>Ga0228536_1000596_pt1 | contig 59602 bp, 68 predicted proteins | sample SJ1Smetagenome_FD_168611 | JGI IMG/M metagenome (GOLD analysis project Ga0228536, IMG submission 168611) | Enriched culture of PCE-dechlorinating microbial communities from Ithaca, New York, USA - SJ1.S | ecosystem: Engineered > Modeled > Simulated communities (microbial... > Unclassified...
CAAGGAGTTCAAGGCGAAGATGCCGAGAGCTTCAGCAACGACTATCAAGCAAAGAAGCACGCTACCAACGGCAGATCAACCACGAAATCAGCAAAGCCATTGTGACCAGAGCCCAGGAGATTCCTGCCAAAATTGCTCTGGAAGATCTAACCGGAATTAGAGAAGGCGTCAACCAGAAAGCAGGAAAAAACCATAGACGAAAAGTCAATGGTTGGGCCTTCTACCAGCTTAAGGAGTTCCTTAGCTATAAGGCTCTCGCGGCGGGTGTTCCTCTGGTTCTGGTGGACCCCGCATACACCAGCCAGACGTGTCATCAGTGCGGTGAGCATGGAATCAGGAATGGCAAGAGCTTCAAGTGTCCTGTGTGTGGTTGGTCTGGCGATGCTGATTTCAATGGTGCTAAGAATATAGCTTTCTTGGGCCGCTATGTAGACCGGCCTGGAGGCTCGGAAGGACTTCCAAGCATCAAGGCAGTCCTTTCAGGGCTACTGAAAGCTCCGGTCTTTAGGCCGGAGTAGTTTACCTGATGGTATTGGGCTGTCCCAGAAGGCTTATCTCTGCCGGGCCATAAAATGAGCCACTATGTCAGGCCTGATAGAAACCTTCCGCGAATCCACAAACTTACAGTGCAGCTTCCTGGAGAAGCTGCTGGATCTGGATATGCCAAGCGTAGCTGCATTCTCCGAGTCCATGGTGGACTTTCTCAAGCCCATCCCGGAGAACAAGTTCGTCTACGGCCTTGCGGCGGGACGATCCGCTCTTGCCCTCTACAGCTTCATGCAGCTCATCCAGAACCATTTTGAGAACGTTTTTCCTTTTACCCTGGAGGACCCAGTTCAGAGGCACTACCGCAAGGGAATGAACCTCGGCATTGCCATATCAGGCTCTGGAGAGACGCAGTCAGTAAATAAATATATAAGCGACTTTATCACTCGCGGCGGGGACATCAAGCTCATTACTGCCAATAAAGAGGGAACCGCTTACAAGATGGTGAGCGAGTATGAGAAAGGGGACGTTCTGGTAATCGAAGCCAGGACGAAGCATGCCACGGACAAGGATATGCGTTCCAGGCTCTCTCCTCTTGGCACGGAGTTCGAGCTGGAGGTCTTGGCTTTTTTGAATGCCCTTTTCGCGGATATTCAGTGCCGGCTCAAGGGGATCTGCGATCCTAACTGTCCGGAGTATCGATCCATAATCATGGACCTGATGGAGAATGCCAGCCTCATCTCCCGCATGGATCCTGAGCACCTGGAGAACTGGTTGATCAGGCTCCTTCCCCGCAGCGGAAGATACATAATTGGAGGAGTGGGCAGATCCGGTCTAGTGGCAAGGGCCTTTGAGATGAGGTTCACCCATCTGAACAAGATCAGCTATTGGGAGAGGGATTTCAATACCCCGAGCTTTCAGATAGGCGATGTATACATACCGATAACCGGAACAGGCAACACCTACGAAGCCCTGGAAGGGACGACGTTGGCCCTGAAGAAGGGTGCTGATGTGATGCCCATAACTGCCAATCCTTCATCCAGACAGGTCTCCATCCTGAGCAAGTGCAAAAGGAGCAAGGACATAGCAGTAGTGCCGGTAAAAGAGGAGTACCGCAGTCTCTTCAGCGGTGACACGTCCTCGACCACCTGGCTGATGTCCGATTACACCAAATTCAGGTATCCCATCTTTGAGATCAACGCCTCCATATTCACCAACAGCGTGGTGGCCGTGGGCGCGGAGTTTCTGGGCATAGCAGAGGCCGGCATGAGGCGAATGCACGTCTGAGCCCAAGGGCAATAGCTGTCTCGGCTGCACTTTTTCAAGGATGATGTGATGAAAAAATGACCAGGATAATAGCTCTCTCAGATACCCATCTGATGGAGGATGACAGGCTACCAGAAGCGGTGGTCGCATTAGCAAGCAAGGCGGACATCATCCTTCATGCCGGCGATTTTGTCTCAGTCCAGGCCCATTCCGCCCTTAAGGATCTGGGAAGGCTGGTTGCGGTGAGGGGAAACTCCGACTCGCCCCAACTCAAAAGGCTCCTGCCGAAAAGAGAGGTGATAGAAGTGGAAGGAGTGAAGATAGGCCTCGTGCACATGGCTTCACATGGTTCCGATCTGGTGGGGGCGGAGATGATGGCCAGGGAGATGAACTGTGAGGTTCTGGTATTCGGACATATTCACCGTCCACTCATAGAGAAGGGCAGAAGGCTTCTCATCTGTCCCGGGAGCACCTCCCAGCCCAGGATGTCCGCTCCCTCGGTGGCGGAGCTGATGGTTATTGATGGCACTGTGCAGGGAAGGATCATACCCCTCGGAAGCCCGGCCTGCAACTATCTGAAGTATGCTGAAAGGCTTGGAAGGGAAGAATCTGAAGAGAAATGAGCAAGTGGCTTCCTAAAACCAAAAAATCTGAAAAAATGTGGCATTATTGATCACATTTAGCAGCTATAAAAAAAGGCAGATGTCACTGCAGCAAATGCAGCCCAAATGTTCCTATCTAATTTGGTGCCTCCTCCTCTTCATCCGGCTTTTCTTTCAGAGTGCTTACGGAAATTCCATGCATTACCAAAAGAAGAAGGACGATCAAATAAAAGTACACATTAATGACCCTGTTCATGGCGATGAATAAGACCAGTGCGGTAGCCATCCACCCCCAGCGGTCTTCAGGATCCATTCTTTGCAGTGCCAGCGAAAAGATGGCGACCATAACGATGCCTTGAACAATTATCATCGAATCCCAGGGAATAAAAAGAGATATCAGATAGGAGAGGTTTACAGAAGGGGTGTCAATATAAAACCAGTTGCCGTACACACCAGCGATGAACTCTTCAGGAGAGCCCAAAAGGAATGGAAGTATGAGGATCAAGGCAATTGCTACTGCTATCAATGAATTCACAAAAGCCTTTTTTATTCCCCATCTCTTAAAGGCTGAAACCACAATAAAAGGAAAAATGACCCAGACGAACTGGTAGGCGGCGAGAGCATATCCAGATGCAATAGAACTCGTCCACCATTTGTTGTTTCTATCGAGGAAAAAGACGATTGAAAGAATGAGAAATAGCACCCCGAGATAGATTTCGTGCCGGTACTGAAGATATGGGGTCAGCAGGAATACCGGAACTAGCAGCATGCTATGATTCCTGGAACCATTAGCCGAATATGCCAGAATAAGCGCAGATACCAGCATGCTTATCAGGTTTATAAACCGCAGATCCACTCCAGATGCAGCAGCTGGCAGATAGGCCATCCACATTCCGGGCAGATAAGTGAACACCTGATGGGGTGGATGGTAGAGAAGGTCATGGTAAGCATATGGGCTCATCCCTGCCAGGAAGGACTGACATCCCGAGAGGATGAGAGGGAGCATATCTGACCTCTGTGAATGAAGCGGGAATGAGACAATGCTTAAAAGGTATGTTCCAGTATATGCTGCCAGAGCGATAAGAACAAGAAGGCCCTGGGATGCATCCTTAATAAGTAGATATATGAGTGAAGCTCCAATACATGCGAATAAAAAAATGGCAATTGGGATATTTAGATGATAGCCGAAAAGGGCATATCTGAGATCCTGCACGATCAGAAGGATAAATGCCATCGCTTCAAAAATCAAGATAATGACCGTCGTTAGCTTGACGGCAGAAATGCGGTCGATGGGGGATAGATGAGCATCTCCAACGATTCCGGGCTTTATAAAAATAATAAAAGCAGCAAAAAATAAACAAGTATATGGCAATAGGATTATCTGAAAGATAGGTTCCGGGAGATGATCAGGCAAGGGAAAATACCGGTCGGATTTCACACTTATGAGGAAACCAAGCAATGCGAGAGCCAAAATCCGTATTTTTATTTTTCTCTCTTCATAAGATAATTTCTCGGCATTTTCCTTACCACTATTGAACGCATTCATCTTCGTCTCCGTCACCTTCACAGGCTGCTGATCGGATCGGCATCTGTCCAAATCCAGAAGACCAGCTTTGAACGAGGCGGTTGTAACGCTGATTGATTATTTAAGGGTGATGGAAAAGGAGAGCTGTTTTTATCGACTCTATCATGATATCATGATGTAAATCAGCTTGCCAGGAGAGTTCTCTATATCGACCATAATCGCAATGCTGCTTGCCCTATCCGGCTTCGCGCCATACGTAATTTATGCTTCCTAGGTAATTAAATGTAAATGCAATCAATATTGCCAGAAATTCGGATGCTACATAGTGAATTCCTGCAACTTCCGTAAAAGCAAGCAGCGCGGAAAGGTTAATCAGTATGCCTCCAAATGAGACAGCATGATACCTGGCCATTGCACGAACAATTGCCGTCCCCTCTGGGAAACTGTAATTGAACGTCGCCCTGGTATTCAAGAAAAAGTTCCATATTATGCTTATCTCTATCGCTATCAATGCAGATATGATATAATATATATGAACATAGGCGGTTAGAAGCCAGAGCAAGGTCAGATTAATTACCGCCCCTGTAGCCCCAACGAATGCAAACTTAAAAACAAATCTCCATCGCCCTCTTGCAATCAAATTGTCAAGAATACTTGAAGGAAGGATTCTTAATGCCTGATTCCAGGAATGATCTACGGGCTTGCTTTGCAGGCTTATCCCTTGGATTGATTCCGAGCATTGAGCCAGCAGATTATGTAGGGCGATATGCATTACCATTCCCCTCTTATTCGTCCCAGCTTGAGCTCGAGCAGAAGCTCAAAGATCCTGGCCATCTCCCGGAGGCCGTTCGTATTGAACCCTACCTTTGAAGAGCCCGTTTTCCTCTTATAGAAGGATATGGGGGCTTCCAACACCTTCGCCTTCGATTTATATACAATCTCAATGACTATCTTGAATCCCTTGGGTTTAAGCTCCAGATTATCGAATACATTCTTCTTTGCCACCATAAAACCTGTCATGGGATCCCTTAGATCTACGCCCAGGATCAATCTGGTCAATTGAGCAAAGGCGAGGGTTACTAATTTCCTTCCTAAAGTGTCACTGCACTCTCCACCCTCAATGAGCTTCGATCCGAGGACGATATCATGATTCTCTATCAGCTTGAGCATTTTCTGGAGATCTTCTGGCCGATGAGAGCCGTCGCCATCCATGAGAGCGATTATATTTCCTTTGGATCTGGACAAGCCTTCAACAAAAGCGTTGCCCAAACCATCCGATCTCTGTATCATAACCTCCGCCCCTTTAACCTTTGGCGCGGTGCGGCTCTTGTCTACTATCAGTATTTCGTGGTTTTCCTTAATTGTTGCATTGATATTATCTACAAGCTCTTGAATGGTTGGTTCATCCTTTGTGGGAATTATAATCGAGGTCAACATCTGCCTATCCTTGTCATGAGGTCTATCGCAATTTTTCAGTATCGATCTGCTGATCTTTATAGATCTTTTCACCCTGAACACGATCCAATGGATCGGTCCAAGATCGGGATGACAGAGGCCTAGGCCCCTTCATCCCTTCCTTGTCACCTCCACCTGCAGCACATCAGTAAATGCCTCTGCATTCCCATCCAGGGATGCGACTATGCTCACCTTATACAACCCGGGAGCGACATTGGCATTCCAGATGCCCATGTACCTGCCCCCAGATGTCTGCAGCAGGCTGGTCCTTGTCTCTTCACCGCCATCCGGTGCATATATCACTGCAGTGCACCTCAAAATGCCATCGGAGGAGGACTGGTCGGATGCATTTGTGGAAGAGGCAGAGCTCTGGCCCGCCTTTCTGTTCGAGCCGATCTGCACATATCCATCCTTGCGATCCAGGTTGGCAAAGCCCTGGGGAGAGCCAAATCCGCAGGTAGCGCATCCCTTAACCGTCAGCTTCGGTTCCTGGTTGGCGGAGGAATTGGCTGAGGAAGAGCTGTACTGTGATGAGTCTGTCCTCTCCGTCCTCTCATGGAAGGATGCTGTTATGGTCGTCGCCTCTCCTGATCTGACCGGATTGGGCTGGGCAGAGACCTCCGCCAGCTCATAGGGGAACTTGGGCTGGTTTTCCAGCCAGTCCCTCCAGGTGTAGAGCCGGGCATCGTAGCCGGACTCGTTCAGAGCGAACCAGAGCAAAGCGGCCTCAACCCCGATATTGGTGTAAACCACAACCGATCGGTTCTTGTCAAGATCCAGGAAACGCTCTTTCAGCATCTCTTTGGGCATCATGCTATCATTGACCAGCACATTCTCATAGGGTATGTTGATCGCCCCGGGAATTGAGCCCAGCTCATAAGCATTTGCCGGCCTGGCGTCAACTATCTGCGCCCCGCCAGTGACTACATATTCATAGGTGGCAAGAAGCTCTGGCCTTATATGGGGGATATACTCGGCCTTGGACCTGATGGCAGAAGTGTTGCTGATGTTCAATCCCCCAGCCTTCCAGTCCTCGATCGTGCCCTCCAGCACCCTTACCTTCTCATGTCCCAGGTATTTTAGGGCCCAGTAGGTGAAGAACGCCGGCGACGGTCCTCCGCCACAGGGCAGGCACTCCCCGGCGATCAGCAGGGAATCGTTGCTGCTGATGCCCGCATCTCCCAGCAGCCGCGCCATCTCCGATGCCGGCACTATCTCCCCGCCTTCGGAGAAGAAGCGATCGTAATTGAGATTGACAGCGCCCTCGATGTATGCGGCCGCACTGGGGCTGATGTCCAATACAACCTCATCCGAAAAGATCGAATCCGGGGATGCTATCGCCCCGACCAGCTCGCTGCTTCTGCTCAGAGCGGATGCTGTGCTGTTGCTCATGCCGTTGCTGGCGCTATTGTTGCTGCTATTGCCCATATGGGTGGAAGAGGATGAATTCCGACTCCCATTCAGCCCAATCTCTGCTTCAGCAGTCTTTATCTTCAACTCATTATTGTTCATTTCATTCTGCAGGCCATTCTGCTGAACATTTTTCATATCCTCTTCATAGGCAGCCTTCTTTTCCAGCCAGCCGTCCAGATTGGTCCAATCAGGGCAGGTGGGGCAGAACTCCCCAGTCTCTGTGCCTGCGCTGGCCGATCCTGCCAATAGAATAAAAGAGGTGGACAGTATGAACAGCAGAACCGCAATCGCTCCAGAAATGGCCACTGTCCCGCCGGCAGTTGCCGGCCTTTCTCCCTCAGCCGCAAGAGGGACGGAAAGATCAGATTGCAGTCTCATTTAACCCCCCGGACCCATCCACCTCTCGGAGATCTGGCTGTTGATTTGCCATCCAGTCCTGGTAGCTGTAGAGCCGGGCATCATAGCCCATCATCTCCAGGGCGAACCAGACCACAGAGCCCTTCATCCCGGTATTGGTGAAGACGACCACTGGCTGGTTTTTGTTCAGCACCATGAAGACCATATCCAGCCGGTCCTCGCCGGTGATCTTCTTATCGGCAAGAACGCTCTCATAGGGCATGCTGACCGATCCGGGTATGGTTCCCATGGCAAACTCAGGCGGCGTGCGGGCGTCGATGATCTGCACCTGGCCGCTCTTGACCAGATCGAAGGTGGCGGTGTGGTTTGAATTCACCAGAGGGATATACTCCTTCCGAGGAAGCACTTCAGCACTCCCTGAGGTAGCCCCTCCCGCTGTCGCCCAGTCCTCAGCCGTCCCGTCCAGGACTATTGCTTTCTCATGGCCCAGGCTCTTCATCATCCAGTAGACGTAGGTGGCCACCGATGGTCCTCCGCCGCAGGGCAGGCATTCCCCATAGATGACAACCGAATCCTCTCTGGAGATTCCAGCCTCGCCCAAGATGCTGGCGACCTCATCTGCCTGCTTCAGAATCCCTGGCTGAAGGAAGAACTCCATATAGGGAATGTAAATTGAGCCTTCGATATGGAGGCTCGAGTTCTCGCTCACATCCAGCAGGATATCTGCATCATCTGCATCATCTGCATCATCGACTTCATCCAGCGGCAAGAGCATCTCTCTTGCCTTGAGGCTGCGGGTCATGTTGATCTGCAATTCCTTCAGCTTTAGCGGGGCGGCAATCTGAACATCCTTGGCCTCTTCTGCCTCTGCCTGCGGGACGCTATCGGGCGCCACTGCACTCTCGTTTTCCTCACCTTTTTCATCCTCTGCGCCCTGGGAGGAGTTCATCCCCCAGCGGATCTCCCTGGACTTCTTGGCCCAGTTGGTTCCAGCTGACTGCTGGGTAGCGGTTACATTGCCTATCTCATCCAGCTTGGCCATAGGATCCCAGCCGCCGTTGGAGTCGTCGCACCCCCCTCCTAAAGATGCGCATTCCGCACCGGCAGATGCGCTCTCTATGAGGACCAGGGCCGCCAAAAGCGTCCCGCAGAGAACGCCCATCGTAATCAAAATTGGTCTCAGTTTACTCATCCAATTCACCTCGACTTCAGGCGGCCAGCTCCTCTTTAACCTGCTCTACCACCTTAGAGCACACGTCCTGGTCAATAGAGAGGTCCTGAGTCTTCTCTATGCCCAGCTCAGTCACAATGATCTGTATGGCCGGCTCTATTTCCAGATGCTGCAGGGTCTTGGCAGCGCATTGCACCGGACAGCCATCAATGGATATCATCATTCCTGCTTCCCGTGCCGACTTTACCATTGCCTCGATATGAGCGGCCACTGCCGCCAGGCAGAAGAATCCTGCCACGTCCTCTTTCGACAGATCGACTGCCGCCTGATTAGCGATCTGGCCGACATTGCACGCTCCGGAGCAGGCCACCACCCGCACGTCCGAGGAGCTGCAACTGCACTTTTTTTTCTCGTCCATTGGTGACACCATTATATTTTCCAATTATGCGCATTTATCTCTTGAGCATCCGTTTAAGCTCTTCCACAGTTGCCGTTCTCCCTGTCAAGACCGATTTTCCATCTATATATAGGGCTGGTGTCATCATCACTCCTCGATCCATGATCTCCTGGATGCTGTCCACCTTGATGATCTCTGCATCAGTCCCCGATTCTTCCACTGCCTTCTGTACGTTCTTCAGCAGGCTCTTGCACTTAGCACAACCTGTTCCCATTACCTCGATCTTCACCATCTGATTTCACCGTTGGAGGTTAATTGTTCATTCTCTTGTTGTCTGATTCTCAGCCTCTTCTATTGTCTTCTGCCATCTCGCTCCGAATCCCGGATCTACAATTCCAGTATTTTAGCCAATCGAAAGTGCGAGATGGCTATTCTTATATTAGCTTATCGCAATAACACGATGATAAGATCATCGATCATTTGCAGCCAGAGCTCAAAACACAAGCTCTTTGTTCTCCGCATCATCGGATAGGTTCGGCGCCGCGATCCATTATGCTTGCCAAGTCTTGCTCATCCTCTGAGCTGATTGATGCAGATGCTAGTCGATTATCATGAAACTGGAATCTCGGCACATAAAATATGATCCAAGCCCAAAAAGGAGAGCAACTCGCAATCCCCTACCTTTCAAATATTGGATAATGGTAATACATATATCTGATCAGCTCCATATAGTAATAATGGTATCCTCAGGAGGCAGGATACAACCAATCGGAACTGAGGCTTTAAGAATGTTTTATTGCTGATGCTCAGGATATGGTGCTCAGGATATCATGGGAGAATTGCGGCCTCCGATTGATAGGGGTGAGGAAGATGTCTGAACTATACCGTAAGATGGTAGAAGAGGCCATGGCAGCCCAGCGGGCAGATGTGGAGACGGTCAAGAGAAAGAGAGGGCAGAGCTTTGAGGTAGAGGATGCCAAGGCCTATCTGGATGTAGTGAACAAGATGAAGGCCATTGAAGGCCAGTCCAAATCGGTCATCGCTCTGCATGTGGACTCGGTCAACTCTCATTATGAGGTCATGAAGTCCCTGACCAAGACCATAAGACCGGAGGACGATCCGTTTGTCGAGCATTACCAGACCCCTGCCATCCTCGAAATATTGTGTGAGCAGGACGAGAGCTTCAAAAAGAGCCTTAAGGCCTTCATCGATGGGGTGGGAAGATCAGAGGCTCTGATCGGGCTTGAGGCAGCCCGCAGATATGCAGGATTTTACGGTCCGACCTGTGTGGTGGACTTTGCCCTGATTCCAGGCAGCACGAGCAACGTGGTCAACAGGATCCTGAAGACCATTGATATTCCTGACGTCCATAAGCAGGCAATACTGGCTGCCAAATCCTGGGGCATGAACACCTCCTATGGCATAGGCGAGGTCTTTGCCCAGGAAGCAGAGAAAGGAACCAGTCTGGCAGAAGCGGTAAGAAAGGAGATCGATGAGATCAAGTACATCTACGAGAGTCCCATTGAGGCCCAGGGAAAGCTCATGGATGCCGCAGGCCACCAGTCCTTTGATGTTCGCAAATACATGACCGAGTACAAGAAGAGGATGATGCCCGCGGTCAGGGCGGCGATGAATGAAGGGGTTCACTATGGGAACATCCTCACAATTCCTGCTTATTGTGTGGGGGATATCGCCCATCATATATCCCAGTCCACCTTCAACATGTGCAAGGATGACGTCATAATGGCTGTCATCGAGGCAGTCACTGAGGTCATGGGCTCCACCCTCAATAACTCTCTGGACAGTTTCAAGAACGAGCACCAGCCTCTGAACCTGGCCACTGGTGCCGCCGCTTCCGCAGTCGAGTATATAGCAGAGCTGGACGGCTTCAACGCCATAGGCATAGTGGACCTTCTCACCAAGAGGTTCCATAACTATGTGCAGCTCTATCCCACCAGAGGAGCAGCAGCTGAGCTGCATAACTGCGACTTCATGGATATGATCTACCGGGGATGGAAGGTGCTTGACAAGGCCAGAAGACTGAAGAACGGCCTGGGCGGCAAGCTCGTCCCCAGGATATCGGGCTTCGATGTGGACCTTGAGCCCATTCACAGAAATGAGGTTCTCATGAATCCCCAGCGTTATGCCTATCCGGCCTGCGCCATCACCGTGCGCTTCTCTGCTCTGATGAGGCTGTCTGACTATCCCTGCCTCCTTACCAGCGAGCCGGTGACGGCTACGATGATGACCAACATCATCGCCCTGCATAAGGAGATTCCAGCATCACCCGCCAGGGTATGCAAGAACTGCGCTTCTGCGGCGCTGGTCGACTTCAGGCACTCCTACTGCCAGTACAGAGAAGCAGTATGAGGCAGCATCAAACAGCAAGAAAAGAAGCTTATTGAATTCCAATCAAGGTTGATGGTGGATATATGAAATGCTATCTTTGTGCTCTGGCTCAAAAGGATACTGATGCGGTGGCCATCTGCATACTCTGCGGAATGGGGGTCTGCATGGATCACCTGGTCAGAGAGGAGCTGGAAATTTGGGAGGGAGGCTATCCCTTCCCCTCCAAGAAGATGAAGCGAACGCTGCCCCGTATTCTCTGCAAGCCATGCTATGCTGCATATCATGAGGGATGAACATGTCACTGGCAAAAAGGTCCATTGCCGAGGCGGTCGGGACTTTCATCCTGGTTTACTTCGGGGCAGGCGCAGCAGCGATAACCCTGATGATCTCCCAGGGATCAAGCCCGCCCAACCCATTTAACATAGGCATAGGCACCCTGGGAGGACTGGGGGATTGGTTTGCCATAGGAATGGCTTTTGCCATCGCCATTGCAGCTTCTATATATGCATTGGGCAGGATCTCAGGAGCCCATCTGAACCCAGCTGTGACGATAGCCCTCTTGGCCACGAGGAGATTTTCCCTGGGAGATGCCATTCCTTATATCCTGGCCCAGCTGGTGGGCGCATCCGTCGCCAGTTTCCTGTTTGCCGCCAGCGTGGGCATGGATGCCGTCACAGTAGGTGGTCTGGGAGCCACAGCGCCATTTCCAGGAATCGGATACTGGCAGGCGGTAATGGTGGAGGCCATAGGCACCTTTCTGCTCATGCTGACCATCATGGGAGTGGCTGTGGACAGGCAAGCTCCGCCGGGATTTGCGGGGCTGGTGATCGGCCTGGTGGTAGGGGGGATAATCACCACCATCGGGAACATCACAGGCTCATCTCTCAACCCGGCAAGAACCTTCGGGCCCTACATTGGGGATTACATCCTGGGCGGAAATAGCCTGTGGCATTTCTTCCCTATATACATCATCGGGCCGGTAGCAGGAGCTCTGATCGCCGCCTTCCTGTACGACTATCTCTCGGCAGAATAATTTTTTTTGATATTTTTTTTGCTTATAACGTCGGGGTGTAGGGGCAGAGAAGACCCCTCTCCTTCAGGGGAGGGGATGAATCGTGCCCCACCGTTGTGCAGAAAACTATAAACACAATCAACCGCATAAAAAGCATCTATGCTCAAGGCATATAAATTTAGGATCTATCCAACAAAGTCCCAAAGGACGAAGATGGAGAGGACCCTAGATCTATGCCGGTGGACATACAATCAGACCTTAGCATACCGAAAAGATGCTTGGGAGAAAGAAGGCAAATCCGTATCCAAGTACGAGACGCACAATCTTCTTCCAACTTGGAAAGAAGAGAAGCCTGAACTTAACGATGTCTTTTCCCAAACCCTTCAGAATGCCCAGGAAAGGGTGGATCTTGCTTTGAAGGCGTTCTTCCGAAGAGTCAAAGCCGGAGAGAATCCTGGATATCCAAGATTTCGGGGAAGAGGTTGGTACGATTCTTTTACCTATCCTCAGAAAGACGGTTCTCTCGTTGGTGTAGATGTTGGTCTGGAAAGCTTTGCGACTCTTTCCAATGGTGAGACGATAGCTAATCCTCGATTCTTCCGAGAAGAGGAAACGGAACTCGCCAGAGTCCAAAGGAAGCTCTCAAAAGTACCGAAAGGCACTCCAGAAAGAAAGCTCTTCGGATGGTTGAGCGGGTCCATGAAAGGATCGCTAACAAGCGATGCGATTTTGCCCATAAGGTTAGTCGGTATCTGGTTAACAGGTTCGGTTTGATTGCCTTTGAAGATCTTAGTATTCAAAATATGCTCAAAAACCATTGCCTGGCAAAATCCATCTCAGACGTGGCTTGGAATATGCTTGTGACTCTGACCTCGTACAAGGCTGCAAGTGCCGGTTCGATGGTAGTACTGGTAGATCCAAGAAATACGTCTAAGATGTGCTCCAGGTGTGGCATTCTGGTTGAAAAGACGCTTTCTGATCGCGTCCATAACTGCACTCAGTGCGGGCTATCCTTGGATCGAGATTGGAATGCGGCAATCAATATACTCAGATTGGGACTACAATCTGTCGGAATAAAAACCGTAGAAGCCTGCCCCTTTTAAGGGGTGGGAGTAGTCACAGCCCTATCCGATGCTCATAGCCCAATCTTTCGATCTGTCTTCTCTTCCCTGCCCTTTCCATCCAGATTCCCTCCTCCACCACCTCGCCTATAACCGTCAGATCGCAAGCTCTTCGGGCCGCCTCCAGGCCCGAGGAGCGCAGGGTGAATACCAGCTCATAGTCCCCTCCCGCGCTCAATGCCATATCTATAGCATTCTCCTGCCCCACCATCTCCACCAGGCCGGGAGCCAGGGGCAGCTTATCCTGATAGACCAGAAAGCCCACTCCGCTCACCTCTGAAAGATCGGAGAGGGACAGAGCCAGGCCATCGCTGTTATCCATCATTGCCGTAACGCTTCCGCTCTTCGCCAAAGCCCGGCCCTCCTTCAGCCGGGGCTCGGGCTCCAGCAGACTGGTTATAAGCTCGCTTTTCGCGCCGTTCTGCCAGGCCCACAGCCCGCCTCCAGCTGCCCCCAGAGAGCCGGTGGTGCAGAGCAAGTCCCCCGCTCGTGCTCCCCGGCGGCGCAGAATCAGCTCCTTTTCCACAAAGCCCAAAGATGTGCCAGTGATGGTCAATTCCAGGTGGCTGTCGGTGTCCCCTCCCAGAATTCGAGTACCATAGAGAGCAGCACAATCGCCAAATCCTGAAAAGAGCTCATCGATAAAATACTGATCCGCCTCCGGCGGGAGCCCAGCAGCGATGAGGACTCCCGCGGGCTCTGCCCCCATGGCAGCAATATCGCTCAGGTTGACTGCTACCGCCATCCAGCCCATCTGCCAGGGGTTCATGATATCAGGAAAGTCAGTCTTCTGGTGGAGCATATCGGTGCTTGCCACAAGATAACGCTCTCCCGCATCGATAACCGCGCAGTCGTCGTTCTCCAGCCCACCCAGGATCACAGAGATGCGCCGGATCAGATCCCTCTCGCCAATGGCCCCGTTCATTCTTTCTTGCTCCCTCTAATTGTATAGATCGCCTCAGCTCCGAAAGTTATTAAGATTCAAAGATGCATTAATTGTGATATGCTCGATTACAAAAGGTTGTTCATCCAGGCATCAATTGCCCTCCTGCTTTCCCTCATGCTTTCTAGCTCGCTTTCTGGAGCTGGAGCAGCCCAGATGACGAGGATCTGTCCACAAGGCTGCAGCAATCTGAGCATCCAGGAGGCACTTGTTAATGCCTCTGCTGGAGATACGATCATTGTGGAAAGCGGAATCTACGCTAATCCCTTCATAATGGGCCGGCCGGTGAACCTGCAGGGCAGGGACACAGGCAGCGGAAACCCGATCCTCAATCCGGAGAAAGGGAGAACTATCCTGGCCGCTCAAGGAGCGGTGCTGTCGGGATTCGACTTTTCCAGTGCTCGTGACGGCGATGAAAGGAGCGCAGGCTGCAGGTTGGAGGTCGTCCTTCCCGCTACCATATACCTGAACGATTTTCCGGGCAAAAACAGCGTCTGCCCGGAGGATGTTGCCACCTGGAACTCGAGCCGGATGATCAGCTACCAGTATAACAGCCGGGTACAGCGCAGTTTTTTGGGCAACTACTGGGCGGACTATGCCGGCGAGGATAAGAACGGCGATGGAATCGGCGACGAGCCGGTGGTTTTAAATCAGGACAATATCGACAACTACCCCTTGATGCAGCCGGCGGAAAGTTATCTCATCTCCGATGAGGCCGATGCTCTTGGGAAAAGTGAGATGGAGCTTTTGGATGCTCGAGTGGGTGAGGAGTTCATCATCTCCCTCTCCGCCAATCCGACCACGGGATATGGCTGGAATGTGGATTACGACCATTCCCTCTTAAACCTCAAGAGCTCTAACTTTAGGGCCTCCTCCTCAAAGGCACTTGGTGCTAGCGGCACATCGATCTTTGTCTTCGAGCCCCTAATGCCCGGCAAGACCACCATTTACTTCGTCTATAAACGCTCCTGGGAGAACATTGTGGCAGACGCTCGAGCATTTCAGGTGGAAATATCGGCTTGAAGGCCATGAACTATTTATACGGTGATGCCCATCAAGCCCTGATCATTACAATCCTTAAGGAGATCTCAATTTGGCAAAATCCGATATCAAATCTGAGGACAAATCAGATCAAAAAACAGAGGCGAAGACGCCTGCCTCCAAAAAACCGGAGGTTAATATCGGCATGGTTGGACATGTCGATCACGGCAAAACCACTCTTGTCCGAGCGCTATCCGGAAGCTGGACCGATCAGCATAGCGAGGAGGTCAAGAGAGGCATCTCCATCCGTCTGGGCTATGCAGATGCCACCTTCAGAAAGTGCCCCAGCTGCCCAGATCCGGATGCTTTTACAGTAGAAGAAAAGTGCCCCCACTGCGGTGCTGATACAGAGATATTACGTACCGTCTCCTTTGTAGATTCTCCGGGGCATGAGACCCTCATGGCCACCATGCTATGCGGAGCGGCGATCATGGATGGCGCAGTACTGGTCATCTCCGCCAATGAACCCTGCCCTCAGCCGCAGACAAAAGAGCATCTCATGGCCCTGGACATCACAGGCATCGACAGAATTGTGATAGTACAGAACAAGATCGATCTGGTATCCAGGGAAGAGGTGATGGAGCACTACCAGCAGATCAAGGATTTCATAAAGGGCACCGTAGCCGAGAAGGCGCCAATTGTGCCCATCTCCGCTCAGCAGAACCTGAATGTCGATCTGGTCATCAAGGCCATAGAGGAGTACATACCTACCCCCCATAGAGACATCGAGAAGCCTGCTCTGCTCAAGATAGCCCGATCTTTCGATGTCAACCGTCCCGGAGCCTCCCCTGATGCTCTCAAAGGCGGGGTCATTGGCGGCTCCCTAAACCAGGGTGTGCTTCATGCAGGCGATAAGATCGAGATCTGCCCGGGCAGGCTGGTGGATTATGAGGGGCGGAAACAGTGGGTCCCCATTCAGACCAAGGTGGTGACCCTCCTGGCAGGAAGCCAGAGCCAGGAAGAGATCACACCCGGCGGCCTGATCGGCGTGGGCACCCTGCTGGACCCCATAATGACCAAGAGCGATGCTCTGGTGGGCCAGGTGGCAGGTGAACCGGGCAAGCTCCCTCCCGTCAGGAACGCATTCACCATGAACATGCAGCTCCTGGAGAGGGTGGTAGGAGTGACCGATGAGTCCAGCGTCGAGCCCATACATTCCAGCGAGCCCCTGATGCTTAACGTGGGAACTGCCACCACTGTAGGAGTGGTGACCAGCGCCCGGGAGGGGGGCGTGGTCCAGGTTCAGCTAAAGAGGCCGGTCTGTGCCGAGAAAGGCGATCGTGTGGCTGTCAGCAGGCGCATTGGCGCCAGGTGGCGGCTCATTGGCGTCGGCTCCATAATCGACTGAAGATAGAATATGCAGCAAATCGATGCCGATAGCGTAAAGGTGATAATCGACACCAACGCCTTGATGACAGCAGAGCAGTTCGGAGTGGACATCTTCGGCGAGCTATTGCGCCTGGGATACGTTGAGTGGCTTGTGCCGGCCCAGGTGAAGGGAGAACTGCGCTCCTTAGCGGATGGGGCAGATAAAGGGCGGGACAAGACCGCGGCCAGGGTAGCCCTGGGCCTGGCTGAACGATGCACAATCGTTGGCATTGACAACTGCCCTGCTGACCGGGCCATTGAGGAACTGGCAGAGAAAGAGGGGGCAGCAGTCTTTACCAACGACAAAGCCCTGAAGAAAAGATTATTTAGTAAAGGCATCACCGTAATATACCTGCGCCAGGGTCGGTACCTAGAGGCGATGAAGAAGGAGTATTGATGTACAAGAAGATGAAGCTTAAGGGTGTGGCCAGGATAGAGCCGGATCATCTGGGAGATCCCCTCGAAGCGGCAGTGGAAAGGGCACTGCGGGATAAATATGAGGGGGTTGTGGACAAGTCTCTGGGGACCATCGTGGCCGTGCTCGGAGCGGATGATATAGGTGAAGGCCATATCCTGGCGGGAGACGGATCCATTTACTACGAGGTCAACTTCGATACCCTCGTCTTCAAGCCTGAGATGCAGGAGATCATTGAGGGCGAGGTGGTGGAGATTGTGAAGTTTGGTGCATTTCTCTCCCTGGGGCCGTTCGACGGCCTTCTGCACGTCAGCCAGATAACCAATGAGTATATATCTTATGATGAGAAGAACGCGCGCCTGGTCAGCAAAGAGTCCAATAAATCCTTAGGAGAAGGAGATCGGGTTCGAGCCAGAGTAATAGCAGTTAGCCTGAATGAGAAGGAGCCCAGAGAGAGCAAGATCGGACTGACCATGAGGCAGACGGGCCTGGGGAAGCTGGAATGGCTTGATGCTGCAGACGAGACAGAGAAGGAGAATGCGAGCGTCCAGGCAGAGGCAAAATGACTGAACAGGCATGCAGAGAATGTCGCAGAATAGTAGAGGGGCAGGTCTGTCCCATATGCAATTCAGCCTCGCTAAGCAAGGACTGGAGCGGATATGTGGTTATCATCGATCCCAAGGAATCCATCATCGCGGAGAAGCTGGAGATCAAGCTTCCCGGCAAGTACGCTTTGAAGGTGCGATAGATTGCGTACACTTCTTCTGCCGGAAGATTTGCGGCTATTGCTCAAGAGTCCTCTGGGCAAGTTGTGCAAGGGCAACGGGACCGAATGCGTAGAGGCTATGAGAGATGAATTGCAGGGGGCTAAAAAGGTGGCCGCGATCGGTGACATGACCGCATTTTATCTTTTGAAGTCATCAATAGTCCCGGACCTGGCAGTTGTGGACAACAAGACCAAGAGGGCTCAGCTTCCAGATCACATTCTTCAAAGCCTCGAGCACAATAGCTATAAGAGGGTTGAGGTGAAGAATCCGCCCGCCACTCTGACCGAAGAACTAATAGACCAGATCAAGGATTCTCTTGCCGGAGAGGAGCGGGTGAAGATTGTGGTAGAGGGTGAGGAGGATCTAGCGACCCTTCCTGCAATTCTCTATGCCCCACCTGGCTCTGTGGTGATTTATGGGCAGCCCGATGAGGGAAGCGTCCTGGTCAAAGCAACTCCTGAAATGAAGATGTATATTGATGAATTAATGAAGAAAATGATTGTGGAGGAATGAAATTGGAGATAAAGGTTATTGATGAGAAGAACAATCCCTTGCTGAAGCGCAGGGAGATAGTCTTCAAGGTTATTCACGATGAGTCCACGCCATCCAGAAAGAGCGTGGTGGAGAGGCTGGCGGCGACCATGAACTCCAAGGTTGGCTTAGTCTATGTCGACAGCCTTAAGACCGAGTTCGGAAAGCGCGAGACCCAGGGATATGCCAAGATCTATGAGACGGCTGAGAGGGCAGAACAGGTGGAGCGAGCCCATATCATAGAGCGCAACACATTCACCAAGCCTGAGGAAGCCAAGCCGGAGGCAAGCTAAATGGCAGCAAAGAAGGGCAAGACCGGTGAGGTGAAGGGCGTATCCAAATATTACGAGCTTGGCGGAGACACCATCAAATCCAGGAAGTCGGTCTGCCCGAGATGCGGCAATGGCGTCTTCCTGGCGGACCACGGCGACAGACAGAGCTGCGGCAAATGCGGCTATACTGAGTTCAAGAAATAATTTCCGGAATCCAGGTCTCGATTCCGGACCTGATTTCACTCTTTTAAAGATAATTCGGCTCCTCGCTATTATATGTGGGTGAACTTAAATCGCAAAAACTCTATGTCACCGTGCCTTCTGTAGTGAACCGGTATGCTCTGACCCAACCACAGAGACACAGAGGAACAAAAGGCCATATTCTCTGCCGGAACTAAACCACATAATTCGGAAGGAGCCGATAATTCCTCGCTCGTTTACGGGCAATCGTGCCGGGCATCTATTTAAGCCTTGAAGACGAATAACATCCAAGGTGTTCACTTGGATCTATTCAATACTCTTATACCTCTGTTTATCGTATTGGTGATACTGTCTCAGGCGATCAAGATCGTCCGCGAATATGAGAGGGTGGTCATATTCCGTTTGGGCCGTTTCAGCGGAATGAAGGGGCCGGGCATATTCTTCATCATCCCCATCATTGACCGGGTCATACTCCTCGACCTGAGGGTTTTCACCATCGACGTTGCCAAGCAGGTGGTCATAACCAGGGATAATGTGAGCGTGGAGGTGGATGCAGTCATCTACTACCGGGTGGTCGACCCGGCAAAGGCGGTCATTCAGGTGGAGAACTACCGGGTGGCTACATCCCTCCTCTCTCAGACCACATTGCGCGATGTCTTGGGCCAGATCGAATTGGATGACCTGCTCAGCAAGCGTGACGAACTGAACAAGAAGCTGCAAGAGATCTTGGACAAGCATACCGATCCCTGGGGGATTAAGGTTACCGCAGTCACCTTAAGAGATGTATCTCTGCCTGAATCGATGAGGAGAGCTATAGCCAAGCAGGCGGAGTCCGAGAGGGAGAAGAGGTCACGCATCATCCTGGCAGACGGCGAGTTCCAGGCGTCCAAGACCATGACCGATGCTGCCCGGCTCTATGAAGAGGTGCCCGCGGCCCTGAAGCTCAGGGAGCTGCAGACCCTGGTGGATATCGCCCGGGAGAAGACGCTAATCGTCGTCACTCCCAGCACTGACGCCGGAACGGGATCGGTAGCCGGCCTGACCGCCGCCCTGAACCGCGAGCTATCGGAAAGGGATGCCGACCGGGCGGATGAGGAGAGAAGAGCGGCCACGAAGGATTCCTCTCTGGATTCAATCAGATTAAGGAGATGAATGGCCAAGAAAGGCAGGCCGACCCGAAGAGTCTCGGGCCTGCCTCACCGATCAGGATCAAATGGATGAGTATTGTATGAATAGCAGGGTGCGGGTCATGCTATCCAGGATATTGGAAATTGTTTTGCTCTTAGCCCTCGTCCTCGGCCAGGCACAGGCAGCAGGCACCGTCCTGACGGTGGATATGAAGGGGACCATAACCCCTGCGAGCGACGATATCGTCTTAGCCGCCCTGGAGAGGGCAGAGGCAGTGGATGCCCGGGCTTTGATGCTTCTCCTGGACACGCCGGGTGGAGGTCTGGCCGAGACCACTGAGATCCTGAGGCTCATAGATGAATCGGATATTCCGGTCATCGGCTATGTCCATCCGGAGGGAGCTGTAGCCTGGTCTGCAGGCACGATCATCCTGATTGGCTCCGATATAGCGGCGATGGCTCCCCATACCATCATCGGTTCGGCTCAGCCGGTACAGTTCTCGCCTACCGGAAGCACCGTGCCGGTAAATGATAGCAAGACCACCAATGCCATAGTGGCGATGATAGAGGAGAAGGCGCGAAAGCATGGCCGGAACACCACCGCTGCCAGGGAGTTTGTCCTCTCCAACCTGAACCTCAATGCCGATGAGGCAATGAAATACCGGGTGGTCGAGCACATCGCCCCCACCCCAGAGGAGCTCCTGGCCCAGATCAATGGCACCAGTATCAAAGACGCCACACTGATCACCAAGGATGCGAAGCTCGAGGCCTTCGAGCCACCGCTGAATCTGCAATTCCTAAAGATGCTCTCCGATCCCACTATTGCCGGGCTTTTAATGCTGATCGGCCTTTATTCCCTCATCTTCGGCTTCTCCAGCCCAGGAATGGGAGCGGAGGTCTTCGGCCTGATCGCTCTGGCCATGGGGCTTATCGGTCTCGGATTCAATGTGAACATCGGCGCCATATTTCTCATTCTCCTGGGATTGGGACTGATCCTGGCGGAGCTGCACAGTCATACCTTCGGCATCCTGGCGGTGGCGGGGCTTGTCTGTGTGATAGCGGGCAGCATATTGTTTGTGCCGACCAGCTTTCCGGAATGGTACGTCCCAGGAAGCTACCAGCGGTCAATGGCCCTGGCCCTGATCCTGCCCTCGCTCATATTGGGATTGTTCATGGCCTTTGCCATTTACAAGGTGGCTCAAGCCCGTTTTGCTCCTATGGTGATCGATGTCTTCGAGGGAGAGGAGGCAGTGGCCATAGACCGGCTGGATCCCAAGGGATATGTTCTCTTTCAGGGAGAATACTGGCTGGCAGAGGCGGAAGGGACGGTGGAGAAGGGAGAGAAGGTGATTATAGTGGCCAGGGGAGGGGGCCAGCTGAAGGTTAGAGCCGGGCCGAAGTAAGCTGCTCTCTCCAGTATTCCCCCAAATGCTTTAGATACCTGGCCAGCGTACCTCGTCTCAGAATGCCCGCAGATCCTGTTGCCAAATGGGAGGAGTTCCTCCGGTCCCGATATTGGGATGATATCTTAAAGCTAGCTGACTCCTATCCGGACGAGCGCAGCCTCAAAATCCAGTTCTCAGACCTGGAAAAGTTCGATCCGGATTTCGCAGAGGAGCTTATGGAGAATCCGGATGAGACCATAGAGGCTGCCCGGACCGCCATCCTGGAGCTGGATCTGCCCATGGACGTCTATTTGGATCGAGCCCATGTGCGAATAGTCGAGCTTCCAAGGAATTTCAAGACCCGCGAGCTTCGCTCTGACCATATAGGCAAGCTCCTGGCCATAGACGGGCTGGTGAGGACGGCCACCGAGGTCAGGCCGAAGATAGTCTCCGCCGCATTCCAGTGCCAAAGATGCGGCTTTACCTTCTTTAAAGAGCAGACAGGAAACAAATTCGAGGACCAGAACCTGAAGTGCATGAACCAGGCCTGTGATCGGGGCGGCCCCTTCAAGCTCTTGCTCGCTCAGTCCAAGTTCGTCGATGCCCAGAAGATCAGAGTGCAGGAGTCGCCCGAGGACCTGCGCGGCGGCCAGCAGCCCCAAACCCTGGATGTCGAATTGGAGGACGACCTCGCAGGCCGGATCTTTCCTGGCGATAGGGTGATTGTGAATGGTGTTTTGAAGTCCTATCAGAGGACCAATCCCCAGCAGGGAAAGAGCACCTACTTCGATCTATTCCATAAGGGGGTATCGGTGGAGATGAAGGACCAGGAGTTCGAGGAGATAGATATCTCTGCTGAGGACGAGGAGGCGATCATGGAGATGTCTCGCGATCCCGAGATCTATGAGAAGATCAAGGACTCCATTGCCCCCTCCATATACGGCTATGATGATGTCAAAGAGGCTCTGGGCCTGCAGCTGGTATCGGGGTTCGAGAAGCATCTCCCGGACGGAGCGCGCATCAGAGGAGACATTCACATCCTGCTGGTGGGCGATCCAGGCATCGCAAAATCGCAGCTCTTGAGGTATATGGTCAAGCTCTCCCCCCGGGGGATTTACACCTCGGGAAAGAGCTCTACCTCTGCCGGCCTTACTGCCACTGCGGTCAAGGACGAGCTGGGTGACGGTCGCTGGACCATAGAGGCCGGGGCCCTGGTCCTGGCAGATAAGGGGATCGCCGCTATCGATGAGATGGACAAGATGAACAACGAGGACAAGAGCGCCCTGCATGAGGCCATGGAGCAGCAGACGATAAGCGTCGCCAAAGCCGGGGTGATGGCCACCCTGAAGTCCCGCTGCTCGCTTCTTGCCGCGGCCAATCCAAAGCTGGGGAGGTTCGATAAATACGAGCCCATTGCCCCTCAGATCAACCTCACCCCAGCTCTCATGTCCCGTTTCGATCTGATCTTTGTTCTCACCGATGACCCGGACACCAAGAGGGATTCTGCTATCGCCGAGCATATCCTGAAGAGCAATTACGCCGGAGAGCTCTCTACCCAAAAGCCCTGGAACCCGGAGATATCCCAGGAGGACATCGATAATGCCCTCACTGTGATCGAGCCGGCGATCGATCCCGAGATGCTGAGAAAATATGTGGCCTACGCTCGCAAGAACGTTTTTCCCACCCTTACCGAGGAGGCAAAGGAGTTTTTCCTGAACTATTATGTCGGCCTCAGGACCCAGGGGCAGGACTCGAACAAGCCCGTTCCGGTCACCGCCCGGCAGCTGGAGGCGCTCATAAGATTGGGCGAGGCAAGCGCCAGGCTGCGGCTGAGCCGTGAGGTGACTGGAGTTGATGCCCAGCGTGTGGTCAAAATCCTTGAGGCCTGTCTTCGTAAGGTGGGGGTAGATCCGGAGACGGGCTTTTTGGATGCGGATATCATCGCCTCGGGCACCACCAAGAGCACCCGGGATAGAACAAAATCGGTGATGGACATCATAAAAGAGGTCAGCCGGGAGAACCAGGGCCCTGCGCCAAGAGAGGACGTTCTGAATAGAGCAGAGGAGCTGGGCATAGAAAGGTCTAAAGCGGAGGAGATCATCGACCGGATGAGAAGAGATGGAGACGTCTTCGAGCCCAGGCCAGGGATGCTGAAGCTGCCCTGAGGTTGAAGAGATGGAAATGGAAGATAGCAATATACAGTTCCGCGAGAAAGCGGTGGATGAGAGAGATGAGGAAGAGACTGCCCAGATATGCCTCAAGACCTACAGGCATGGAGCAGAGACTCTGATTGCCGTCTGTGATTGCGATATACTTGGATGTGAGTTTAGAGAGGGTAATTTGCATATCGAGGTTTGTTCCGATTTTTATGGAGATGAAAAGGCCAGCTTGTCCGAGGTTGAGGACGCCCTCCGGGGGGCGACCATGGCCAATCTCGTTGGATGCAAAGTGGTAAAGCATGCCATTCTTTTGGGCTGGGTGGATGAAGATAACGTCCTCTCCATCGATGGAGTCCTCTATGCCCAAATGGTGAGAATGTGATGCAGACCCTATGTCCCAAATGCGGCCAGCCTGCAGAAGACGGGCTCTGTCCGCAGTGTCGCATGAATTCTATAAGGCTTATCCAGTTCCCGGATGTGGTGGAGGTTGTGATCTGCTCTGTATGTGGCTCCCAGCAGATAAAGGGAAAGTGGCAGTTCCCAGACAGCCGCTCCATAGAGGATCTGGCCGCGGGAGCAGCTGCTGATTCTGTTTGGCTTCACCATGAGTTCATTCATCCGAATATCGAGGTTGACCTCCGAAAGGTGGGAGCCACTCGTTATATTGCCGGGATGAGGATCCGGGGAAGCTTCATGGAGCAGATGGTGGAGGAGACCGGCGAGGTCCCCGTGAGGATCAAGCTGGTGGCCTGCGAGCGCTGCAGCCGCATGGCAGGGAAGTACTTCCAGTCCACAGTGCAGCTGCGAGGAAATGGCAGCAGACCCATTTCCTCCCGGGAGATGGAGGAGTGCCGGAGGATGGCTCAGGATATGGCCGATGCAGGCTATCGGGGAGGCGATCAGCTATCCTTCATCCAGGATATGAAAGAGGTCAAGGGCGGACTGGACATAATTTTGGGATCGACCCAACTGGGCAGGCGCATGGCCAGGGCAGTGCAGGAGCGGTTCGGCGGCAAGCTGCTGGAAACATGCAAGCTGGTGGGGAAGAAGGAGAATCGCGATGTTTACCGCTCCACATTGCTGGTCAGGTTTCCCCGACTTAGAAGAGGAGATATCGTATCCCACCGCGGCTCGCTCTGCATGGTCACGGGATTTGATGGCAAGAACACTCTGTCGACCTCCCTGAACGAAGGTCACCGGTCCTGCATGTCCGAGGAGGTCTCTGGCGAGGTACGTGTGCTGGGGAACAGGGCAGATGCCATGAAGGCAGTAGTCATCTCCAAAGATGATGATGTCCTGGAGATCATGGACCCGGAGACATTCCGCTCTGCCCTCGCGTCTCGTCCCCGAGGCCTGGAGGTGGAGCCTGGAGAAGAGGTGGAGGTAGTACGAACAGCGGACGGATTTATAGTATTGTAGGAGCTTTTATATATCTTGAGTCGATCTGCCCCTCTCCTCTTCACTTCCTCTCTACCACAAAGTTCTTAAACTAGATTCGTGCAATTTTACTTGGTAGAAGTACACATTTGAGCTTCAAATCTCATAATAATTAAGCCTCCAGTAAACTTGAGGCGATGAAATGCCAGCAAAGCGAGGAAGAAAATGCTCATGTGTGGGCATTTCTATCAGATGTTCCATGATGATGACAATTGGACGCTGAAGTAGTTGGATAAATTCACATTCACCATCATTCAATGCTCATTGCCTGCCTGAGATTAGGCATGGCCGGAACGGCGACATTTGGTCGCGAAAAATGGCCCCCTTTGGTTATTGGTAGCTTTGGCTGTAAGATGTTGGTGTGACTTTTATTTAACTATTAAAAATTAAAAGGGGTCATATAATCATGCAGAATGTTGATACCACTAAATATGTCATTTATGCGGATATAACTGCAGAGGGGATAGTGGAGCGGCCAGATGTGGTCGGCGCCATCTTTGGTCAGACGGAAGGTCTCCTCGGAAGCGACCTTGACCTGCGAGACCTTCAAAAGACAGGAAGGTTGGGCAGAATCGATGTGCAAATCACATCCAGCGGGGGAAAGTCGAGCGGCACCATTTCAATTCCCTCAAGCTTCGATAAGGTCGAGACTGCCATACTTGCTGCCGCTCTGGAGACCATTGACCGGGTTGGGCCTTGCATTGCCAGAATCGCCATCAATCGCATCGAGGACGTTCGCGCCTCCAAGAGGAGATACGTAATAGAGAGGGCCAAGCGGATCCTGGTGGAGATGTTCGATGAGAACATCCTGGAGACGGAGGAGATCACAGAGGAGATAAAGCAGTCCGTCCGGGTAGAGGAGATAATCCATTTGGGCAAGGACAACCTCCCCGCCGGACCCAATGTCCTCGACTCGGACGCAATTTTAGTGGTTGAGGGGAGGGCGGATGTGCTCAATCTGCTCAAGTACGGCATCAAGAACGCCGTAGCTGTGGGCGGAACCAATGTTCCTCCCACCATTGCCGACCTCTGCGCTAAGAAGGTGGTGACCGCCTTTACCGATGGCGACCGGGGCGGCGAGCTGATAGTAAAAGAGCTACTCCAGGTAGCAGATATCGATTATGTGGCCAGGGCACCGGACGGGAAGAGCGTCGAGGATATGACCCAGAAGGAGATCGTCCGCGCTCTGCGCCAGAAGATCCCGGTGGAGCAGGTGCTCGATCAGTACAAGATAAAGAACCAGCCCCGGAAGAGAAGGGAGATCACCACCAAGAGGAAGAGCCTAATCCGGGAGAGGCCGCTATGCGTGAGAAATGCCGCGGAGAGGGCAGAGGCCATACCCCCCCGCAGAATCGTCCCCAGGGAGGTAGTGCCCAAATCGGCTCCCGTGGTGGAGGAGATAGTGGTCGCCGCCCCGCAGGAGCCTGCTCCCAAGCCCGAGCCGGAACGGGAATGGTTCCGGCAGCATATGGATGAGCTGGACGGGACACTTTGCGCGAGACTCATGGACAAGAATCATAACGTCCTCCGGGAGGTGGCAGTGAGGGACCTGGCCAGAGAGCTGAAGGACTCCAATGGAGATGTCAGCGGTGTGATATTCGATGGCGTAGTAACCCAACGCGTCCTGGATATCGCTGTCGATAAGGGCCTGGAGTATCTGATCGGCGCCAAGATGGGCAATATAGTGAAAAGCCCCTCATGCGTAAGAGTGGTCACTAAAGAGGCATAGCATTTCGCCTCTTTTTATTTTTCAAGAACTTTTTTTATCAGTAACGAGGCGGTTTTCATGGAATTCAAGCAGTGCATTGTTATCAGAGAGGATCTGAAGCTATCGGCGGGAAAGCTGGCGGTGCAGGTGGCTCATGCAGCAGTGATGGCAGTGGAGAGGGCGGAGAAGATGGACCGGTCAGTTGTCTCCGAATGGAAAGCAGAGGGCCAGAAGAAGGTGGTCTTGCGGGTTTCGGGCGTCTCTGACCTCTTCCGCCTGCGTGAGGATGCAGAGAGGGCGGGAATACCCTCGGCCATTGTAGCTGATGCTGGCCTGACTGAGATCCCTCCCGGCACCATAACCGCCCTGGGCCTGGGTCCGGCCCACGGAAAATTGATGGATAAGGTTACTGGCAAGCTCAGGCTGGTCTGAGGGACGATGAAACTGGCAAGCGAGCAAGACAGATTTCTGGGCATGGACTACTACATCACCGACAGTCCTGGCTGTGGAGGTATAATCAGAAGAAACCCCGAGGACTTTTTGGTGGTGGAGGTCTTCGAGGACCTCCGCTATGAAGGGGGAAGGTACCTGGTCATAGAGGTAGAGAAGACTGACTGGGATACCCATCACCTCATCCGGGAGATGTCCAGGCATTTGCGTATCAGCCAGAAGAGGTTCGGCTGGGCAGGGACAAAGGACAAGAGGGCAATAACCAGGCAGAGGATCAGCATCATGAATCTGGATGAATCGGAGCTCGATAGGATCCGCCTCCCCGACATCAAGATAAATGTGCTGGGCAGGACGAACAGGGCAGTAGGTCTGGGCGACCTTTTGGGCAACCGCTTCTCCATCACCATTCGAGAGCTCTCCTGCCCCGATCCGGCCCGTAGCCTCGCCTCCGTCAGCGAGGAGATCAAGAGGCACAAGGGGGTTGCCAACTACTTCGGTGTGCAGAGGTTTGGGGACATAAGGCCGATAACCCATCTGGTGGGCGAAGCCCTGGCCAGGGGAAAGGCCGAAGAGGCTGCCCGCATATTTCTCGCCCTGCCCTATGCTGGAGAGCAGGAGAGGACGAGAGAGGCGAGAGAAAGGCTGTGGGAGAGCGGGGATATTCAGGCCGCCCGCAATGATTTTCCTGGCTACTTGCACCATGAACTGGCCATGCTCAACTATCTGGCCGAGCATCCTGGTGACTATGCCCATTCCTTTGATGTTCTTTCCGTCAATTTGAAGCGGCTCTTTGTGCATGCCTATCAGTCATACCTCTTCAACCGCATACTCAGCCTCCGACTGGCAAAGTCGATGCCCCTGGATGAGGCTCTTGTTGGGGATGTGGTCTGCTTTTCCAAAGGGGGCATGCCAGATATGGACAAAAACCAGGAGGTGACTGAGGATAACCTGGAGGCGGTAGCTCGTCTGGTGAATAGAGGCCGGGCATTTGTCACCCTGCCCCTGATCGGATTTGAGAGCCGTCTGGCAGAGGGCAGACAGGGAGAGATCGAAAGGCAGGTCCTGCAGGAGGAGGACATTTTGCCGGAGGGCTTCAAAGTTGTGGAGAATCCAGACCTGGGCTCGCGGGGCACGAGAAGAACAGCTCTCTGCCCGGTCGATCCGAAGATCAGGGTGGAAGGGGATTCAGCCCAGCTGGAATTCATCCTGCCCAAAGGGAGCTATGCCACTGTGGTGCTGAGAGAATACATGAAGGGACAGGCCGGCAGCAAAGGCGAGGATGAGGCAGAGGATTTATGATAAGAGATGACCAATCAATTGCCCTGAGGTTGGAGGCGTGCAACTAGAATTAGAAGATCCTTATGTGGTGGTCTACAAGCAGATCCATGCCGTGGTGGATGATGATGCTAAAAGGGTGGAGCTTTTGGAGAGGTCCTCCTGCTATGGTGGATCGGCCTGGGCCAGATATCATTACTCCCGCGGTCCCCTGGTCATAAGCTCATGCAACCAGGGCGAGTGGTTCCGCTATATGCTCAATCCCGGAAACGTTGACCTGGACCTTGTCTCATCCAAGCGATCCGCAGGTATCGAATCGGTTAAGGTGTCCGGCTCAGAGGTGGAGGTCACTTACGCCGGTTTGGGTGGCGGCGGTGTGGGGGCCACCCTCTCCCGTGCCCGGGCTGAGGATGTGCTGAGATACGATGCTACTGAATGCGGCGGGGGTCGGGTCGCTCGGGGGACTATAGTCCTGCCCAGAAGGGAGAGGATGATCATCGGCGTCGACGACACCGACTCCAAGACCGTGGGAGCCACCTGGTCTTTGATTCATAACATAGCCCAGAAGGTCGACCGGCCTGAGGCCCGCTATATCTCCCACTCCCTGGTGCAGCTATTTCCCGTGCCCACCAAGACCCAGAACTGCGTCTCCACGGTGGTGGAGTTCGCCTGCTTGCCGGGAAGAGGAGAGGGCATGCTGGGTGATTTCAGGGCATTGTTGCAGAAATATACCGTATCCGAGCAGACGGGGATGGCCGTGTTCAGGGATTTCGATCCCTCAGAGCTCCTGCCCTTCGGTATGAGATGCAAAAAGGAGAGGGTGAACTATGAGGATGCGATTGAGGTGGCGCGCGAGGCCGGGGTGCAGATCATCATGAAAGGTCAGGGCCTGATCGGTGCTATTGCGGCTCTGCCCTTCAATGCCCGGCCGGATGAGTCCATAATCCCCGGAACGGCATGAAGGGGCTGGACGATCTGAACGGCTCAGACGGCCTCAAGGCCGTCATGCAAGCAGCAGATGATGCAGGAGCTGCATCTCGAACCTATGTGCCCGGCTACCCCATAACCGACCTGGCCGCCGGCCTGAATGCGGAGATCTCCATTAATGAGAAGGTGGCTCTTGAGATCGCCCTGGGGGCTTCAGCCACTGGATTGCGGTCTATGGTGGTGGTCAAGCAGGTGGGGATGAACGCCCTGGCCGACCCCCTGGTGATATCCGCCACCCATAACATCGGCTCGGGACTGGTGTTGATCGCTGGGGACGACCTCGGTCCCCGAGGCTCCCAGGTGGAGATGGACAGCCGGTTTTACGGGCCGCTGGCAAAGCTCCCCCTGCTCGATCCGCGAGATCCCGAGAATCTGTACGCCTCGATCCTGGAGGCCTATTCCCTGTCAGAAGGGCTCAGAGTGCCGGTCATCGTCCGCGTCACCGCCCCTCTCCTGGCAGAAGAGTGTCCCCAGATCTCCTCCCGGCCCACTTTCGGGACGGGGCAGCGATTTAGAAGGTTGGACATGGAGCTTACCATGCGGGGCTTGAATCAGAGGCATCATGAAAAAACCATGGCCCGAGCGGCGGAAGCTGCTTTTTCCTCTCCTCTGAACCGGATGAAAAAATGCGCGGGCGGTGTGGGGATCATCGCAAGCGGACGGCCTGCTGTTCTGGCGGAAGGGCTGGAGGTTTCCGGTCTTTATTTGACCTATGTCAACCCACTGCCCTGGGGGCTCATTCGACAGTTTCTGGATGATCACCAGACCATCCTGGTGGCTGAGGAGCCCGAGCCATTCATCGAATCCATGCTAGGCGGATTGGAGAAGGTGAAAGGAAAGCTAACCCGCCACCTGCCCTCGGGAGAGCTGAAACGAGAAGATCTCATTCAGGCAGTGGAGGCTCTAAAGGATGATGCGGACATGCCAGGTGGACCGGTAAATGAGTACGAGACCGTGGCCGGGGGGAGAGGGGGAGTCTGCGAGGACTGCCCCTTCGCCTCCCTCTTTTATGCCCTGCGGGATCTGCATGTGCCTGTGGCAGGCGATGCCGGCTGCTCCATTCGCGCCAGCAGGCTTCCCTATCAGTCGGTGGATGTGGTATACGGCCTGGGCTCCTCGATTGGAGTGGCCTCTGGCTTCAAGGCCAAGGGGATCGCTCTGGTGGGTGATTACGCCCTGGCCCATTCCGGGCTGCAGGGCCTGATCAATGCCCTCTGGCAGAAGCGGGATCTATTGGCGGTCGTCTTAAAGAACGATGTGGCGGCCATGACCGGAGGCCAGGAGGTGCCGGATCTCACTGCCCTTTTAGAGGGATTGCTGCCCACGCGAGGCTTCGATCTTCCTGCAACGGTCCAGGAGGCGGAACAGATCCTCCAGGAGGAGCTGGCCAGAAATGGGCCCTCAGCCATCGTGGCGCGGGGGATCTGCCCCAGATACGCCTCTGATTTGTCCAATCATCAGCCGATCAGCCCGGACATCCGCAGATCTCCGCGCTCGCGGGCGCCTTCACGCTGCCCAGATCATTGAATCCATAGGGCGAGATCTTGCTGCAGTAGCCCACCCACCAGTCAAAGACCCGGATCCGGACAGGCTGGTTCATGAAGTTCCCCACAAACCAGAAGTAATGCGGCAATCCCTCCGGATTTATGCCCTCCCCGTTGCCGGTGGTGTCCACGATATGATATCCCTCCTCTCCGGGAAGCTTCACCAGGTTATAGGCATGGCCGGGATGGTCTCCCAGCAAGGGCAGATCATATCCCAGGCTGGCGGCAACCATGGCCTCGCTCTTGCTGTAGCCCGCTTTGCGCAAAGCGGTGGCAAGAGCAGCAGCATAATCCACGCATACCCCCGTCTGCAGGATATTGACTGTGGCATGGGCGGGAAAGAGCCCCAGCACAGCACTGTTCTCGCTCATATTCGTGTCTGAGCGCCAGGCGGAAACTCCCCACTCCTCCTGCCGACAGGAGAGGTTAGCTACATTCTGGTTGAACCCCTCCCGGAACGATACAGTCCCGGCGAGGCTCGGCCAGGAGGTGCGGGTGCATTCCGGATAGCCGGAGCAGCAGGCCTTGAAAAGTGCATAGCCCTGCATATAAACCGCGTCCGGCCCGAAGGCGCGAATGATGTAAAGCCCCCTGCATCTCTTATTGTCGCCATCAGCATGGGCGCGCGCCCAGGAGCAGGCCGGGCTGGTGGCGGTACCGTTGCAGCAGCGCACAGCGTCCAGCACGATGTAGTCTAGGCCGGGATGGCAGACCTCGATCTGCTGGCAGGATTCTGTGTCATTGGGCCAGGTGCCTTGGCAGGGAGTGTCCACCGGATAGTATCTGGGCAGGGGAGACACATCGCTGCAGGCCGATGGTGGGGCCACTCCCAGCTCTATGGAATCCCGGCTGGCGCAGCCGGATCCATCGGTGACGGTGAGAGTGACGGAATGCCATCCAGCTGTCATGCCCCTGCGGGAAAAGGACTGATTGCTGGCTAGGATGCCATCCCGGTCAGACCACCAGAGATACTGGCATGGCTCATTCTCGCAGGCTTTAGCTTGAAAGAGTATGCTCTCCCCCTGAGGAAATGTCCGCACATCCTCCGGCGCGATGATCTCCTCTCGAAGGTCTTGGGAGGATCCTGGATCCAGGGATACAGCGGTGCCGGACGCAGAGAGATTCGAGCCGTTGCAGCCACAAGCATTTGAAATTCTCCCACCAGCATCATGAGGAACCTGCATGAGCAGAGCGATGGCCCCGAATGCGACCAGGGAAAAGAAGAGGGCATAGAGAAGCCGGCTGCCAAACCTTGCTCCCCGGCCCCGGCCAGTGGGAAGGAGAGCCAGATAGCCATTCAGCAGAACGATCAGTCCGGCAAGGACGAAGAGCACCCCGGGGATGGCCCAGGCCTTCCAGCCATAAGGGAGGGTGGTTATGGCCAGCTGGGCGACCAGAAAGCCGACCAGGCCGGAAAAGAGGAGCAAGGGAGCGCTGCTCATTCTTTGGGACGAATAATAGACCGCAGCAGCGATAGCAATCAAGAAGATGCCGCCTAGCCACTCCCGAAAGTATGCAAAGATGATAAGGGATGGTAGACCGACCAAAGCTATTGAGATCTGGAGCCATCTTGCCCCCTTCTCCTGCTCCAGATAGATGGCCATTCCCACCATTCCTGCAATAGCGAGATGAATGAACAGAATTCCGCCTGCTCCGGGGGAGATGAGAGATCCATACTCTGCCTGGCGGCCAAAGGAGGCAAGGGAGGTCAAGAGAGCCACCAGACCTATGGCCAGAGAAAAAATGCTGGCCAGAACTCCAGGAATGGCCAGTAAAGGGCTGCTGACCCGGGACGTGGAATGCATCAGCAACCTGATAAAGCAGTCAGGAACTTAAGATTATTGCCACCTGGGATGCGGCAATGGCTTTTCAGCCTTTCAATGCTTCAGGACGCCGTTGACTCAGATCCCTTTCCATCTCTTTCTTCTTCTTCTTCGACTGCCGCGGGGGACGGGTGATGAAGTAGGTATAACCCTTGAGGGTGCGGTTCAGCTCTGCCTCGATCTGCTCCAACTCTCGCTTGCGGATGCTCTCTTTTCTGGTCACGCACTGATCCATGATCTCCCAGATGTAGTCCTTGGTCTCGTAGTTGAAGAAATCCAGCAATTTTTTGCAGGTGTCGCCCTCCACCTTCTGGCAGATGTACCACTCGCCATCCTCTGCCATGACATGCACCTCATGAGCGCAGCCCAGAAGGTTATGGAAATCTCCCAGGGTATCCTGATATGCTCCCAGGAGGAAGATGCCCAGATAATAGTCCTGGTTCTCCAGCAGGGGATGCATCTCCAGGTACTCCAGGCCCTCGCTGTCTCCAGCATACCTCTTGATCTCCCCGTCTGAATCGCAGGTGATATCCACGATCCTGCCCCGTTCGCTGGGCATCTCATCCAGGCGGTGCAGAGGAATGGTGGGGAATATCTGTTCCACCCCCCACATGTCTGGAACGGACTGGAAGAGAGAGAAGTTGCCGATATACTTCTGGCTGACCAGCTTTTTCAGCTCCAAAAACTCATCGGACTCGTCCCCTGCCTCCTTGGCCAGGAATGCCGCCTTTTTGCAGACCATCCAGAATAGGGTCTCGCCCTTGGCCCTCTCCTCAAGGCCGATGTTCCCCAGATTGAAGGAGTCGTAAAGCTCGTCTCTATACTGCAGAGCATCATGGTAGTGCTCCTTGTAGTTATCGATGTTGATCTCTTTGAAGGCGCTGCAGAGGTCATCGATCTGCATGGGTGCCTCATCATCCGGGGGCCGGAGAGGGGAGCTTTTGGCGTTCTTTCTGCCGATTATCTTGAAGATGAGCATGCTGTGGTAGGCGGCGATGGCCCTTCCACTCTCGGAGACTATGGTGGGACAGGGGACCTCCTCATCATCACAGATCTTCTGCACCGTATAGACGATGTCGTTCGCGTACTCCTGCAGAGAATAGTTGGCGCTGGAAGGGGTGGCGGTGTTAGAGCCGTTGTAGTCCACAGAGAGGCCGCCGCCCACATTCAGATACTCGATATCGGCCATCTTTCGCGCTTTGGCATAAACCCTCGCCGCCTCGTTCATTGCGTTCTTGACCGTCCGGATGTCGGTGATCTGCGAGCCGATATGGAAGTGGAGCATCTTCAGGCTGCTAGTAAGCCCTCTCTCCTCGAGGATTCTCATCAATTCCAGGGCCTCGCTGGTAGAGAGGCCGAACTTGGCAGACTCTCCACCCGACTCCACCCACCGGCCGGAGCCGCGGGCAAAGAGCTTCACCCTCATACCGACTCTTGGCACCACGCCCATGGCATCGGCGTACTTCAGGATGTCGTAGATCTCCTCGAAAAGGTCTACCACTATGATTATATTGTTCAGATTGTGAATGCTCAGGGCAAGGCGGAGGTAATCCTCATCCTTGTAGCCATTGCAGATCAGGGGAGCATATCTTGGCAGGCCTAAAGAGAGAGCGGCCAGTAGCTCTGCCTTGGTTCCCACCTCCATACCGATCTTATGCTTGGCTCCGTATTTGATGATATACTCGATGACCTCTTTTCTCTGGTTGACCTTCATGGGAAAGATGGGCTGATAAGTGCCGGAATAATTGAACTCCTCTATAGCTCCCATAAATGCGCCTGTGATCTCATCTATCCGGTCCTCCAGCATCTGGGGAAAGCGGAGGAGGACGGGGAACTCCAGATCCCTGGATTTCTCTATCTCCTCAATGAGATCCATGATATCCACGGATTGATACAAATTCTTATTGGGAAGAACGACGACATTTCCCTTCTCGTTAACAGAAAAATAGCCGTTCCCCCATTTTTCTATTCCGTAGAGCTCAATAGAATCCTCAGCTTTCCACATAGATCTCCGCCTTCTTCATCTGCTGTCTGCCCCCAGATCCCTGTATGCCTTCATCTGCTGCCATCCCCTGCCTGCCAGTTAAAAATCACAATCATCTAGCATTTAGACTCTGCATTCTCGTGATGCGGAGCCCGCTCTCTTCGAACCTTGCTTAAGAGATCCTATAGGTATATAAAACTTCACGACTGGATAATCTTTAAGAGTCTCCAGTCCGACTTATAACCAGAGGCTGAAGAGGGATAGAATGGAACATAGTCACGGTCATGACTTGATATGCAATAAAGAGAGGACGACGATCCCCATGAAGGACCGGGGCGTCGCTGAGCTGGTTGGAGATATGGGCAGGATGGGCTTTCAGGGTGGCCAGCTTGGCACATCTCTGCGCGTCTGGGAGAGGATGATGGACGAGGATGTAACCATCTTCCTGGGACTGGCGGGAGCTATGGTCCCAGCGGGGCTCGGGGAGTTCATTGCATATCTATTGAGGGAGAGGAAGGTTGACTGTCTGGTAAGCACTGGGGCCAATCTATTCCACGATCTGTGCGAGGGATTGGGGATAATTCACTTTCGGGGGAGCTCGTGTGCTGACGACGCCTACCTGAACGAATGCAAGATCGACCGGATATACGATGTATTCGTCTCGGAGATCGAGTTGCATAAGGCAGACAACTACATATCGGATTTCGTTAAGGGCTTAGACCAGGACCGCCGCTACTCCTCCCGAGAGCTGATGGAGATGGTGGGCAAGGGACTGCCCGATACCACCATCCTCGGTGCCGCTCATAAAGCCGGTGTTCCAATATTCGTTCCTGCTCTGGGAGATAGCTCCTGGGGCATTGGGATGGTTATAGCCCTGCGCGAAGGTTGCCGGGTTTTGGTCGATCAGATCAAGGATGTGGATGAGATCACAAGGATAGTGGAGAGGTCCGCCCAGACCGGTGTGATATATATCGGTGGCGGGGTCCCCAAGAACTTCATCCAGCAGACCGAGGTCATAGCGGAGCTCATAGGCAACTACTCCGGAGGGCATAGCTATGCCATTCAGTATACCGCTGACTCTCCCCATTGGGGAGGGCTATCAGGCTGCACATTTGAGGAGGCGGTCTCCTGGGGCAAGGTGAAAAAGGAGGCAAGCAAGGTGCAGGTCTTCTCCGATGCCACCATCACTGTGCCCCTGGTGGTGCAGGCATTGCAGGCATCGGGCCATAGGAGAAAGAGCTATCCGGTTTACAACTGGCGCGAGGGAGATCTCGAGCTGAACTACAGGTAAAAAAAGATTTTCAGAGGCCTGTGGCAGAAGCAAGCTGCAGGCTCTGATTTTTATCATTGTTGCCTTCGACCAGTACCACCAGATCTAAATTGTTCCAGAGATAAATATATTTGTAGGTGTTGCTATTTTGGATGTGTCTTATCTCCAGAGCATCGTGGTCGTTGATTGTGGCATTTCCGAATATCTTAAGGCCTCTGGCGATCTGATCGGCGTAATCCTCCTGGGACCTGAAGTTATTGATGGCTGCTAGTGCCTGTTCCTGATCAGGCAATCGGATATATGTGACCTTGGCATCATAGGGCTGGCCGCCTTCCTTGGCCTCCCATTGATATATTCCTACAGAGATATTGATCGGCTTGATCTCTTTTTCTCCATAGAACTCGGTTATATAATCGGTCATATTCACATTGGAGTCCATCTCAGGGAGGGCAGCCAACAGCTTGAATCCATCCGGCAGCATCGTTTTTGGAATATCCGGATTGCCTTCAAGGGAACCAGTGCTATCCTCTGCCAGGCAGCCCATTATCGATGCTAAAAGCAGGGATATGGACAGCACACAAATGGTCTCAATTGGTCTCATAGCTTTTCTCATCCATTTTCAAGTCCATAAGCTTTATGAGCCGAATTGGGATCTTCATCCGATTATGGTGGCCGATTGGGACATTATATTCACTTCGGAGATCCTTCCCTCAACTTCCATGGAATCGCCGAATATGCCTTCCAGGATCACCTTGCCGTCATGGACCATCAGTCTGACCACGCTCTCCATGACCTTTTCCCGGACTCCACCTTTCAGGGTATAAACCGTCAGTTCGCACATATATCCTCAAAAAATATAAAACGGACCCGGCGGGATTCGAACCCGCGACCCCCGGGTTAGAAGCCCGGTGCTATATCCTGGCTAAGCCACGGGTCCGCGAGTTTGTTTAGCCGCCCTTGGGCGGCATCTGACCTAATGACTGCTTAAGCTGTTCCTGAAGCTGTGTAAAGCGCCCTTGAATGCGCTCTTCTTGCTTTGCCATCGTCTTAAGCCTGATATCCATCATGTCCTTTCTCTCTTTCAATTCCTCAGTCAGCTTCAATTTGTCCGCTCTGAATAGAAGTTCGCCGACGCTCTTGTATATAACAGCGTCGTCTGCGCTCTTCTCCAGCTCTTTTAGCGCTGCTTCGGTCTCTCTGATCAGACCCTCTATCTGGGTCTTCTGAGTCATAACAGCCTGAGCCTGCTGCTGAAGCTGCTGAAGCTGAGCCAACTGGTTTTGTATCTGCGGAGGCAATTCGCCACTCATAAACTCACCATCTCAATTGCGATCTTGACCAACCTTATCCAGGTATTTAAGGCTGCCCGAAGGGAGACCACATCCTCGCCCAGGATCTTCAATCGAACAAAGCCAGGTCCTTCGACCAACTCGATATTCGACCGGTGGATCTCATCGTTCAACTCCGGTGCCAGCGCCTCATAGATCTCCTGGGAATGAGGCGTCTCTATGACCAGCTCTGTCCAGCCCTTCATAGCCTCAGACTGAACCTGGTCGCGCCTTCATCCATGAAATCTATCCTGCCAGATGCCACGGAAATCGTTCTCGCCTCTGGATCGGGAAGATGCGACCACCTCAGCTCAAAGAACTGAGCAATCGCTTTTGATTCAGTCGACCGTCCCGTAACCACAGGCACATCCTTCTTCAGCCGTCCCGCCAGCGGCTCGCCCAGCAGCCGAAAGGCAAGCAATTCTTCTCCTGCTATAGAACGCTTGACCAGGCCCCGGGGGTTGCCATGATCCTCCACCACCACCAGCCAGGTATCCTCTCCTCCAGAGCTATGCTTTCCCCGGTTGAGATAGGGGACGGAGAGGAAGGCCGCTAGCGCCCGCCCAAACCTTCTCGCTTTGGAAGAAGGGTCTCGCGCGGTGGTGACCAGCATCAGACGGCTTTCATCTTCTTGACCGTGGTGGGCCGCTCCTTCATAAGGATCCTATGGCCGCAGTAAGGACAGCGTATGCCGCTGTACTCGTAATCAATCTCCACGATCTTCTTGCATCTGGTACACTTGTAGGCCATCCTTTAATCCGCCTCAAGGCTCTTCTTGAGAGACCGCAAGACAGAGCGGCCTAAAGAGGTCTCGGGCAAAAAGGACCCGCCTGCGAAGGTATATCCACATTTTCTGCAGCTCCATATAGCTGTGCTCGTCCTTTTTACCTTATTCCGTCCACACTGGGGGCAATCATAAGAGGCCTTGCTCTTCTCCTCCAGATCGGCCACGAGCTTCCTCGACTTGCGGCCGTATCTCGCGCCAAACCTGGCTGCCGATCTGCTCTTCTTTCCCTTTGTAGTCTGCTTTGCCATGATCTTTACTTCCGTTTAAGCTTCCAGAAACTTTTCCCGGATTTCTTTCGCCTTCTCACATGCTATATCAATGATGCGGTAGACCTGCTCTGGATTCAGCATTCCTGTGCCGCTCTTCTGCATTCCGCAGATATCTCCGTTTGTAGTGGTGATGACTGTGAGCTTGGTGTTGGCTATCGCCTCCTCTTCCACTCCGGGATCGAACATCAGCACATCGGAAAATTCAATCGCGGTCGTGGCTATGGGAATGTCCCTTATGGGCAGGATATAATCCTCGCCCAGGCCAAACCTGGATGCAGGTACCTTGGTGCATAAAAGGGCAGCTATTGCCCCCAGCGAGGCTGCATCGAGAATGTTTCCGCAGTCATCCAGAATATGCACATCGATGAACACTATCCAGACCTTCTTTCCCGGCTCGATGCATAGAGCTTCAAGGTCCAACGCCTTCGATTCGCGCACCCCCCGATCCACCAACCGGGCCAGCTCGATTCCCACCTCATTGGGCGGCCCAGGCTCGAAGGAGGGCGAGGCCAGGGGCACAAGCTCTGCATTGGTGATTATGACTCCCCGGTTGGGAGAATCCTGGAAGGGCTCTCCGGGCTGCATCTTCACTCCTACCAGGACCTGGCTGGATCCCAGCTTCACCAGAGCGCTTCCCTCAGCCTTGCGAATGACATCCCTCTCAATGGAGATCTCCCGGTATTGATCGAATTTCCTGCCATCGATCCTCTCCCCTTTGATAAGGAGATTGTATATGAAATCCTTCTTGATCTCTGAGATGACGCTACTCACAGAGATGCACCTCCTCTCGAGCTGAGTCTGCGGATATTTGGCTATACTTTGCCACTAAAGCCCTCCGTTGCAGCTCATAGATGTCCTTTGCCCCTTTCATGGCCATCATTACCGCTCGTCCAAACTCGTCCGGCGTCAGGTTGCCATCCATCTGCATCAGGGTGATATCGCCATTGGGGGTCATGGCGATGGGCAGATCGGCCTGTCCGAAGTTGTCCTCCTCTTTCATTGGGTCCAGGACAATGGTATCTCCTACCTTTCCTGCCGCACAGGAGGATATCATGCTCTTCATGGGAATTCCAGCATCCGCAAGAGCTACAGCCGCAGCATTTATGCCCGCAGTCCTCGTTCCTGCATCCGCCTGAAGAACCTCCACAAAGACGTCGATCACCGAACGGGGGAAAAATGAGGTCAGGATCACCGGCTCCAGCGCCTCCCGGCTCACCTTGGAGAGCTCATAAGACCGTCGATCCGGCCCGGGACGCTTTCTCTCCTCCACTGAGAAGGATGCCATGTTGTATCTATAGCGCACGATGGCTCTCGTTACCTCCTGCAGATGTCTGGGGTGGACCTCTCTGGGTCCATATACTGCAGCTATTACCTTATTTCCTCCCATCTCGATGTAACACGAGCCATCAGCTCTGGCCAGGATCCCCACCTCTATCTTCACCGGCCTGAGCTCGTCGGCTCGCCGGCCGTCCAGGCGGAGTCCGTCTTTAAAAAATGATATATCATTCTCATCCATAGCGATCAACTTCTGGCCTCTTTCTCTGCCTTAAGGAAGCTCACAATCCTGTCCGTCAGGCCATTTGTATGGGCTTCTCTCTCTATCAGGGCAATCGTCTTGAGTGCCAGATCCGTATCGTCTGTACAGCCGTTGATCCAGATTCTGCCGTTCTGGCCAACAAATATGCTGCAGTTTACCTCTTTTTTCAGCATGCTGATCATGGAGCCGCCCTTGCCTATCAACCTCGGAACCCGGGTATGGCTGATCTCTATGACCTGTCCTGTCCTGATCGGGCCCAGCTTTCGGTCGTTTAAGGTTAGCTCCACCTTCATCGTGGGGTCCACATCCTTCACCCGGGTCATAATCGAGCTGCCGATGCGCAGATATTTGGACATCTCATCCGAATCGATCCTCTTGGGAAACTCCGAGATGTGCAAAAGCCCGTCATATGGCGAATTGATGTCCACGATCCAGTTGGAGAAGGTTATGTCCTTCACCACTCCTATGACATTATCCCCCGGCGCAGGCATATACTTTCCAGCCAGAGGTATGACATTTATCTTATCCCTGTAGTTCGCAAGTCCGTAAAGCAAGGAGTAGACGCTTCCATCTTTGATGTAAGTCCCCTCGCCCGATCTCTTGGCATCCTCAGAGAGAAGATCACCTGGTACTACCACCTTGCGATCCATGCGCTTCCTACTCCATTCTTAATGCTTAAGAAGCTTCGTCTCGGCCTCGCCTTTGGTTAGCCGGTTGACCAGGTCGTAAAACTCCGTCTGCATGCCCGCGGGTATCTGAACCACGCCGATCCAGGCGCCGTTGTTCTGCCAGGATTCCCGAGTTAGTCTGCCAAAGGCGGAGATCTCTCCGTAGGCCTTGGGAGCATATTCAGGCGGAACCTTGACCGCCACCTCCACCTCCTCGAATCTTATGGGAATGAGAGGGCGAATGGCCTTCATCACTATCTTGACCAGCTCGTCAGTGGATTTGGTGGGATCGATGTTGACGCGGGCCTCGGTCATGGCCTGATCGATCCGGCCTGGTGGATGAGGGGTTTTTGTCTGGGGATTGATGGCATTTCTGGCAATGACCTCAATGACCTGCCGCCTTTTGTTCTCCAAGAACCTCTTCCTCTGATCAGCGGTAAGACTGATCTCTCCTTTCTTGATGATGATGGGAGCGATGGAGAGGGGATCGGTGGTTCCGAAGGCCTTTTGCAGATCTTCTTCCGGACTTCTGTCTCCCCGAGAGGCATTCTCGAAGACATCCTCCACTGCCAGGATGTCTTCCAGGTTGACGCTATCGCCTCTCTTCAGGGCAAGCGCTCCGTCCGGGTCTACCAAAACTTCAAAGGTGGTTCCGTGGGTCTTCAGCCTGGCAGGTACTGCGTCATCCAGTCTGACCATCCTTATGCCTCTCCCTCTTCTCCCTTGCCTGGTTCAACCTTATTGGAAGCGACTATTGCCTTCATGCGTTCAACGTAGTCGCTGACCTCTTTTTCTGTCAACTTATAAAATAGCTTATCAGAGAGCTTGATGATGCCGATCTCAGTGGTTGATGCCTCCACCTTGCCCTCCGCGGCTCTGTGAAGAGCCTCCAGGCCCAAGAGGACCGCCTCGTCCATGGTCAGGTCTTCTCTGTACTTCTCCTCGAAGACCTCCATCACTGAGGATCTGCCTGCTCCGATCCCTGTGGCTTTGTACTCCAGCAGAGCTCCAGAGGGGTCGGTCTCAAAGAGTCGGGCCCTGTCCTCCTCTGCGCCGATGATGAGAAGGGCGGTTCCGAAGGGACGTACACCGCCGTACTGGGTGTACTGCTGCTTGAAGTCGCAGATCTTCTTGGCCAGGGCCTCAACCCCTATCGGCTCGTCATAAACCAGGCGGTTGATCTGGCTTTCAACCCTGGCCCGGTCAATCAGCACCCTGGCATCGGCTACCAGGCCGGATGTGGCCGCGCCGATGTGGCTGTCAATTTGGAATATCTTCTCAATCGATTTGGGTTCCATTAGCCTGCTAGTGATTCTTTTATCCACCAGCACAGCTACACCGTCCTTTACCTTAATGCCTACTGCCGTAGTTCCTCTACGGACTGCCTCGCGGGCATATTCAACTTGAAATAGTCTGCCATCAGGGCTGAATACAGTAATAGCCCTATCATAACCCATCTGCGGTGCCATCTGCATCCTCGTGTCCTCCACATAAATCGAAAGAGGTCAGTCCCAGGTATCTGGTATCTGAACCTCGGGTCCATTCGCTGTCATCTGGACAGAGATCGACCTCTAGGCCTTGGGTGCGAATAATGCACCCGGAAACTTCTTTCAGCTCGATTCTTCTTCTGTCGCAATCGCCGTTTATTTTGCATAGACGTGGTAAATACTTTTCTGTGGCCGATTTAATCGTCCCCGAGACCCCTTTTGCCTGCAGAGCCGCTCTAGTTCCCTGGATGGAATGAATTGAGGCTAAAGTGGCCCTGGTCTGGTCCATATGCTTATGATGAAAGCGCAGTATGCCCTGGCGGCCATCGAAGGAGATCAGATGGAGCCTGTTTTTTGCGCTGCCGATATCGCCGAAGAGGGAATGCTGGCTGGCTATGATCTCTTTGATCAAATCCTTGCCCTCTATCTCTCCTTCTGCCTCCAGCTGGAATATCATATATCTCCTCCTCATTCGGAGGACGGGCAGTCTGCTTCTCAAAGTAGCTCTACCCCCGGAGAAGGCCAGCATCTGCGATTCAGAGCCATGATATCACCGGCCAGGGAAAGGGCCTGGCAGGCCTCCTTGTGCTCGAAACCCATCACCTCCGCCAGGGCGATGATGTCACGGGGAGTACGAAGGTCCAGGTGGGACCTGGCCCCGACCGTGAGCAGAAGGCGCAGATCGAACTTGCGAGCTAGCTGCAGGTTCCGTCCCAGTGACTCAAGCCATCTGGAGCGATGCCGACCCGATAGACGAAAGAAAGGACCGAGGTCAAATCCTATTGCCACCTGGTTTAGCTTGGCGGCGCGGGCGGCAGCTATGCCCAGCGGCCGGCGGCTGCTATATGAGGGGATTAATACGTCGACGTTGGGGTCCTCGCTGGCTGTGCGCACCAGCTCCTCCGTTGCAGCCCTAACCAGGAGGAGAGGGTATCTCGGCCGAAGAGATGTAATCCTGCTGCGAAGGGATCTGACATCCTTTGCCATCACCTCCGCCCCGATGGCAACCTCAATCCCTCTTATCCTCTCTGCTGCTTCTGGCCGGAAGAGATTGCCGGGGGCTGTGTTGCATATTATGATTCCCCCGTAGCCCAGGCTTTTTGCCTTCAATGCCATGCGGCTGGCGGAGGACGATCCTTCAGGATAGGCTCTCAGGCACTCAAAGTAGCTCATATGAGCTCACTTAGGATCTTGATGGCCTGCTGGCGATTGGAGGGATAGGTCTTGACCAGAGCGCAGATGTCCAGAGCGTCCTTGGATTCCGTCAGGCGGAAGAGGCCTTTGTAGGCGGCCTGCTTGTCCAAGCGAAGATGGAAGTGGCTCGCTCCCTCCAGCCGCTCTGGTATCTCATGGTGAAGGCGAAAGCTGTCCTCTGAGGGCAGCTGCTCATGCAAAATTTGAAAGAAAGCCTGAGCCTCCTTTCTTCTCAGAGAAGCCTCGAGGATTTTGATCTCATTTCCGAAATGGCCTAAAGCAGTCTGGGAGGATATATGGTCCAGAGGGACGAAGATGCTCAGAGCTTCGCGCACACGCCCCTCGTCCTCCGTCACTGCCACAAAGGCCCGAATAGAGATTTTATCGATCACTTACCTCTGCCATCGTGGGCTCTGATGCCGGGCCTGGTCTTCTCAGTGCCGAAGCCCTTGTGCCTCTGGCCCCTGCCCTTGCGGCCAGCGCTGGTCTTGCCCCGCACCGCTCTGCCCCGGTGGACGTTGTCTGCGACCCAGCAGAGGTCCTTGTCGCTCTTGATGGAGGTGGAGTGGGGGTCTACCAAGATGACCTCGTAGAACTTCTGTTTGCCGTCCTCTGCCACCCAGTAAGAGTTCAGGACCTCCATGTTGCGGTACCTTCTGCCCGCTCGCTCCTCGGCGATTCTCTGGATGGATTTGGCCATGGTGATGGTGTTTACTCCCATCTTGCTGGTCTTTCTGTTTCTCTCATAGCGGGACTTTCTTCTGCCGCCCCTTCTTACCTTGACACGCGCCACGATTATGCCCTGCTTGGCCTTATAGCCGAGTGCCCGCGCTCTGTCCAGTCTGGTGGGCCGCTCGATCTTCTGCACTGTGCTCTCCTGGCGCCAGGCCTTGAGCCTGTCCTGCCTCAGCGCGCCCACGTATCCCTCTCGGGGAGAGGACCAGGCATCGCCGATATAGCTGTAAAAAGATCTCATCTATCTTCACCTTGGCCGGTTCGACCTAATGGTCACATTCCGGAACTAGAGGGGGAGAATGGCTGATAGAAGATAAAGGTTTGCCAGGATCGATCATCCCCAATCATTCGTCTCGAGCTATGCCTTCCACTTTATGGTGTTGCCCTTGATCTTCAGCATTCCCCTTTTTTCCAGGGAGCGGGCTATCTCCTCGGCCACCAGGCTGGCGTCAACGCTCATGGTGAATCTACTGCCAACATCAAGAATGCACCTTTCGGCAAAATCCTCGATATCCATCTTTCCCTTCTCTGGGCACTCCAATAGATCCTCCACCACCAATCCCAGAGCCGTGATCAGTTGATACTCCTGGTAATAATTCTCCTGAAAATCCTCATCGATATCCCGGAAGAGCGCTGAGGAGGACTCATCTATGCTGACCACATACATTTTTTCCAGATCCACCTCCAATCTTTCATTGAGCAGAGGATCCTCGGGATCTGCCTCTTGGGATTTCAGATGAATATTGATCACAGGATCATCCAGCAGGTCACCTATTGGCTCACCCGGCTTGATATCGTTGAGATTGTAGAGATCCTTGGCGAAATCCAGAGCCACTATTGAGTATGCCAGGGATTCGAATAACTCATCTCTGGTTTTTTCGTCCGCCTCCTCCAAATCCTTCTCGTTCATCCTCTCTCTCTTGGTTCTCCAATCCGGGTCCAGCTCAGCCAGATACAGATCCATGAGCTCCTCATCATTGGATGCCTTTTCCAGCACGGCCTTCATGGCGGAGATAAATTTCTCATGCCTCTCTAATATTCTGTTCCGCTCTCTAAGCTCGCTGGCTTTGCCTTGCAGAAAGGCCACAAACTCCGATTGGGCAGTGACCAGGCCTTTGACATCAACCTTGAAGCCCGCATCCCTCAGATAGTTGGCGACGCGAGTGGCTTCTTCTTCATAATATTCTCCCAGCTTGAACATAATGCTGGAATTTCAATCATTGCATATGAGGCTTGCTGAAGGTTCAAGCATATGAAAATAGCTTGTCCATCTCGCTATGGAACTGACCGAATACCCGAGATAGCTCCGCTCCTTTAGGGGTGGTGCGGTAGATGACTTTTGAGCCAGTGGGAACGGCCTCCATCAGCCCATTATTCATCAGACTTTCGATGTGGGATTTAGCGCTCAAGAAATTCAGATTTGCCTTATGAATGATCCGGGTCTTGCTCGCGCCATTCATGCATAGCTTCAGGATCTCTGAAGCGATTATGTCATTGGTTCTTCTCTTCTGGTTCATTTAGCTTCAACCTCGCTGCATTGATGAGCCATCGGGAATTATATAGACGATTACGTTCATTCTGATCAGAACACTGTGCAGATCCATCTTATTAACCATAAAAATCGACAATAAGAAACATCGCGCAGCCAGAATTAATCATATTATTAATTTAAATTGATGTGCTTTCTTATTAGTTCCACAATAAATTATAGCGTACTCATTAAATATAGGGCTCCTCGCTATTTGGCATGGGTGGACTTGAAGCGGAAATTCTCTGTATCTTTTCGCCTCTGTGGAAAGCCACTATTCTTTGACCCAACCACAGAGGCACAGAGGAACAAAGGCCATATTCTCTGCCTGAACTCACTCAGATAATTCAGCGAAGCGCCAAATATAGCACTGGCCTGAATCATATCAGGCCGATACCGAAGCTGCATCTGAGCGGTTGAGACTCTTTTTCATGGTCCCCTCCAATGCGACTCGCATCTCTTCCTTTTGCGTCTGCTCGAACTCTCCATTCTCCAGAAGATCCTCCATCATGCCGTTCAGAACATCATCCATAATCTCCATCTTGGCATAGAGCCTCTGCCGTTGGACCTGGTAATAATTGACCTGCAGCTGCAGAACGGGGTTGGCAGTGGCGAGATCGCTATTCAGCAGATCTGAGGCCTCATCTTCCGTCCTCTTTGCCGCATCCTTGATCTTGTTGTACAAGCCCAGCCACAGGAGGATGGAGGAGGAATCGAGCTTCTGCAGCCGGGGCATCATCCTCCCAAACCTCTGGGAGAGCTTGATCAGATCCTCATTGGCAGATCGAATGGCATCCTGATAGGCGGCAAGGCCGGATGCAAGCCGGGCAATCTCTGGATTCTTGGACATATATATCACCAAAATCTGGATTATCAATCACAGGATGGTAACGCCATCCATCTGGAGAAAGATAAAGGCAAGCCGCGCGGGGCGAAAGTATCCAGGACGGTATTAATAGCAGAAAAAGCAGAGAGGGACTGGAAGATAAGAGATGAAAAAACCCAGCGATCGGATAGACCAGGTTCGCAGGCTCTGCCACCAGCTCTGTCGCAGCTCATGCATTGAGGATAAGAGACAGGAACGCCATAAAGAACTGCTGCGGAATCGCGCCCACTGGTCGGTGTTGAAAAAGGCAGAGCAGTTCCGCCAGATAGATCGGGGAGAGAAGGTGCCCTTTGACATCTCCCTCCCCCTGCCGGCCAGAGATGGTGGGGAGGGCTCAAACCAGGGGGTCGAGCTTTTCTGGGAGCGGTTTCGTTGCCAGCAGTGTGGCCTGTGCTGCTTTACCCCAGGGGCGGGGCTGCTGCTCGAAAAGGAGGATTTCGACCGGATCGCGGCGAAGATCGGGAAGAGGAAGGCAGAGAGGCTTTCCAGATTTGACAGAGCTCTGGACGGCTGGATTCTCAAGCAGCCCTGCCCGTTTTATGATCATGCCAAAAGAGGCTGCAAGATCTATGAGATCAGACCCCTAACCTGCCGCAAGTATCCTCTTCATCCCCCTCTGGCCCAGCTGCCTTACAATCTGGCGGTGGACGCCTTCTGCCCCGCCGCCCGCCTCTTTGCCAAGGAGACACTGGAGTGGTGGATCATCTGCGAGAACAACTGGGCGAGGCTCTTAGCCAGGATGGAGGAGTCCGGAAAGGCTCCGCCAAAAAAGGATGGCTAAAGGCTGTCTGAGAGCATTTCCTCTTCTATCATATAATCTACAATCTCGGCGAATCCCTCGCCAAAATCCTTCTTGGCCACATAGTCGGAGATCTCCTTCAGCCCCGGGCGGCCATTGCCCACGGAGGCCCGAAAGCCCGCCACCTCGAACATGGGCCGGTCGCTCATGCTGTCTCCAATGGCAGCAAAATCCATCGGGTCCAGATTCAAATGCTGGGCGATTCTGGTCAGGCCTGTTCCTTTGTTCACCCTTCGATCCTTGATGTGCACCGCAAAGGCAGTGTCCACGATATCCACCGGCAGGCCGAGCTCATCCGCTCGCCTGGCCAGCGCTCCCAGGTCGAAGTTCCTCTCCAGGATGACATCGGTGAAGCGGTACTTGTGCCGGGAGGAGTCGTACTTTTTCAGGATGAACTCCTCCGACAGCCTCAAAAAAGCATCCTCGCAGACCTGCTGATCTGCCAGGATCTCCAGCTCATCCTCGGAGTAGGACAGAACTCCTCCGTTCTCAGCGATGAATATGCGTGGGGTGCCCAGGATAACGGAGACCGTTCTGGAGAAGCAATGGGTGTTTCCTGTGCTCAAAATCACGGGCACAAACAGCCTTTTTATCGCCAGCAGGGATTCCGGACATAGCACCCGGTTCATATCGGTCAGTGTGCCGTCGATATCGACTGCTATTGCTTTTATCATTGGCTCTCCATTTCCATCAGATCTCCATGATCATCATATCCCATCCCACAATGGTGGGCGCTCCGGAGAGCTCTATCACCTGCTGGGCCATCTCGTCCTCATGCCCCTCTGCCTGGGGATATAGATGGGTGAGGACCACCCTTTTCAGATCATAATTGCTGAGCATATTTCCCAGCTTCAATGGAGTGGTATGGTTGGTGACATCGAAGGGCTCGGGGAATGAGCACTCGTGAATGAGCAGATCTGAGCCATCGGCTAAAGCTGCCACCCGGGCCGAGGGCTCGGTGTCACCGGAATAGACGATCACCCTCTCCTCCGCCTCCAGGCGATAGGCGAGAGCAGTAACGCTGTGGAGCGCCTCCTCAGCAAAGATGTCAAAGCCCTTTATGGAGAACGAGTCCATGGCCTTGAGCTCCTGCACACGAGACTCCATCCTCTCCAGGTTTGGATAGGCGGCCTGGAGGCTCTCGAACCATTCTCTCGTGCCCGCGGGACCGAAGATCGATAATCCCTGAAGGCCAGAGAGGTAGCGCCCATTGGCCAGGGCGAGAAGATCGTGGACATGGTCCAGGTGAAGATGGCTGAGCACTACGGTGTCAATCGCTTCTGGGCCTGCTCCCACTTGATCCAGGCGCATGAGGGTGCCCGCACCGCAATCGAGGAGCAGAGGCAGATCATTCTCTATCAATATCGCTGCCTGAGAGCGGCCAGGTTGGGGGATGCCTACCCCGGTGCCAAGGAGAGTAACTTTGAGGCTCATTGCATTACCTTATGATATTGCTTCTCAGGACCTGATCATCACCAACAGCATCTTGAATCTGCTGATTGCCTTGAGGGCATGGGGCTCGCCCGCAGGCAGGATTATGCAGTCTCCTTTTGCCAGTCTATAGGCTTTTTTCGATATTGTGATCTCAACCTCTCCATCGACGATGTTCACCAGGGCATCAAAGGGGGCAGTATGCTCGCTCAGCCCCTGGCCGATGTCGAAGGCGAAGATGGTAGCCGTTCCCGTGCTCTTGCGGATTATCTCCCGACTGACCACGGAGCCTTCCTGGTATGCCACCAGGTCCTCCAGCCTCTCGACTCTGGGCGTAGCCTTCTCGTTTTCAGTTTCCGTCATTTTAGTCGCACCTCTTTATGCTCTCCAAGACCGTCGAACAAAACCTTTTCCCACCGTTTTTCATTGTTCTCTGTCCAGGGTCAAAAGGCTTGCCTCATTTTTACTCAGTTTTCTCCCCTCCGGACCTGTTCCACTGCGTCCGGCTATGAATTCTGGCTGCCAGTCGGCTGTCAATTCCAGGGCGGGCAATATCAGCCGGTCTGATGGCTGGGGAGGTTGAGGATCTATTGCTATGACACAATCAGTAATGCTATAAAATTAGCTCTTCGTATTGCAGATCTATTCCAGCTCTTCGCTGAATTATCTGAGTGAGTTCAGGCAGAGAATATGGCCTTTTGTTCCTCTGTGCCTCTGAGGTTGGTTCAGAGCATAGCGGCTTTCCACAAACTCGAATGATCCTCAGGACAGGGATCATACAAGCAGGATGAAAACTGTGATAAGCCTGGTATCCCTGTTATGCTTGATATGGGCAGTGAAGGCTGCTGCCTCATTGGAACTCTGATTCCAACCCACAAACTAACCATGTTTACCTCTCGTAGACAAGCATGCGTCTTGAACGCGAATGGAAAATTTGTCCCACGAGGGATTGTGTCATCTGCCCATATCAGGACAGCATCAGTTATGGCTAAAGAGTTAGATAAAGGTGGTGGACTGGATATCCACAAGAAGTCGGTTGCTGCTGCGATAGCAAGCGAAATTACCGTTCAGCTTGATGATACGCAGGTCTTTCTTATGAGAAAAGCTCTGCTTGAACTCACCCATATAATTCAGCGAAGAGCTCTTTTAATTCTTTCCATACCTCCCGCCCGGGCGAGATAAAGCTCATCCAAGTTATCGAATATGCCGTGCTCCACCACTCCAGGAATGAGGCTGATCTTGGCCGCAAGAGACCTGGGATCCTCGATGGTCCCGAAGTCCACGTCCATAACGAAATTCCCGTTATCGGTGATCACCGGCCCGTCCTTCCTCAATCCCTGTCGCAGCACCGGCTTGCCTCCCAGTTCCTCCAGCCTCCTTCCTGTTAGCCTAAAGGCGATGGGAATCACCTCCACAGGCACCGGCCAGGTTAGTCTTTCTACAAACTTGGACTGATCGGCAACGATCACGAACCACTTGGCCGAGCAGGATACCACCTTCTCCCGGGTATGCGCCGCTCCGCCGCCCTTGATCACCATCAGGTTTATGTCCACCTGGTCTGCCCCGTCGATGGCCAGATCAAGAACTGGATGCTGGTTTAAGCTGGTGAGCCTTATATTTGATTCTATGGCCAGCTGTTCGGCCTGAAAAGAGGTGGGAACGCCACAAAAGTCCAGATCCTCCTCTCTGACCCTCTCTCCCAGCCTCTTTATCGTCCAGGCCACAGTGGAGCCCGTGCCCAGGCCAACCACCATACCGTTCCTGACCAGCTCTGCCGCTGCCTCACCTGCCGCCTTCTTGGCAGCGGAATTGGATGATGCGTCCTTCATGCTCCTCTCAATTCCCCTTTATTTCCTCTCAAAATTCCCGCAATCCATCCGGTCAGAGCAGCTTGCTCTTCACCGTGGTGAAGACCGGTCCCCTCAGGTCGATCTTGTGCTTGTAGCTGGTGATGTACCTCTCGAGAGCTGGGTGAATCTTGATGTTTATATCCGCCGGGCTTCTCACAATCCTCGCTCTGGTCTCAGACTCATTGCCTTTCATTGCCGCCGCCTCGATCTCATAGGCAGAAAGAGCAGCAAAGGAATCGATGAATCGAATGCCTGTGCTCACTCCCTCATTGAACGCCTCCTCCCAGCGGGAGGTGCGGGGGATGCCCATGACGTTCTGCTTATGGACCACGATCTCATTGAGGGCAGCCGGGCCGCAGAGCTTGGTGTTCTCCTCCGGCTCGACCACCCAGACCTGAATATGCCTTCCGAAGAGCTCTCCCTCCCAGGCAGGAAACTCGCAGGGAGAGGCGGCATCACCATGCTCAAGGCACACCCCGATCACAGATTCGGCTATCGCCTGCCCCTCTGGCGTGCTGGGGGTCATTTCAACAGCGATCATCTGGGCCATCTCCCGGGCAGTGAGCTCCCAATTGGCCTGGAACTGGGGGTAGGAGAGAGCTCTCACATCCTGAGAGTTATGCAGAATCATGGCGATCCGCTCCACTCCCAGCCCCAGGTTCATGACCGGATAGGGGATATCATATTGGGACAGGGCAGTGGGCGAGTAGATGCCGAATGTAGCCACCTCAACCCAGCCGCTGCTGTACTTGGTGGCCGAGCCGACCAGTCCCGGATGATAAGCATAGACCTCGATCTGAGTTCCGGGAACGTAGTACTTGCTCCTCTTGTCATCCGGTCGGAACTGGAACTTCTGGAAACCGAACTGGCTGAGGAGGCCGTCTGCAACCGCCTTCCCATCTTCTATGGATACATCCTCATCCATGATCACACAGCTGGCCGAATAGTAGCTCATCAGGCGGGCGGCATCCTCCGCCTGCTCCCGGCGGAAGCATCGGTCCACAGAGAAGAGTCTGATGGGCAGCCTCTGGCGGTAATGGAGGTTGGAGAGGGACAGAAACCAGCCACTTGTCATATGGCTTCTCAAGGTGCGACTGGTGGCCTCTGCTTTCAGTCCTTTGAACTCCGGAAACACCTTCTCCAGGACAGTGCCTATCAGAGCATCGTGAGCAGAAAGGGCATGAGCGATCTCTCCCACCAGGTCGTCGCCCTCAACCTTCCCCTTTTTGTAGGAATGGAGGATCTGACGGAGCGCCTCCACCTCCTCTGCCGAGAGCTCCCGACCCAGGAGGGCGTTTATCTGGGCGATCCTCTCGTCCGATATGCCGATGTCCGGCCGGGGAAGGCCGGCGAGATAAAAGCACCTGTCCAGAACGGCAAGAGCCTCGGAGCCGAACTGGCGGTAGACATCCTGGGCCTCGACCATCACCGGATTCATGGCCTCATTGAAGCCGAGGCGAATATAGGCCTCTCGTAGCTTCTGAACGGTATCGAAGATAGGATGAACTGAGCCGAAGGAATAGCTATTTCGCGGATATCTCTCATTCAAGGATGGCCGGCCAAGGTACTCTCTTCCTTCCTGCCAGGTCTTATCGAAATCCTTCCGGGCCGCCTCCCGGATCTGATTGGGATCGAACTTCATGACTTAAACTCCATGATCTATTGATTTAAGGCTTTTTGAGTTTATTTTGTTTTAAGAAATAATGATTCCATTCTGGATATCTCCAGGGCATTGGTGAGGTCCCCTCGGGTCCTTTCCAGCATGGACCTGGCAAGATCGCTCTTCCTCCGCAGACCCCTGGTTATAGCATCCGGATAGTCGAATAGCATCAGCAGATAATAGATCTCTTCCATGACCTCCAGGAAGTATTCGCCATCTTTTGCCCTGCCGGAGCGAATGAGGTCCAGAATATGACGGCGAAGCTCACCGCACACGTCGCCCAAACCCGCCAGATAGTTCGCCAATTCCACACCCACCTCAGCCGGGGTGAGGATCTCATTTCTGGTGATGATGGAGTAGACGGAGATGGCCTCGGCGTACTCCTGCTCTGCTCCGTCCACAAAGCCTGCATAGCGTACATCCTGATGGTTCCCTAAAAGCTCCCGGATCTTCTCCAGCTCTTCTGCTGCCTCATCGACCAGCCTCTTTGCCGCGGGAAATTCGTTTCTGTGCATCGATCTGATTGATGAAGAGCACAGGCGTATCACCCTCCGGGAGAGGGACAGAGCCTCCTCGCGAGCCCGGTCTTTGTCATCGAAGCTTCTGAGCAATCCCTCAGAGATGTTCTCAAATGTGGACGGTCCGGACATAATCCCAGTCTCTTATTCCTAAAGAAGATATCATTTCCGGGTATCATCCAGCAGCCTTTTGAGCCTCTTGACCGATCTCTGGCCCTCTTCCAAAGAGCGCGATTCGGTTACTATCCGGCCACTGTAGCCGTTCAGAGCAGCCAGCACCTTCTTCCAGGGTACAGTGCCATTTCCCACCGGCAGATGCTCGTCTCTCTCCCCATGGTTGTCATGGGCATGGATGTGGATCATCATATCCTTAAGCCTCAAAAAATCCTCTACATTTCCATTGGTATTGGCATGTCCCACATCGAAGATGAATCCGAGGTTATCCCGGTCCACAGTCTCAATTATGCCTTCGATCTCCTCCGGGCGCCTCCCCAGGATTGCAGGCATGTTCACCATATTCTCGACTGCCACTCTCATGTCCAGATTCGAGGCATGATCGCAGATCTCCTGGATTCCCTTTATGTTCTGCAGCCAGGCAGCGTCTGGCATATGCATTCCCAGGGGAGAGAAGTGGCCGGGATGAACCACCGCCAGGCGGGCAAAATCGCTTGCCAGGTCCAGGCAGGTCTTCATCTGTCGCACCGTCTCCTCCCATATGGGCTGGTTGACTGAGGCTAAATTCAGGTCCGAGTAGGGCAGGTGAATGGTTATGACCAGTCCTGTCGTCTCTACGATCTTCCTGGCCTCGGGGAGATTTCCCTCAGTCAACCTCTGTCTTCCTTCGTTGACTATCTCCCAGCCGCTATATCCCAGATCCTCCAGCTGGTAGGCCCAGTCAAAGGGCCGGTCCACCAGCTTGCTGGACGAAAAGCTAAACATCCTCCTCCATCGCACCATTTGATGCGCCATCTAACGGGCTATCTATTGCGCTGCTATTTGATGCACTATCCGATGTGCCTTCGAATAAATCGATCTCCTCGACTGCCACTCCATTCTCCGTGACAGGTGCCAGCCAGTCGATGACCCTCTCTGGATCTGTGGCCTGAATCTGGATATGCAATGAACCCAGGGACTCCTCTTGAGGGGGAAAGCTCACCATTCCCATATAGGCTGCCTGCTTGCTGAGCTGAAAATGGATTATATTGCAGCTTCGGCCTCGCTCTAAAACAGACCTGGCAGCATCCAGAATCTCCTGGCTTCTCAGGAGGCGATGCAATCTTCTCAAGGATTGAGGGCCATCATAAGCGTCGATACGATCGGTGCGAATGTCCATTATCAGACCGGGAAAGATGTTCTCAATCGCCAAGACTACCCTATCAACCCTTTCCGTAAGCTGAACGGCTGAATAGACTGTGACCTCGATCGTTCTCATCGCCCCTATATGTGGCTGGTCTTGTATCTGAGGATAGCAGCTATGCCGCCAAAGGCCCGGAAGAGCTGTGCTCCTTCCTCAAATTCAGTAGAGATGATCTTGACCTCTGCCCCGCTCAGCTCTGCCAGCTTGGACAGGTCGGACACTATATCCACCTCTTCCTCAATGGTCAGCGGGCTGGAGCATTTCAAGCAGGTTCCTACCGGCTCAGATGAGCCACTCCTGGTCTGGCTGTCGGTATAGTCGCAACTGCGATTGGTGCAAACGATCTTGGCCCTGGTCTTTCTGAGGTCCTCGGATAGGAGAAGAACATCAACCGCCCCAAGCTCCAGGTTGTGGCGGACCTCCTTTTCCCCGTATGCCGCCAGGCCTTTATCTGATACCAGCTCCTTCATGAACCGGCGCATTATCTCTTTATCCTGGGTGACCTCCAGGTCCGCGAGCTGCTCTTGAGCAGTATCCACCAGCTCATACAGACCTGACTCATCGGTGTAGGAGACATCCAACGCCGCCAGGACCTTTCGCTGCAGCTCATGGTGCAGAAAGCCTCCTTCCACAAACTCCTCTTTGGTGGGAGAAGGCCCACCGATCAGGATTCCTTCAAGGTCCTTGGGATCAATGGGCAGAAATGCGTCATTGGCCGACTCACCTATTCTTTTATAGAAATCGTGAATGGCAATCAGACGAAGCTGCTGGAACCTGTGGCTGGACTGGCCGCCCTTTCTCTGCTTGCCTGGAACGGTAGATGTCAGGGTCTTGAGGGACTCGATATATTTCCCTTTCAATAGACCAATTGCAGCCTCGCGCCTGTCCAGGACGATGAGACCAAAGGTCCTCTTGTCTGCCAGCATCTCCTCCAAAGGCTCGAGATAAAAGGAGGAGTCGCAGTGATATCTGTAGGTTACTATGGGATCAGGCGGCTCTAAAGCTGCGCTGAAGAGCTCTGTGCGATTGGCCCCTATGTCCACGCTACCGATAAATAGGACGACGCCATTCTCCGGAGGTTTTGGTATGAGCTTGAGCCTGGACATGGCTGACTCGAGGGAGCCCTGGACGCTAAGCCTTGTCACTCTCGACTTTATATTGGATGCTTGCCCGTATTCCTCCCGCAACTGACTGGTAACATCAGATATCTGCTTATCAGGAGGGATATACAGGGAAATGAGCTCTGTGCCCCTGCCCTTCTTGCTCCGGAGGCCGTCAAGAAGACGCTTAAATTCATACCTTTCCTGCGCTGTAAACTCCATTCTAGCCGATCTCCAAAATTGCTCCTGGATCAAGGTATAAAAGGCTTCTTCAAAAGGATTTCGGATGATAATCCTTGATTTGGAGGAAAATTTTTTTCGATTCTGGATTTTCAAAGGGAGGCACCAATTATTACTATCTTAATAATACTAGTCAGATTTGGCTGAAATAATTACTCAATTTATCAAATTTTTCCAATTAATCAGTAGTCTTAAAATCAGTCAATAGAAATGGCAAAATTTGATCTATTCAAAAACTATATAAAGATATAAGTTATCTTATAATCCATGGATCAATTAGTCGTTCTCCAGGAGATCTATGAATCGTTTTCCAAGGGAGGGGATGGCCTGCAAAAGATCAGCAGCAAGGCTATCGAGGGGAGTTGCCCGGAGCTGACCGCCAAGCTGCTGGAAAGCGCCAAGAATGGCGAGATCGATGAGGATATCTGTCGCCAGCTTTCCGGCTGCCTTGAGGATATCTACGAGATCAAGCGGCTGGGCGATATCTGTCGCAGCACCGGATTATATTCCCTTGCCATAAGCGCTTATAACCGGGCCTTATCTCTCTGCAGCGATCCGGTTTTGAGGCCGGTTCTTCAAAACAATCTCGGTCAAGCCTATGCCCGCCAGGGAGATTTAGCCCGAGCAGCCTTCTACTACAAAAAATCCGCTTGTTGCTTTGAAAAATCAGAGGATCTCCTAGGCCTTGCCCATGTCCTGGGAAACCTGGGATCTGCCTACCGTCAGAACCGGGATTGGGATCGGGCCATAGAGTACTGCTACCGCAGTCTGAAGACCTTTGAGGAACAGGGTGATGATCTCGGCATTGCCCAGATGACTGGGAGCCTTGGAAGGATCTATGCGGACATGGGGGAGAGGGATCTGGCAACTCGATACTTTGAGAAAAGCCTCGAGGATTTCCAGAGGCTCGGCGACAAGAAGAGCGCTGCCTGGATTATGGATAGGATGGGACGTATTGCCAGCGACAGATACGACTGGGATAGCGCTAAGAGCTACTTCAGCCAGAGCCTCGACCTGTTCGAAGAGTATGGCCAGACCCAAAGCAAGGGGATCGTCCTCTCTAATATGGGACGGATGCAGCTAGAGAAGGGAGATGCATCTTCTGCTCGCGAATCTTTGGAAAAGGCCATCCATCTCATAAGCCGCAATGCCCAACCTGGTTATCAGAATGCTCTGTCCTCACTGGCCGCGGCTTACAGCACCCTGGCAAAGGGCTCTTTGGAAGAGGCAGAGGATAATGAGGACCTGGGTCTGGGCTCAGGCCGCCTGCAAAGGCAAGAGGCATCCAAGAATTTCGGCCGGGCATCAGATCGCTTCCTAGAGCTAGCTTCCTCTCTTCCCAAGATGCAGGCGGATATAAAAACAAAGTCAGAGATTGCTAAATGTCGGTCCTATCTTGCCAGGATATCCGGATACACCTCTGACCAGGAGGCAGTGGAAATTGCACAGAAGGCTCTGTCATCGCTGGATATGGCTGCAGAGAATGCAGCTGAGACTAAAAAGGCCGGAATCAGAGGTCTGGCGAAGGCCGTATCCGGGATGAGAGAAGCAAGGTCGATAGGCCTGCTGGGAGACGAGCCCTGGCGATTGGCAAAGGCAGTCAGCAGCTCAATCGAGCATCTGCTGGCAGGTGCCAGGGAATGCAATGCCACGATTGTCGACACCAGCTTCGTCTCCGCTCTGGAGAACCTCAAGGCAAGCATGACTGCTGAGAGAAAGACTGAAGATCCGATAGCTAAGCTCCACGCAGCTGCGGGGGACCTGCGCCACTCTGGAAAGCACCTTTCATCTCTGGAAAAGGATCCAAAAGAGAGAGATGCCCGCAGATTGATCGAGGCAGCAGCGATACTGGAAGGGCAGATGGTAGGGGATGACACTGCCAGCGAGGAGGGGCCGCGCCGCAATGAGTTGGGCTTCGGTCCGGAGAGAGATGCGTTACTGCTAATCGCTGGGGCCATGGCCAACAGCCTGCTGGAGCTGATAGATGATACCCGGGAGGTTCTCACCTGGGATGAATCGCTGAATCTGATTTCCAGTGAGAAGAGGATACAGCCAGATATCATCGATGGGATGGATGAACTGATCGAGTCCGATCTGGAAGAGGATTTCGATGGGCTGCCGGATCTGGAGATCTCAGAGGATGGGGCGCGGGCCAGGAACATGATTTTGACTGACGGCACCGTGGAGCCCTCTGAGCTATATGTCTCAGAGATAATGCATCCAGAAGACAGCTGGCTTGTTCCTGTCATGGCTAGTACTCCCTGCAAGAAAGAAAATCCAATTGGCTTTAATTCCTGGAGGCAGGCACAATTTTATGGATCCAAGGGCTTTGACCACCTGGAGAAGCCAGAGGATGATATCGAAAAGATCGATGGGGTCATAGATACTGGGCTGATAGAAGAGCTAAACCGCCATGATCTTGGCGGAATGCAGGGGGGGGAGTGGCCGGAGAGAGGGCTTGAGGATTCTGGTCCAGACTTTCGCGAGGCAGTACCGGAGTTTAAGGAATCAACCTCCAGCTATGGCAGCGGTCTATTCAGCCAGGAAAAGGCGGTAATGCTGATCAAGGCCATGAGCGTGCTGGTGATCATTCTCTTGGCGGTTGAGGCGGTGCTATATTTGATATAGGCTGAGCGGGAGTCCTCTATCGAGATGAAAAAGAAGCAGCTTGAGATGACCCTGGAACGACTGGAGGGCTTTTCCGAGCCCTCATTTATTAGAGAGCAGTATGCAACGCCCGCCTCGGTGGCGGCGGAGATTCTCTTCTTAGCTGCTCTGCGCAATGATCTGGGTACGGTATGCGACCTGGGATGTGGGACGGGCGTTCTTGCCATCGGCGCGGCGCTCATGGGTGCAAGGGCGGTAGGAGTGGAGATCGATAAAGATGCCCTGGCCACGGCGAGAAAAAATGCAGAAAATCTGGGCGTGGATGTAGACTTCATCCGGGCGGACGTGAGAAAGCTGGAGCTTGAAGGCATAGATACAGTGATCATGAATCCCCCCTTTGGAGCTCAGAAGGCCAGCGAGGGAGATCGCGCTTTCCTCTCCACTGCTCAGAGGATCGCTCGGAATATTTATACTCTGCACAACCGGGGAAGCCATGATTTCATTAAAAAATATATATTTCCCAATGTGGTGCAGGAGGTCTATTGCATCCCATTTCCTTTGAAGAGATGCTTCGAGTTTCACAGCAAGGACATCAAGGTCATTGAGGTTGAGCTATACAGAATAACCTGCCAGCATTCCTAGAGGAGCCAAGCTTTTGAGACCAAGCCTTTATACCAGGCTTTAGATACTAGTAATTTCTAATTGAGCCATAGCGATGAAAAAAGAGACGGAAATGATGCGGCGATTCTCGAGCCGTATATTGAATTTACAGAGGAATAAATGATGGAAGATAGCTTTGTGCTTCCCGGCGATACGGTGGGATCTTTGGAGGAGTTCGTTCCTGGAGACTACACCTATGCCAGGGAAGGAATGATATTTGCCACCACTGCCGGCCTGGTTAAGGTCGATCCCAAGACCAGGTCTGCCAGTGTCATACCCAAGACCAACGCCCCAGTCAAGCTTAACCACGGCGATATAGTAGTGGGCGAGGTAATCGATCTCAAAGACAGCCTGGTGATAGTATCCCTGGCCTTCAAGAAAGGCTACGAGGACCGGCCAATCTCAGATGAGGAGGCCACCATTCACATATCCAATGTGAAGAACTCTTATGTCAAGGATCTGCGCTCGCTCTTTTCCATGCGCGACATCCTCAAGGCAAAGATCGTCGATGAGCGGCAGATGAGGCTCTCGACTGGAGACGAGGATCTGGGAGTGATAAAGGCTTACTGCAACCGCTGTCTTACCGGCTTGATGCGAAAGGAGGGAAAGCTCATCTGCCCCAATTGCGGCAACAACGAGACGCGAAAGATGAGCTCCGCCTATGGGCTGGGGGTAGTGTAGATGAACCTGAAGATAATATCCAAGACCGAGAATGAGGCAGTCATTGAGTTCGTGGGAGAGGGTCATACCATTCTCAACTTGCTCCGAACGGAGCTGTTGAAGGACAAGAGAGTCCTCATGGCAACATATGACACAAAGTTTCCGGTAATGGACAACCCCGTCTTCCGCCTCGTAACCAATGGGGCCGATCCCATTATTGCTCTGAAAGAGGCCACGTCCAGAATAATAGATCAGTGCGATGAGTTTTCCAGCAAGTACGCAGAAGCGGTAAAGTGACTGCTCCCCGCCCTAAAGAGCGGGGCTTCCACGGCCTCCTGTGCCGACAGATTGCAATCCCAATCTGAGAATATTTATCGCTGCGTTCCAATCCCGGTCCATCGACAGCCCGCACTGAGTGCAGTTATGGACTCTATCGGACAGCGACTTTTCAATGAGAGTA
>Ga0228536_1000597_pt1 | contig 59455 bp, 39 predicted proteins | sample SJ1Smetagenome_FD_168611 | JGI IMG/M metagenome (GOLD analysis project Ga0228536, IMG submission 168611) | Enriched culture of PCE-dechlorinating microbial communities from Ithaca, New York, USA - SJ1.S | ecosystem: Engineered > Modeled > Simulated communities (microbial... > Unclassified...
GGTCATGAGGCAGACTCTCAGCCAGACTATCGAGTGGGTAGTCAAACAAATAATGGATGAAAAGCAGGATTTTGAACGTATTAAGCTGCAATTGGCTTTATCCTAAAATTTGCAAAAGTTCAGTTAAAATTTTCCATTTCGTCGCGGCTAAGTACAGTAGCATCAACCACTTGCTTCTTTTGCTCGCGGAATAATCATACCCGTTGGGTATAGAATACAACGATAGAGTTAATTATGCCACATCAAGCCAGACCTCTACGTTGTTTTATTTTCGTTTTCTTAATGACTGTCATTCATGGATTTCATCCAATCCGGCCACGGGGCCGTCGAACGAGTCCATGTATTTCCGGTATTGAATGTCCTGTGCCATTTTAATTGCCACAGGCCCTTGAGACCAATCCGTTTGACGGTGCCATCCATAAACACACCATTCACATAGCCATTGTGCCGGTTGATACAGAAACGCTGCATGGGATTCTGATCAATATTCCATGTTGCAACAGAATCGACCGCAGGCTGTGGAGAATCCGTATCTTTCGGCCAGCCGTCCACCCAGAAGCAATCCAGAAATAACGGCACGGTTGAAGGCTGACGCAAGTTTTCGATTTTGTTCCAGAACCGCTCATCGCCGCTGTTGCCAAAAGTTCCATCGCTGGAGTCAATCAGCCATCCATTCGGGCCAATGCTGCCGAGGATGCAGGCCGTCTTATTCACCATAATACTCGGTTCGTCCCCCGGTACCGGATTCGGCGAAGCCCAGGCTTCATTGGGCTTGCGTAAATCTGTCCATAACGGGGACGGAGGCGGCAAAGTGGCCTTGGAACATAACCGAATTTCCGGATCGTCATAGTAAGGACGCAGCGCCTGAATCCACCAGTGACCATGGCCATCGGCAGCCCCGTCGTTATTAAAATCAGCATCCGGGAATTTGCCTTTATTATTCAGCGTAAAGGTCGTCACAATCGGATGCCATTGCTTGAGACGGGCCTGACAAAGAACGGTTTTTGCCTGTTCCTTGACCCTTCCCAGCGCCGGAACAACAATCGCCAGCAATAATGCGATGATTGCTATTACAACCAGCAATTCAATCAGCGTAAACGCCCTTTTTTTCATTTTTGCCGTCTCCCTGCATCATCATCCGTGATAAGAGCAGACAAGCCGGGGTTTCCCCCGGCTTGCCTGCAATGTTCACATATCAAACTGCAATACTCTGTTTATTCAATAGTCATCTCAGGATAGAATCCATGAGTAAGCCAGTTGCCTGCCATGATGGAGAAGTCTTCGAGGGTTACTTTGCAGTCACCGCTCAGGTCAGCCGTCGGATTGCCATAGATACAGACATTCGTGCCGGTTTCCTTGTAGAACAGGTCAACCACTTCTTCGGCAGTCAAGGCATAATTGAACGCCTTCACATCGTCCAGCAAACCATCAAGCCGTTCGCCAATGCTGTCGTTGCGACCAATATAGAAGGTCGCTGCCGGTTTATTGGCTAAGGTATAACCAGTGAAGGCCCTCTGTAAACCATCGACATATATCCGTGCGATAGTGCGATCATAGGTGACCACGGCATGGTGCCATTCACCCTGCTTGATCAAATTGGCCGGCGTATCGAAGGATGTCCCGCCATACGACTGCATCCGAAGCGCTCCGGTACCCTGAACCACCAGGAATTGCCAGTAGCTTTCATCCGCAGAAGCCCAGCCATCGCGTTTGGCGGCAATCATACCAAAAGGATTGCCCGCGACGTTGACAAACTTGACCCAGGCCGAAATCGAGAACGCACCGGTCTCTTCGCTCGGATTAAAGGTGCCGGCGTTGGCACAACTATTTGGATCGGAGGTGTTAATCGCACCATTGACTACGGCATCGCCTGCATTGTTATCGCCGTTGACAATACCATTGGCAAAGATCGGTGTACCATCCACAACGGCATGATGTCCCTGCCCGGACGCATCGGCATAGGTGGTGCCATTGTAGCTGGCAGCATCCAGGGTCCAGTGGGCCATGGTCTTCTTGATATACAGATTGGCCGTCTTGGAATAGACAACAAACTGCGTGCTGTTGGCGACACCGCACAGATAGGCACCCTTATCCGCATCACCCACGTTGTTTACTTTCAGTGTGGCCGTGGTGACGCCCTCATACTTGCTGCCTTCGGTCAATTGAACCTCATTATTGTCAACCGTCGTATCCGGATCATAATACCACTGATAGGTAATGATGCCATTCAGCGGGTCGGTGGCTTCAACACTAAAGGTAGCACTGCCGCCGGGATAGGCGAACGCATCCACCGGAGATTCCGGATTGACCAGAACCAGGGTCGTCTTGGTGTTGAACCGCCAGACGCGGCCGGCCACGTTGTTGGGATCACCGGCCGGATAAACACCGCCGCCGTTTTTCTTAATGGCTTCCTCAACCATCCAGTAATAGGTGGTATTGGCTTCCAGCGTCGGGCTGTATGCCGTCGTTGCAACCGGAAGAGGGGTGGGGGTCTGCAGAACCATCTGGCCGGGGTGGGTTCCCAGATAGACATAATGGCCGCCAATGGCATTCCATGTGCCTATGCCGCTGTTGGGATCTAAACCGGCTTCCCAGTCTAATTGAGCATTCAGCGGAACTTCCAATGCACTCTCAGCAGGGCTGACATACCTGGCTGAACCCGGCAATTCCCGTTCCAGCAATTCCAATTCGGAAAAACCTGTCAGACCTGCATCACCATTATTGGCAGTGATATTCAGTTTGTAATAAGAATAGGCTATCGCATTGTTAAATGTGAATTCACGATACTGATAACGCTCCGGCCAGCTTTCGCCGGTTCGGGTGTCAATCGTGGTCCAGAGAATTCCATCATGGGATCCCTGGAGTGTCCAGTCTTTCGGATCGCGACCCGGAGCATCATTGGCCGAGGCAATCCTGTACCCATTAATCGAATAGGCACCCTTGCCGAGGAATTGATACTGCAGCCAGGCAGTGACATTTCCGCTGGCGGTCAGCCATTTGCTGCCAGTCAGCTTATCCAGAACCAGTTTTGCACTTTCTTCATTTTTAAGCTGACTGCTCCAGGAGAACTGATAATACGCCGTTCTGGAAATACCGTTTTCAATCAGTTCCAGTTCCGAAAACTGCATCAGATTGCTGCTGCCGTTGTTCTTGGTGACATCCAGCTTATAAATGCGATACGGCGTGGTATTGGTGCATTTGAACACCCGACGCAGGAATCGGGCTGCAAAGGTCTGACCGGTGCGGCTATCGACCACCGTCCACGTGGTTCCATCGTTGGAACCCAGAAGCGTCCAATCTTTCGGATCACGGTCTGCGGCATCGTTGGCCGAGGTGATCGCATAAGAATTGATCGGGAAGGCCTGGTTGTTCAGAAATTCGAACTGTACCCAGCCGGTGGGGCCATTGGCCAGCCACTTGGTGTCGCTTCGGTTGTCAAACACCCAGCGAGGCGCTTCATGATTGCCGAACTGAGAACTGCCGGTAATCTTTCCCGATACCGTCCGGTCAATCACGGCCGCCGAGGCAATCCCTCCGATTGCCAATAAAAGAACCATCACCACAAGTTGCCATTTCAACCTACACATAATTAATCCTCCACAAAAAACGTTAATAAATTACACACAATGTATTCATTTGTGTTATACGCAACACAATATCCGCATTATTGTCTTTCCAGAACCAGGGCCGGATCGGCAAACAGCGTCCAGTCTGCCGCATTCGCTGTCGCCTCCGTACAGGCCAAAGTCAGGAAACGGTCATGACCCTGGATCGGAATCTCCACGGCCACCGCGCCTTCGGTCTTGCGATAATTTTTCCTGCAGAGTTTGGGCTGCCCATCCAGCAGCACAAAGAAATCCGCGTCCGGATCGTTGCCGGAATCGACAATCGCTGTGTCCGATATTCCATAGGCGGCGGTAAAACTTTTGATCACCACATTTTCAGGCAGTGTTTTTCGGATGGCATCCAGATCAAAGGTGATTCCCGCATTGGTGTGCAGACACAATATCGATTGAGCCTGATAGTCTTTTAATTTCAGGGCGCGAACATTGTTCGGTTTGACCATCGCCACCTCGGTGCGAGGACCGATGGGAACATAATAGGCGTTGGAAGTTGCCGGGAAAGAATATACATGACCGGCCGAACTGATCTGAGAAGGCCCATTCTCCCCATTTGGGACAAACACGCCATCCACATACGGATTATAAGGAACCGAAAGATAGTCACGGGCACCCTGCTGCCCTTTTTCAGCCGTTGTCCAGTTCATCTGGCCGGTCAACAGATCGATGCCCTGCGAATCCTGGGGGGCATCAAAACCGTTTCCGCCGGTAATTAAACTGGTCAGGTCCATATTCTGGCCTTTCCAGACCCAGTTTTTCGCCGAATCAATCTGCTGTACGAACTGCATCGGGCGAAATTCCACATGGTTAACCCGGCCGGACATCGAGACAAATCGGGCATTTGAGGATTCCAGAATATGACTGGATTTGGACTGATCCTGCCGCCCGGCTATTAAAGACGCCTTGCCGCGATACAGATAGACCTCCGAATCTCCGCTGGGCAGAATGTGAACCCCAAATTCGGTACCCAGATCAATCACGGAAGAGGACGGCGTTTCGATGGTAAAACCAATGGCCCTGTCGGATACTTTGGCATAAAACCTGCCGCTGTCGGCATACATCCGGTTTTCCGACAGGAACCGAAATCGGGCCGGGGACTCGACGATGATTTCTGCGCCGCTGTTGAGTTGGAATTTAGCCAGTCCGTCCTTCAGCTCATAGGGCTGTCTCGAAATATACATCACCGCCCCCTGCTGCAGGGAACCGCTCTCACCCCACTGTGCATCGATTAAATCCGTCACCACCGCTGCCGAGGTTTTGGGATCAGGCAGAATCCGGTTGACGTACCCGATCATGAAAAACAGCGCCGCCACGGATGCAAATGCAATCAGGGCGGAAATTTTGTTGTATCGGATCAGGGAACGGGCGGCAGGCCTGGCCTCCTGCACTGCCGCGGAAACATTCACAGGCTTCTGAATTTCCACCTGGGGGGCCTTTTGTTCCTGTTCCAGCAGGGCATTCCACAGCGCCAGATTGAGAGAACAGTCGGATAAATCAGTGACCGCCGGCAGAATCGTTTCCGGGTAGCTGAAATCATGGTCTCGCAATACGCTCAGGGTTGTAATGAAGTTGACATATTCACGACGTGCCGCTTCGCTGCTTTCCAGTAATTGCTTCAGTTCCACCGCCTGCTGATCGGTTATCGCGGCCTCCATGGAAAGCACAATTAACTCATGCAAATGACGCATGTTCAGATTATTCATGAGCCGCTCCCGACTCCAGCAGAGTCTTCTGGATGCAGGAATGCAGCAGGGTCAGCAGAAATGCCATCCGTTTATAGAGTGTATTAACCGATTGCTGACGCCGACTGGCAATGTCCAGCATGCTGACTCCCTGATGATATCGCAGCTGGATAATCGCCGCATCCTGGCGATTCATTTTTTTGATGCAGTCTTTCAAAGCCGCTTTCTTCTGCTCGCAGGCATCGGACGCATGAACCGTATGCGATGCCAGTTTTTCAATGAGCGTTTCATCAAGCTGGAAAACGGATTTTTTTCGAGTATAATAATTCAGGATGCGATTTTTGGCAATTTGTCGTGCCCAGGAGATGAAACTCCGTTCTGGATCAAATTGGTCGAATTTGGACCACAGGATGGAGGCGGTATCCTGGAAGAGATCTTCCGCGTCGGCATAATTTGGCACCAGTGTTAAAATAAACGCAAACAACTGGTTATTATGCTTCAAAAACAGAGAAAAAAACTCGTCTTTATTCGACATTGACCAGCCCTCTGACATCCTGAAAATACCTGACTCTATATACTACTTTTGGCCAGTATCAAATTTTGTATTTTTTTATTGGCCGGCAGGCTTGGCCTAAACCATAATATTCTGCCATTTAATGACTTAGAATCGCACTTAAGATAAAAAAAACATGGCGGAAGCACGACTATGCCCCGCCATGTCGATTTTCTATTATCTATACATGGTATATAGATTATTAGAACTATATCATGCACACCGATAGCATCGGCTGGTTTCCCTGAGACTATTACTCTAATTTTGTCATGACGGCAGTAAAACCGCCGCCGGAGGCCATCTTAAGGGCCAGGCTATCCATACCCTGCACAGTCATCTGCCTGCGATTGACCTGGCGGGCATTGGTATTGGCGTCCGGGCCGTCCTCGAATAAAGTTGCCTGATACTTTCCTGTCCCCAGAAAGTCCAGCGGCACCTGCAAGGTCCGAGTATCCCAGTTGGTAATCGCCGCCAGATACCATGTCGTTCCCTTTCGGCGGGCCATTACAATATATTCCCCAATTTGTCCATCCAGAACCAGAGTATCATCCCAGGACGCAGGCAGGTTTTTCATGAATTCAATGCCGTCCTGGCCGTAGTAATTTTCGGGCTTATCTGCCATGGATATCAGCAGGCTATCATAAATAATCAATAGCCCCAGTTCCTGACAACGCGTCCCGAGCGTCTTGATGGGACGCTGAGCCGACCAGCTCTGGCGTGTTTCATTGAGCATGCTGCCGGGGGTATAATCCATGGGCCCGGCCAGTTGGCGGGTGAACGGCAGCGTGGTTTTATGCACCGGGTCATTGGTTCTCGAACCCAGACTCTGCTCATTGCCGTAAATGGCCTCGCAGGTCATCAAATTCGGCCAGGTACGCAATTCGCCGGTGGGCTTGTAGCAGCCATGGAAATCAATCATCAGTTTATGTTTTGCGGCCTGTTCCAGCACCTTATGATGCCAGTTGACCATCCACTGGTCATCCCGCGACATAAAATCAATCTTGACCCCGGCAATGCCCCATTGCTCATAGAGAGCAAAAGTCTCCTCCATGCGTTGATTCAGGGCTTCCCAATGCGTCCACACCCACAGCCGGACATGTTTGGCCGCTGCGTATGCCACTAACGCCTGCATATCCAGACCATCGATCGGTTTGGTGCAATTGCCGTCACGATACCATCCGTCATCAATCAGGGCATAATCCCAGCCCATCGACGCGGACAGATCAATAAAGCCCTTGAGCAGGGCCATATCCATATCCCCGCCGCAACTGAGCCAGTTCCAGCTTGTTACGCCCGGCTTGATCCACGAGGTATCTGCGATTTTGGACGGCTCGTTGAGATTTAAAATGATATCGGAATTGAGCAAATCAGCCGGTTTTCGCCCAAGCTGAATCACCCGCCAGGGAGAATAATGCGGAGTTGCGGCATCAACTGCCTGAGAATTATGATTGAGGCGGGACAAGGTCGTCTTTACTATCGTCTTATCCGGCTCATCCTTTGAGGACATAACATAAAAGCGGATTTTCGCTCGGCCCTGCTGTTTGACTTCCGAATCAATCCCCACCTTGCCGGATAGGCGCCGGCTGCCTTCGGGCAGCGTAAAGACAATCACGCCATCCGCATGAGTCCCTAATCCTTTCTGATAGACAGTCCCTGCAATCGTCAGGGGATTGCCATCCACACTTTGATTCATTTTCAGACTGCCCCACCCCTGCCGGGCCTGAATGGGCTTCAAATCGCTGAGCCATTTTTCGGAGCCGTCCTTGAGGATTACTTTTAAATCAACAATATCCACATGATCAAACGCATTGGAACCGAGAGCATCCACCACGATGCGCAGCGTATCGGCACCGTCGGGCAGTGCCTCATCAAAACCCCAGGGCGTCTGCCCCAACTGCACCGGCTCACTTTCCAGCCAGGCCGCTGCATGGCCGTGACGGGTCAGATACATTCCCGCCCAATCCGCCAGGGACGCTTCGGTTATGGAACAATATCGATTCTTGTCCAGTTGAATTGTCAGCGGCAGCCCGACGATATCATCGGAGCTGATGCGGGCAAGCTGATCACGGGGGGACACCACTTCGTGCATGGTGGTATAGCTGTTCAGAAAGGCCGGCCAGGCGATTGGATTTCCCGGGAAAGCAAACTGGGTGTGCTCTTCATGCAGAACCAGTTTTTCTCCAAAGGAGGTGTCGAAGAAATAACGGAACGCCGCCCCGTCATCATAAACCCGGCAGATCAGGGAGAATTGACGCCGTTTTCCATCCGGTTCCTGGAACACAAGCGTTGCTTCATTATACCGGTCACGGATGCGAGCTTTTCTGCCGACGGTCGGGGCCCAGGTCTGGTCCACGGCGGTGGTTTGATGCGACAGCAGTTTCAGGTTATCCTGAATGAATCCGTCGGCAAATTCCAGTTGCAGCAGCGAATCCGCAATGATGATGCGGTCATCCATCGTCACCGTGTACGAAAGAGTCTGTCCGGTTTGAACGGATATTTCGATTGAGCCGTCGGGAGATTGAACAGATACCTGCCGGGCGCTGCCAAGCCCGCCCATCAACATCAATATGACACAGGCCGTCGCTTTTTTAAGCATGAGCAATCCTTTCACACTGATCCTACTTGAAATTTTCCGGTTCGTCGCGGCTAAGTATAGCAGCTTCAACCACGTGCTTCTTTTACTCGCGGAACAATCATACCCGTTGGGTATACACAGAGTTTATCAGCAATCAAAAAGGCGGTCCCGAAATCGTTTCGGAACCGCCTGTACATTATACCACACTGAATTGTGATTTGGAATTACAGATTCGGATAAAATCCATCCGTCAGCCATTGCTGCGCCATAGCCGCGAAGTCATCAATGCTGATTTTGCAGTCATTGTTGAGGTCGCCGACCGGGTTGCCGTAAATACAAACCGGGCTGCCGGTTTCGGTATAATACAGATCGACCACTTCTTCCGGCGACAAGGCATAGTTAAAGGCCTTCAGGTCGTCAATGAAACCGTCAAACCGCTCGCCAATGCTTTCATTTCTGCCAATCCAGAATTTTGCATCGGCTTTATTGGCCAGCCTGAAACCTCCCACGGCCCGCTGTAAACCATCAACGTAAATCCTCGCAACACCATCGAAGTAGGTTACGGCAACATGATGCCATTGATCTTTTTTAATGAGTTCTGTGGCGGTATCAATCTTGCTCAGATTTTGGGACTGCATCCGAACCAGGCCGGAACCGCTTACCATGAAAATCCAGTAGTTGTTGTCTTCCGACTGCCAGTTATCACGTTTGGCGGCAATCATCGCGCTGGTGACCCCCTGCGTTCCCTGCCAGTTAACCCAGGCCGAAATCGAGAACGCACTGGTTTCTTGGCTCGGATTGAATCCGCCGGCATCCGCACAACTGTTCGGGTCGGCAAAAGACACCGCACCATGGACTGCGGCGTTAGCTGCATTTTTATCGCCGTCAACGATACCATCGGCAAAGGTGGGAGTGCCGACGAGTGCTGCATCATGACCCAAACCTGTTGCATCGGCATAGGTCGCGCCATTGTAGCTGGCGGCATCCAGAGTCCAGTGAGCCATAAGTTTCTTGACATACAGATTGGCCGCGCTGGAATAGACGACAACACCGCTGGCATTGGCCACACCGCAGAAATAGACGCCTTTGTCCGAATCCGTCACATCGTTGACCGTCAGCACGGGGGTGTTGACTCCCTGATACTTGCTGCCCTGGGTCAATTGCACTTCGTTATTGTCGATTTCAGTATCCGGATCATAGTACCACTGATAGGTAATGGTACCTTCCAGCGGGTCCTTGGCTTCTACCGTAAAGCTCGCACTGCCGCCGGGATGAGCAAACGCATTGACCGGACTTTCCGGGTTGACCAGAACCAGCGTGGTCTCGGTGCTGAACCGCCAGACACGGCCCGCCACGTTGTTGGGATCACCGGCAGGATATACGCCGCCCGAGGTCTTTTTAATGGCTTCCTCGACCATCCAGTAATAGGTCTTGTTGGCCTCCAGTGTCGGGCTGTATGCCGTCGTTCCAGCCGGCAGTGCCGCGGGGGTCAGGAGGGTCATCTGGCCGGGATTAGTACCCAGATAAACATAGTAGCCGCCAATGGCATTCCATGTGCCTGTGCCGCTGTTGGGATCAACGCCGGCTTCCCAGTCCAACTGGGCATTGAGCGGAACTTCATAAACCGCCTCGGCCGGGCTGACATATTTGGCCGCACCCGGCAGATCCTTTTCCAGCAATTCAAATTCCGAAAAGCCCATCAGGTTGCCTGAACCGTTGTTGGCGGTGACGTCCAGTTTGTAATAGGAATATGCTATGGCGTTGTTAAATTCAAACACGCGGCGCTGAAAACGATCCGTCCAGGTTTCATTCGTTCGTGTGTCGAGAGGATACCAGATTGTCCCGTCATGCGAGCCTTGCAGGGTCCAGTTCTTCGGGTCGCGGTCGGGAGAATCATTCGCTGATGTAATCGCATACTGGTTGATGGCATAGGCACCCTTGCCGAGGAATTGATATTGAAGCCAGCCGGTGGTATTGCCGCCCCCCGTCAGCCATTTGCTATTTATGTTCTTGTCAAGAACCAGCTTGCCACCTTCTTCACCTTTAAATTCACTGCTCCAGGAAAATTGATAATAGGCCGTACGCGGAATACCATTTTCGATCAGTTCCAGTTCCGCAAACTGCATAGTACTGTCACCATTATTCTGGGTCACATTCAGCCGATAAATGCGATAAGCTGTGGTGTTGGTGCACTTGAATAAACGACGCTGGAACCGGGCTACGAAGCTTTCATTGCTGCGCGTATCTACAGTAGTCCAGTTAGTCCCGTCGTTGGATCCCAGAAGGGTCCAGGCTTTCGGGTCACGACCGGCAGCATCGTTGGCCGAAGTGATCGCATACGAATTGATCGCAAAGGCCTGATTATTCAAAAATTCGAACTGAACCCAGCCGGTGGGAAATCCATTGGCAGTCAGCCATTTGGTGTCGGTTCTGTTATCAAACACCCACCGCGGCCCTTCATGATTGCCAATTTGGGAACTGCCGGTAATAGTCCCCTGAATCGTCCGGTCAACGACTGCGGCCGAGGCAATCCCGCACAGGATACCCAGGCCTAATGTGACTACAATTGCTGCTTTTTTCTGTACCATGTTGTTCCTCCGATAAATATATAAAAATAGTTTCGGTTGACTTTCGTTTAACACCCCCAAAACGCTGACTGCTCGTTGATCCTCTCTGCACCACAGCATCGCAAACTGCTGATACTGTGTATATTATCGCTAATTCAGCGATGCGAATCTATAGTGATTAAGAACCAATTATTGGATTTTTGTAACCCGCAAGAATCGTTTTTAATACAAATTTAACAAACCAGATTCCTGTTTTTCGCCCCATAATGTTTGTGTTTTCATGTCGATAAAGGAGCTAAATGCCTTTATTTCGATATGAACTGGATTTGCCGTCGGCCACAAGACCAGACACTGGTCACAGACGTGCTCGGCCGGCCTGTTTAATGTCTTGCAGGAGTATCTCACGCTCTTTGACCATGTCCGGTTTCAGCGTTTGTCCAATGAGAGCCGCAACTGATGCAATAAAGTCAACCTGACGAAACTAATGCCTCCTTCACTCCCGGCTGAATCTGTTACGGAAATCGCATTGACAATGTTTTGCCTTGTGTGCTGCGATTCATCAAACAATCCTGCCAATCCTTCGGGCCAAACAGACATCTCTTTTTTGTCCTTGCCAAGCCGCTCAAGGCAAAGACAGAACGGCTGCTTGGCCTCGAATACCGTTCGACCAACAACTACCCTCAGATCGCCCGCCCAGTCCTCAGACTTCAGCAACTCCGGCAGCGCATTCCACAATCGTGCATCGGCAAGCGCCTGCGTTGCTTTTCCGGAATAACACCCTCTGAGTTTTGCTGTTTTACGTTGGAATATAAATACGCCCAGATCAGGTTATCTTGATGGCAATTGACACTTTTTATCCGGATAATCAGCATGCTGAATTCATATCAACAGTGAAACCCCGAAATTGAGGCCCCCAGCCAAATATTTCTGGAATATATTCATCCATTAACATCTCATTCCAGAACACGCCCAATTAAAATCTATCCCTGTCTATTTTTTCTTATTAATTCTGAAAAAACTCCAAAAAAAACTGGAAAAAAGAAAGTTTTTGGCTACAATTCGCAGGCTATGAAATTCGTACTGATAGACAAAGTAACGGCCATGGAGCCGGGAAAATCGTTGACCGCGGTCAAAAGCGTCTCACTGGCAGAGGAATATCTGGCGGACCATTTCCCCATATTCCCCGTCCTGCCGGGTGTGTTATTATTGGAAGGCCTGATCGAATCAGCCTCCTGGCTGGTGCGTCAGAACAATAACTTCGCCCAGAGCATGGTTTTACTGGAAACAGCCCGCAATGTGCGGTATAAAAGCTTTGCCGCCCCGGGCATGCAGATACGCTACACGGTAACCGCCAAGGTCCTCGAGGACAACACCAGCAGTTTTACCGGCGTCGGCGTCTGCGGCGATGAGGAAATCGTGGCCGCCAGCTTCACCATGCGGCATTTTAACCTCGGCGACGAGAATCCCAAAATGGCCCATGTTGATGGTCAGGTCGTGGACAATATGAAAAAGCGGTGGAAGCTGCTTTACAGTGAATAATCGGTAGTCAATAACAGATATCGCCGTCGGCGAAGGATTTTTGGAAACGATATTGGAGAACAGATATTATGGCAATGAGCCGAGATGACATTTTCAATCAGGTCAAGGATGTATTGGTTGATGCACTGGGACTGGACGATAGCGATGTGACCGAAGACGCCACGCTGATGGGCGATCTGGGTGCCGAAAGCATCGATTTTCTGGACATCGTATTCCGTCTCGAAAAGGCATTCAATATCAAGGTGCCCCGCGAAGAGCTGTTTCCCGCCGAAGCGGTCATGAACAATCCCGAATATGTCAGCGGCGGCAAAGTTACCGCTAAGGGCCTTGCCGAGCTGAAGTCGAAAATGCCGCATACGGATTTCTCGGATTTCGAGAAAAATCCCGATGTCAACAAGATCGCGGACCTGTTCACCGTCAGCGCTATCGTGAATTTCATTGAAGGCAAGCTGAAATAAGTCGTCAAGTTCATTTTCCTTTTCCCTCTTCGTCAAGTTGACCTGGAAATGGGCTGGATTCTGAAATTGAATAAAAACATTGGACTGGTTTTATCGGCAGGCTCGCTCAAGCGGCGCTCCTGCCGATAGCCTTTTTGAGAACAAGATTATGCGTTGGATTTGGATCGATAAATTTTTGGAATTTGAAAGCGGCAAACGGGCGGTCTCGCTGAAAAACGTATCCCTGGCCGAGGAACACCTTCACGACCATTTCCCGGGCTTCCCCATCATGCCCGAATGCCTCATGATCGAGGCTATGGCTCAGACGGCCGGCATCCTCGTCGGCGAGGCCCGGAAGTTTCAGGAAAAAGTCGTCCTGGCCAAGATAAAAAACGCCGTCTTTCACCACTTTGTCCGCCCCGGCGACACCATTACCCTGCACGCCGAGATTGAATCCATCGCCCCCGAAGCCGCCAGCACCACCGGCGTCATCAAACGCGGCGATACGCTGATCGCCCAGATCAGCCTGATGTTCAGCCACGTGGATAAAAACCTGGCCGGCAAGAAGTTTCCGGAAGAGAATTTTGTCTTTACCGACATGTTCAATTCCCTGCTGACCGGATTCGTTGAAACTCAAACCACGGAGGGCGCTAACTGATGCAGCGTCGGGTTGTGATTACCGGAGTCGGGGCCGTCTCCCCGCTTGGATTAACCAGTGACCAGATGTGGCAGGGCCTTCTGGATGGCCGATGCGGGCTGGGACCGATTCGCAGTTTTGATGCGTCGGCATTTGACTGCAAAATCGCCGGCGAAGTCCCGCCGTTCAACATCCGCGACTATGTCCCCAAAAGCCATCGCAAAGCCACCAAACTGATGAGCCGCGATATCGAGCTGGCCGTTGCCGCCTCGCACGAAGCCGTCAAAAACAGCGGCCTGGTCAGTAAAGCCGACGAAGGCAAAACCCCCACGCTGATCCCGCAGCGAACCGCCATCAACTACGGCGCCGGCCTGATCGCCTGCGACCTGACGGAGATGGCCCAGTCCGTCAAACTCTGCGTCACCGACGGCAAATTCGATATTCGCAAATGGGGCAGCGAGGGGATGCAGACCCTGACCCCGCTGTGGCTGCTTAAATACCTGCCCAATATGCTGCCCTGTCACGTTGCCATCATCCACGACATCCAGGGCCCCAGCAATACCATTACCTGCGGCGATGCCAGTTCTTACCTGGCCGTTTCAGAAGCCGCCGAGATGATTATTCGCGGTGATGTCGAAACCGCCCTGGCCGGCGGCGGAGAAACCCGCATCCATCCCATCGGTATCGTTCGCCAGTATCTGATGAAACGAGCAAACTGCTCTTCCAATGACAATCCCGCAGCCGCCTGCAGGCCGTTTGATGCCCAGGCCGCCGGAACCATCTTTTCGGAAGCCGCCGGCACATTGATCCTTGAAGACATGCAGACAGCCCGAAATCGCGGTGCATCCATGCTGGCCGAACTGGTCGGCTGGGGTGCCAGTCACAGCCTCAATCCGGACTATATGCATCTGGAACCGGACGGCAAAGCCGTTAGTTATGCTATCCAAGCCGCAATGCAGCAGGCCGGCATTGCCCCGGACAAACTGGACTTAATCATCCCCTGCGGCACAGGCATCCCCTGCGACGACAGGGCCGAAGCCATCGGCATCCAGAATGCCCTCGGTGTCTCCGCTTCGGCGATCCCCGTATGGCCTACCAAGAGTCTGCTGGGACATTCCGGTGCCGCCGCGGGAACGCTGGACTTGATTGCCGCCGCCTTAGCCATCCGTAACGGTAAAACCGGCAGAGCAGTCAATTTTGATTCACCGACAGCAGAATGCAAACTGAACGTACTCCGCCAGCCAATCGATAAACCGTTGAATTATGTTCTGTGCTGCGGTTACTCCTTCGGCGGACAGTGTGCCGCGGTCATTCTCAAGGCAATTAAGGACTAAAAGTCAATGAAACATAGAGTCGTCATTACAGGTATGGGAATTATTTGCCCGCTGGGGCATTCGGTCGCACAAATGTGGGAAGGCCTCATGACCGGCAAGAACGGCATGGGCTATAACACCTTGTTCGACGCATCCACCTTCCCCACCCAATTCGATGCCGAGGTCAGGAATTACGATATAAGCCGTTTTGTCAAAAATACCCAGCCGCATATAGCCGGCAACCGCGGCTCGCAGTTTGTCATCGGCGCCGCCGCTCAAGCCTGCAAGCAGGCCCGCATCGACATCGAAACAGACCGCCCCGCCGACGGCATCGACCGCCGCCGAATGGGAGTGTATCTGGGTGCCGGTGAAGGCTCGGTCAACAACGACGCTTTCTTTCAATCCCTGATTGATTCGTGGATTGAAGAAAAGCAGCAGCCGGACTGGAACCTCTGGGTCAAATCCGCCGCCGCCAAAATGACCCCGACCCAGGAACTGGAACAGGAACCCAGCATGCCCGCCGCGCACGTGGCGATGCTGACCGGTGCCCGGGGTGTCAGCCGCAGTTGCCTGACAGCCTGTGCCGCAAGCACGCAGGCCGTCGGTGAAGCCGCCATGCTGGTTCGATACGGCAAAGCCGATGTGATGATTGCCGGCGGATGCCACTCGATGATTCACCCGCTGGGTGTCACCGGCTTCAACCGCCTGACAGCCCTGTCCACCCGGAACGACAGCCCGCAGACCGCCTCGCGTCCATTCTCCGCAACACGAGACGGCTTTGTCCTGGGCGAAGGGGCGGCCATCGTCATACTTGAAACACTCGAAAGCGCCCAAAAACGAAACGCACCGATTCTGGCCGAAGTCATCGGTTTTGGTTCCAGCAGCGACGCGTTCCGTGTCACCGATATGCATGAAGACGCCCGCGGCGCCGTACAGGCCCTGCGGCGGGCTCTCGACGATGCCGGCCTGACCGTTAATGACATCGACTATATCAGCACCCACGGCACCAGCACCTCCGAAAATGACTCCATCGAAACCAAAGCCATCAAAACCGTCTTCGGTCCGCAGGCCTACAAAATTCCATGCAGCAGTCCCAAGAGTCAGTTCGGCCACCTCATCGGTGCCACCGGCTGCGCGGAACTGATCACCTGCATTATGGCGATTCAGGAAAATACCCTGCCGCCGACGATGAATCTCAATGAGCCGGATCCGGAACTGGACCTGGACTATGTTCCGAACAAACCCAGAAAAGCCCAGGTTAATGTGGCTCTGGACGAATCATTCGGGTTCGGCGGACAGAACAATGTCGTGATTATCAAACGTTATATAGACTAACTCAGGACTGTTGATTTATCGATTTGAGGGATCAAAAATGATAGATATCAAGCTCGTGCGGGAAAATCCTCAGCTTTTCAAAGACGGCGCTAAAGCCAAGCGTTTTGATGTGAATATCGACACCCTGCTCGACCTGGACAGCAAAATCCTGGCCGCCAAACAAATGCTCCAGGACATCGTCACCGAGAAAAACCGCATCGGCAAGGAAATCCCAAAATTGCAGGCCCAGGAAAAACAGGCCGTCCTGGCCGAACTGGGCAAGCTCAAGGAAAAAGAAGCCGCCCTCAATGAAGAACTCAAACGCATCCAGCCGGAATTCGATGCGTTGATGCTCGAAGTGCCGCAGCCGCCCTCACCGGATGTCCCGCTCGGTCTGGATGACACCGAAAACGTCGAATTGTACAAACGCGGCGAAGTCCGAAAGTTTGATTTCGAACCCAAAGACCACATGCAGTTGGGCCAGGCACTGGATATGATTGATATGGAACGCGGCGTCAAACTGGCCGGCACCCGCAATTATTTCCTCAAGGGCGACGGCGCCGTCCTGCACCGTGCCGTGATGAATTTTGCGATGGATTTCATGATCAGCCGCGGCTATACCCCGATGATTGTTCCCCTGCTGATGCGCAATGAAGCCATGCGGGGCACCGGCTATTTCCCCGGCTCCGAAGAACAGACCTATCAGATGGAACGGGATGAGCTCAATCTCGTCGGCACCGCCGAAGTTCCCCTGACGGCTTATTATATGAACGAAATGCTGACCGAAAAGCAGCTCCCCGTCAAATTCGTGGCCATGAGCTCCTGCTTCCGTCGCGAAGCAGGCGCCGCAGGCAAAGACACCTATGGCCTGTACCGCATCCACCAGTTCGATAAGGTCGAACAGGTCATTATTGGCGAAAACGACGAACAGAAAAGCATCCAGTATCATCAGGAAATCCTCGGCAATTCCGAAGCCGTCCTGCAGGCCCTTGGCCTGCCGTACCGTGTGGTCAATGTCTGCTCCGGCGACCTCGGCCGCGGCCAGGTCCAGAAATTCGACATCGAAACCTGGATGCCCTCCCGCAAAAGCTACGGCGAAACCCACTCGGCCAGCCGTTTCTATGAATTCCAGGCACGCCGCCTGAACTTGAAATATAAAACCGAACAGAAGAAAAACGTCTTCTGCCACACGCTCAACAACACCGTCATCGCCTCCCCGCGCGTCCTGATACCCATCATGGAACTCTATCAGAACGCCGACGGCTCCATCACCATCCCCTCTGTGCTGCGGCCGTATATGGGCGGACGGGAGCGAATCGAACCCAAAAAATAACCGACATCAGCCGTTAATGAAGGAGGACGGCTTCCATGCGGCGCAACACGCTGGACCCTATTGCACAGCAGCTTCAACGACTGGACGATCAGCTTGCCGTCCGGCCGCCGGTGATTGAGACGATTCTGATCACCGTACCCGCAGTCCCCGCGGCAATCGGATTCATCGCCGGCCTCAGTCTGGGTGCAAGTCTGCGTCTTTCCTGGACCACCTGCTTGATTGGGGCGATGCTCACATTGCTGCTGTCTTTTTTTTCCCGCAGTTTCAAAAGCCCCCATCATCAGGCTGCATGGCTCACCCTGTGTCTGACCCTGCTATGTGTCTGGCTGGGAATGCTCCGACTGGAATATTTCCACACCCCCTATCCCAACGATGCCCGACTTCTGGTTCGCTCTGAGCCTTATCCTGCCGCTATTCGCGGAACCATCATCAGCGATATCTACCGCGAAAACCGCAAAAGCTGGCTGTTCGGCGATTACCAGTTCACCGAACCGGCCCGCAGCTTCTACATGGCCATCGACCAGTACCAGACCAAAACCGGAGGCTGGGCACCAACGCAAGGCGTCATTCGCGTCCAAATCGCGCAGCCGGCCGTTCATATCCGCTCGCTGGACCGCGTCCAGATGTACTGCATCCTGGGCGGCTTCAAACCGCCCGCCAATCCCGGCCAGTTCGATTTCCAGAACTATATGCACAGCCGCGGCGTCCACCTGTCCGCCGCCGTCCAGACCAGCGATGGCATCTGTGTCCTCGACCGGCCAACCGGCATCACCTTCCACAAAGCAGTTCTGGCCCTCAAGCGTCTGGCCTGGCAGGCCCTGCTGTCTGAAATGCCCGACGAATCCGACCAGCGAACCGCCATGGCAGCCGCCCTTTTGCTGGGCTACCAGCAAACCATCGACCTGCCGACCAACGAAGCCTTCCTCCGAACCGGCCTGTCGCACATCATCAGTCTGTCCGGCATGCACATGGCCATCCTCGCTGCCATGGTCTGGTGGATCGCCAAAGCCGCCGGTCTGGAAAAACGTAAACGCGCCATCGTTACCTGGATTCTCATCACCGCCTACGCCCTCATCGTCCCGCCCCGGGCTCCCACCCTGCGGGCCGTGGTCGTCTGCTGGATATTCTGTGCGGCCATGCTGTTTCGCCGCCGTCCGCATCCTGTCAACACCCTGGCCGTCGCAGCCTTAGTCATGCTCCTGTACCGCCCGATGGACTTATTCTGCCCCGAATGGCAGCTCTCGTATGGCACCATCCTCGGAATCCTGCTGTTCTATAAACCCGTTCTCAGCCGGCTCAGCCAATACACCCTCGAAAAAATCCAGCCCTTGTCCGCAGGCACCCTGCCCGCACGTACGCTCTACTGGCTCATCCAGATTCTCGTCGAAATGTTTGCCGTCGGCATCGCCGCCTGGTTCGGCGGCAGCGGCATCCTGTTGTGGAATTTCGGATCGTTCACCCCAATGTGCACCCTCTGGACCATCCTCGTGGCCCCCATTGTCCCGATTATCCTCTATCTGGGCTTTTTCAAGATACTGCTGGCCGGATTCCTGCCCACGCTGTCCGTGATGATGAGTGCACTCATCCTGCACTGCTCCCGCCTGTTTTCCGTCGCAGTCCAATGGTTTGCCACCGTCGATTTCACCTCGTTTCGGATTGGTCCTGTCCCCGGCTGGATCGCTGCGGCGTATTATATGCTCATTCTGATATGGCTGCTTCGACACCACCTTCGCCCTATCCCGCGAAAATTCGGATACACGGCGTTGACCCTCATCGTAACCGCCGGCCTCATTATACACCTTCAGTCCCGTCGGGACGGTCTGTCGCTGTGCTGCCTTTCCATCGGACATGGCCAGGCCGTCGTTCTCCGGTCCCCCAACGGCGAGGCTTTCCTGTTCGACACCGGCTCCATCAGCAGCAAGGACCCCGGCTCGCGAGTCGTTATTCCCTATCTCAAACACAAGGGCATCGACCGCCTCCAGGCCGTTTTCATCAGCCATGGCGACCTCGACCATTTCAACGGCCTGCCCGAAATCGCCGCCACCGGCTTCATCAGAACCATCTACGCAAACGCCACATTCCTCGACAAAGCCCAGTCCCCATCCGCCCCCGCTGAGTTAACCAGGCATCTCAGGCAATACAACATCCCCATCCGGCCTGTCCCCAAAATCCTCAACTCCGGCCCCGTCCAAATCCGCAGCCTCTGGCCAATAGACACCGCACCCCAGTCCCTCTCCGACAACGACCGCTCCGAAGTCCTGCTGATCACCTGCGCCGGAAAATCCATCCTCCTGTGCGGCGATATTGAAATCGCAGCCCAGGCCGAATTGTTGAAATTATACCCGGACCTCCATGCCGACATCATGCTGCTGCCCCACCATGGCTCAACCACCAACCTGACAGCCGATTTCATCATCCGCATCGCACCCGATATTCTCATCGCAAGCTGTTCACAGAGCCGCATGAGCAATGCTTACACCCCCACCCAAAACCAGCAGGCCTTTTATACCGGCCGCGACGGCGCCATCGAAATCAAAATAAAAGCCGACGGCACATGCAGTACCGTCGGCTTTGGTCATTCCAAATAAATCTGAGTTATCGCTGTTATCTCATATAAACAACGATTTCCACGCGGCGGTTTTTGGCCTTGCCCGCTGCGGTGCTGTTGGAAGCAACCGGCCGAGCCTGACCGCATCCGGCGGCACGAACGGCTTCATCCGGAAGACCCTTCTTGACTAAGTAGCGAACAACCGTCAAAGCGCGTTCCGTTGACAATTCCCAGTTGTCCTGCCATTTATTCTTGGTCTTGCTGATGGGGTCGGTGTCCGTATGACCGACAACGTCAATCTTACGTCCGGCATACTTGGACTTCAAAACACTGGCAGCCTTGTCCAGCTCGGCAATCGAAGCGCTCTTCAGCGTCGCACTGCCCGAGGCAAACAGAATCGCATCGCTGATGGTCACGGTAATCGTGCCCGCAGCGGCATCAATGGACACCTCGCCAATGCCTTCCAGATCGGTCACTTTGGCCGCGGTGGTCTTCTTTTCCGCAACCTGCTTCTGCATCTCTTCCAACTGCCGTCTGCTGTCAGCCAGGTCCCGCTCCAGCCGGCCTTTTTCAGACGCCGAACTCGTCAGGGTCGCTTCACAGTTTTCATACAATCCCTTGACGTTCTGATATTCCACGTCCAGAGCCTCGTATTTTTTCTTCCAGTCAGTGCAGCCTGTCAGCATCGTTGCAGCAACCAGTCCAACCAAAACAAACATCATTTTTCCTGTGGTTTTCATAATTTGACCTCCCTTTCGTCTATGTCAGAGTTAAAAACCATACCAGTTCATAAATACGTTTCGTATCCAGTCATCGAAAATCATAACGCCAAAAACCGCAATTGACAAGAATGGACCATACGGAATTTGTCGGCTTTTTTTGAAAATCCATTGATATAATGCCCAAATAAGTCCAAAAAAAGGGGCAATAAAGAACGCCAGCACCGCCATCCAAGGCCCAATCACCGCTCCCGCCGCCCCCATCAGGTGCACATCCCCAAGCCCCATCGCCTCCCGGCCAAAGCCCAGTGTCCCCACAATCCGGGTCGCCCAGACCACCGTACACCCTGCAAAATATCCCATTAGTGCCCCGAAAAAGCCCCGAATGGCCGGAATCCCCAGCCAGTTATTCCACAGCGTCAGCCCGGCCTCGGAGCGTACCACCATATACCCGACAATCCCCCCCGATATTATTGGGATAAGGTAAACAATCTCTTTTAATATTTCCCGCCGGTCATTAAATTCCGGCTCTTCTGCCTCCGGATTTCCCGACAATTTCTCATGTCCTTCCGGATACGGATAACTCGGTTTGATAATACCCAATTTCAGACAAACCAGAGATACAATCAGCCCGATCCCCGCCCCGGCCGCAATCGACGCCTGTTTGGCCGTCGCCATCGGAAAAATCTGATGAATATCAATCTGCGAAGGCGTCAGCACATACCCGCTGACACTGGCCGCAATAATCCCCGCCGCCGTCACAAACCAGCACAACTCCAGCGGAATAATCCACAACTCCAGATCAATCGCCGAGGCCGCCAGAAACACCGCCACCAGAATCATCGCATTCAAATAAACCAGCCACCCCCCGGCCGCAAACCGTTGAATTGCCATCTCGCCCGGCAAATCCATCTGCCGACCCTCAACATAAAAATACCACAGATAAACCCCGATAAACAGACACGCCGTCAGCAGTTCAATCAGAAAATAACGGGGAGAAATCGAGGTTTTGCAGACCCGGCACTTGCCGCCCAGAATCAGCCAGGAAAACAGCGGAATATTATCGTAAAAATGTATCGGCGTATTGCACGATGGACAGGCGGACCCCGGCCACACGAGGGATTTCTCCCGCGGCAGCCGATAAATCACCACATTCAGGAAACTGCCTACGCAGGCCCCGAACGCAACAATAAACGCCATCCAAATCCATTCTGGCGACACGCCGATATCCTTATCTTGCTATAGTAGTCTTATTTGACATTTCCCGTTTCATCGCGGCAATTGTAGCTCAAGCCTCCGTGCTTGAGATAAATTCCATGCCGGAGGTATTCCGCTTACTGTCTTACACGCGGTTGAACCGGTATCACTATTTCTTTTTAGCAGGCTTGGCCGCAGCCGTCTGACGGCTGACAATCCCGGCCACCTTCATCGGCAGACCAAACAGCCGGATGAAGCCCGTCGCATCGGTGGAATTGTATTCGGCACCCATCGTGAAGCTCGCCAGATGCGGATTATACAGGCTCTTGGGACTGGTCACACCCGCCAGCGTCGCCTTGCCCTTATACAGCTTAATCCGCACGCTGCCGCTGACGTTCCGCTGCGTCACATCGACAAACGCATCCAGCGCCTCGCGCAACTGGCAGAACCACTGCCCGTAATACACCATCTCGGCGTACTTCAGCGATACCTGCTGCTTATAATGAGCCGTCTCCCGGTCCAGGCACAGCATTTCCAGCGCCTTGTGAGCCGTCGTCAGAATCGTTCCGCCCGGCGTCTCATAGACCCCGCGGGATTTCATCCCGACCAGGCGATTTTCCACCAGGTCCGCCACACCAACGCCATGCACGCCGCCGATGGCATTGAGCGTCTCAATCAGTTTGACGCCATCGGTCTTCTTGCCGTTCAATTTCACCGGGATACCCTGCTCAAAACCGATTTCGACATACTCGGCCCTGTTTGGGGTCTTCGAGATAGGCCGGCACAGAACCAGCATCTCATCCTTGGGCTCATTGGCCGGGTTTTCCAGATCCGCGCCCTCATGGCTGATATGCCAGAGGTTCCGGTCACGGGAATAAATCTTCTTCACCGACTGCTGAATCGGGATTTTTCGTTGTTTGGCATATTCGACCGCCGCTTCCCGGCTGGTCAGGGTAAAATTCGGGTCTTTCCACGGGGCAATAATCTTCAAATCCGGCGCCAGCGCCATAAACGTCAGCTCAAACCGCACCTGGTCGTTGCCCTTGCCGGTGGCGCCATGCGATACCGCCGTCGCCCCGGTCTGACGGGCCACATCCACCTGATGTTTGGCAATCAGCGGCCGGGCAATGCTGGTACCCAGCAGGTATCCGTTTTCATACACCGCGCCGCTTTTGAGCATCGGCCAGATATAATCTTCCACGAATTCCCTGCGGAGGTCCTTGACGATGCACTTGACCGCGCCGGTCGCCAGGGCCTTCTTCTGAATCCCCGTCAGTTCGTCACCCTGTCCCAGTTCGGCGGCAAACGCCACCACTTCATAGCCGTATGTTTCCTTCAGCCACGGCAGGATCACACTCGTATCCAGCCCGCCGCTGTAAGCCAATACCACTTTTTCAGCCTTGTTCTTAACAGCCATTATAATACCCTTTCTATTTCCGACATAAGTCGTAGATAATCATAAAAAGGGTATTATAGACACAATTGACCGACTTGACAAGATGCAAATTTAAAAGCTGTCGCCCTATCGACTGCCCCGCCGATCTCTCCATGTTTTTTACTTCGATCAGATGATACGCTATCGATCAAATATCTCCGCGCTGTCATTAAGTTGGCTCCCTCGTTCATCTTCCCTCAACAATCTTAACAACCGAATCATCCCAAAACCGACCCCTGCATTATACCCCTCCATCCGACAATGTCCATCATAAACACAGGCATTAAATCCCCCAGAATCACATCATAATTCGGTAGCCAAATTTGCCAATTTCACTTCCGGCACTTCGGGGACTTTGTTCCAGACCCAAAAGAGCCTGAAACAACCACCGCAAATAATTGCCTTGCGGTTTCTATTGACTCCGCTCCGCTCATTGGATAGAATTAGAGTGTGGCTGCTTTGCCCAAATCAAAGCAACCGAATCAAAGGACGCCAGATATGAAGTCCAAAAACGGCTTTACATTGATTGAATTGCTTGTGGTCATCGCCATCATCGCTCTGCTGCTTTCAATTATCGTGCCCGCCCTGAAGATCGCCAAAGAGCGAGCCATGGACACCATCTGCACCAGCAATATCAAACAGTATCAGGTCGCAATGGCCCTGTATTGCAGCAATAACGACGAAAACTTTGCCAACGGCGAAGACTGGATCTATCTGGGATTCATCAACGGCGGCCCCTTCCCAACGGCCCCCCATTCGTTCAACTGCGTCTGGCACGACGCCACATTAACGCCCAACGGCACCGTCGTCCAATACCTCGGCGACAACAAAGTCGCCTTATGCCCGCTGTTTGCCAAAATAGCACCCTCTCGCTGCAATTGTGTCGTCTATCCATCGACACACAATGCCGCCATCCCAATCGTCCCACAATTCAATTACACCTTAAGCGCCTACCTCGGGGCCTACAAGTATCGCTCCGGCTGCAAGGATCAAGTTGTCAAAATTACCCGGGTCAAATCCCCCTCCCAGGTCGTCATGTTTGGCGAAGAAAATCCCATGCGGATTCCGGCCAGTGTACGCAAAGACCTTCCCGGCGGTTCCAATGCCACCGTCAACGACTGCCTGCTGTGGCCCTACGAACCGGCCAACGCAAAATCAAAAATTGACGGCATGGGCGGCAGATATGCCCGATTTGATGGCTCCGGTTTTTCAGATTGTTTTGGAACCTACCACCGCGCCAAAGATGACGCACGCTTCCTCGGCTTCACCAACGCCGTCTTCGTCGATGGCCACGTCCAGTACGTCGCCCCCGAAGAAACCCTTAAATTCATGTGGCCATATTAGCACTAAAAGACAATCTGGATATATATACACTATATTCGCAATATTACTAAAGCATTCTCCGTTATTTGGCGATATATAGATTGCATTTATTTATCATTATTGATATATTATTGCTATGCTTTTTAAAGAATTATTAGAAAAAGTATCCGATTTGCCGGCCTTTACAGCCCGTTTTCTGGCTGCCGGGCAAAATCTGGCCCAGGTCAGACTGCAAATCAACCGGTGGGTCAACGATGGTAAAATCATCAGAGTCCATAAAGGCCTTTACACGCTGGCAAAGCCTTACAACAAAATCCCAACAGAGCCGTTTTATATCGCCAACAGCCTCAAGCAGGCCTCGTATATCAGCCTGCATTCGGCCCTGTCCTGGTACGGTATGATTCCGGAGTTCGTACCCGCCGTGACCAGCATCACCACCGGCAGACCCCAAACCATCGAAACGCCATTAGGGCGATTCGAATTCAGGCATATCAGTAAAAAATACTTTTGGGGTTATCAGCAAGTCACACTGAACTCCGGCCAAGCCGCGTTTATGGCACGCCCGGAAAAAGCCCTGCTGGATCTCATCTATCTCACTCCCGGCGGAGACGATCCCCATTTTCTTAAGGAGTTGCGGCTTCAGAATTTTGAGCAAATAAACTCTACAGCCCTTGCTGAGTTTGTCCGGCGATTCCAAAGCCCAAAACTCAAACGGGCACATAACACCATCACAACGCTTCTTGAACAGGGGGAAGGCATCGCGTTATGAAAGACTATCTCAAGCAGCAGCTTGAAACAATTCGCGATACCAATCTCGCCGTTTGCATCGTTCGCGAATACCTCCAGGCACGAACGCTTGAATGCCTTCAGGAAAACGGCGCCTTTGCCAACTGGGCATTTGTCGGCGGAACGGCCCTGCGATTTCTGTACGCCATGCCGCGGTTTTCCGAAGACCTCGATTTTTCGCTGACTATTCCGGGAGCGGATGACCATTTCATCACCTTCATGAAGCAACTCAAAAACAGTTTCCTTGCCGAAGACTATGATATCACCATCAAGATTAAATCCTCCCAGACCGTACACGCGGCATTTCTTAAATTCCCTGGCCTGCTCTATGAATTGGGCTTATCACCGCATAGCTCTGAAACCTTGTCCATCAAGGTCGAAATCGACACCAACCCGCCGGCCGGAGCCGGACTCGAAACCAGCATTATCCGCAAACATTGTCTGTTGAACCTTCAGCACTATGATAAAAGCTCACTGCTGTCCGGCAAGCTCCACGCATTGTCAGCACGCAAATACACCAAAGGCCGAGACATTTATGATCTGATGTGGTATCTGTCCGACAGAACCTGGCCCGCACCCAACTTAACCCTGCTGAATAATGCCCTCCGTCAGACCGGATGGTCAGGCCCTGAATTCACCCAAGATAACTGGAAATACCAGATCGCCCGGCATCTGTCCGAACTGGACTGGGCTAAAGTACTCACCGATGTAAAGCCCTTCATTGAAAAACAAAGCGACCTCCAGTTGCTCACCCTGCCCAATCTCCTGAAGCTGCTGCAGGATTAAACAACGCTTCGATAATACTCCCTCGCACCGTCTTATCTCAAAATTACCGGAGATAACGGATTCCAGTAAATTCCCCCAAAACCGGGTTGACTAATCCCCCAATTTCCTGCACAATACGGCCTCAATAATAAACAATACGTGTGATAACAGAATAACAAGGATAACCCAGCACCCATGTGGACACCGGCACTATCAGGCTTGACAATGGTTGCTCTCCTGAGCGGGATGGCACTGACGATGAATTACCCCCAAACACAGCGGATCGAACACACAGACGACTACTTCGGCGTCAAGGTCGCCGACCCCTATCGCTGGCTGGAAGACGACGTCCGCCAGTCCCCCCAGGTCCGGGAATGGGTGGATGCCCAGAACAAACTGACCTTCGATTACCTCGGCTCGCTGCCTCAGCGTCCGCAAATCAAATCCCGCATCACCGAGCTGTGGGACTATGATAAATACGGCACCCCGTTCAAACGGGGCGGCCGGTATTATATGTCCATCGCCCGCAAACTGGAAAACCACGCCGTCATCTACCGAATGGACACCCTCGACAGCGAAAAGAAAGTTCTGTTCAACCCCAACACCTGGTCCAAAGACGGCACCGTCGCCCTGGCCGGCATGTGCTTCACCGACGACGGCAAATATGTCGCCTATGCCATCCAGGACAGCGGTTCGGACTGGCAAACCTGGAAAATCCGCGATATCGCCGCCGACAAAGACCTGCCCGATGTCATGGAACATCTGAAGTTCACCGCCCCCGCATGGAACCACGACTCCTCAGGCTTCTATTACGCCAAATACCCCGAGCCGGATGCAACCGAGAAATTCACATCCCTCAATACCCGCATGAAGCTGATGTACCATAAACTGGGCACCCCGCAGGCCGATGATGCAGAGATTTTCTACCAGCCCGAGCACCCCGACTGGGGCTATAATGCAATTGTGACCGATGATGGCCGATATCTGGTCGTCACCATCTGGGTAACCACCGACAATAAATTCCGCATCATGGTCCAGGACCTGCAGCAGCCGGATTCCAAACTGACAGACCTTATCGACCGTTTTGAAAACAACTATGCCTTCGTGGACAATGACGGCCCGATCTTCTATTTCCGTACCGACCTGAACGCTCCCAACAGCCGCCTGATTGCCATCGACCTGCGCAGCCCCGACCGTAAGCACTGGAAAGAAATCATCCCCGAATCCGCCGACCCGCTCCAGGATGTGGATCTGGTCAACGACACCTTCGTCTGCTCCTACCTCCACGATGTGACAGCCCGGTTCAAACTGTTCACCATGGATGGCAAGGCCCTCGGCGAGATCCCCCTGCCCGGCCCGGGAACCGCCTCCGCCTCCGACAGCCGCCGGCACGATACGGAATTATTTTATCAATTCCAGTCCATGACCACCCCGCCGGGCATCTATCGCTACGATATGAAATCCGGCCGGTCCAAACTCCTGATGCAGCCTCAAATCGCCTGCAACCTCGACGAATTCACGACCGAACAGGTATTCTATACCTCCAAAGACGGCACGCGGATCCCGATGTTCCTTGCCTACAAAAAGACTCTCAAACGCGACGGGGCCAACCCCACCCTGCTTTACGGATATGGCGGATATGAAATCTCCGTTCAACCGACCTTCTCCGCCACCCGCATGGCCTGGCTCGAAATGGGCGGCTCCAACGGCGGCCTGCTGGTTGGTGCCTGCATGACCCAGCGGCCCGACCTGTTCGCCGCGGCCATCCCGGAAGTCGGCGTCATGGACATGCTGCGATACGATGCCTTTACCGCGGGCCGTTTCTGGGTGGACGAATACGGCTCGGCCAAAGACAGCAAAGAGATGTTCGAGTATCTCAAAGCCTATTCGCCCTATCACACCCTCAAGCCCGGCACCACCTACCCGGCCACGATGGTCATGACCGCCGACACGGATGACCGCGTCGTCCCCAGCCATTCGTTTAAATTCGCCGCGATGCTCCAGTCGGTCCACAAAGGCGACCGCCCCGTCCTGATTCGCATTGAAACCCGCGCCGGCCACGGCTCAGGCAAACCCACATCCAAACGAATCGAGGAAATCGCCGACATCTACACCTTCCTGTCCGCCAATTTAGGAGCCGCACTGCCCAAACAGTAGCACGGAGCACAAGCGACATGATTTTTACATTGTAGGGGCTGGCCCCCGTGCCTGCCCATGGATTACAACAGCAGCACGGAACGCAAGCGACGTGATTTCTCTTGCAGAAATCTCAAATCCTCCTGGACTCCCTCAATCGATATTCTGAAAATCACAAATCGAAATTCGTCATTTTCTTACCACAGGATGCATACCTGTATTCCCACATTCACTACGAACTATGAACTACGAACTATGAACTCCGAACTATGAACTCCGAACTACGAACTTTTAATTTCAATTCTCCATCCACTGCCCGGTAAATATCGCATAATCCGTCATATCCACCCTGCCCGACCCATCCATATCCGCCCCCGAACAGGCGTTAAACGCCTCACAGTATTCCATCAGCCACCACGCCGCCAGATGCTGCAAATCCTCAATTGCCACGCCATCCGGACACGCAAAATCCCCGCCGACGGCCTGCCAATTTAGTTGCGGGTAGCTGGCACCATCGACACACAGTCGCCAGATATCATGGGTCCCGTTCATCACCTCATTGGTAAAATCCCACCCGGCAGAGATAAACGTCGCAACGGTTTTCATCCCGGAAGTGGTTTTCCCCGTGCCGCCCGCACTGGACGCCTGCCCGGAAACCTGGACATCCCAGAAACTCCGCGTTATCAGAGCGGTCCCGGATTTAACTCCCACCAGTCCCCCAAGATTGGCCGCTCCGCTGACGGCGCACGCCGAATAACACTGGTCAATGCTGCCGGAATCAACCCAGCCCGCCAGTCCGCCGACGGAATTGCATGTCCCGCCGATACTGCCCGTCGCATAACACGCCGAAATACTGCCGCGATGATATCCCGCCAGCACCCCCGCATAATACGATCCGGTCGTCCCGGTAATGGTGCAGTCTTCAACGCCAAGCTTCTGAATGACCGCCCCCGTGTCAATCCCGCCAAATAATCCGATGCAATCGGCGGCTCCGCATTCTATCGTAAAGTGATAAATAATAAAACCATTCCCGTTAAAAACACCCCCAAACGCCGTCCCCTGAAAACCCGAACTCGACAAGTTGATATCCGGTGCAATCAGAGCCTTGCTGAAAACCGCCCCGCCCAGATCAATATCCGCGGTCAGAATAAAATAGGCGTCCCAGTCCTTCGATAGTCCCATCATATCATAGATATCCCCCGCGCTGCCGATCCGGTAAGGATCCGTCTCGGCCCCGCTGCCCCCGGAATATTTATCCCAAAGCAGATGCGGATAACTGTTGTAAGGCATAAACCACGTCCCGGAAAAATCCCATCCGCCCGAGGTAAACGTCGATTGTGTTTTCATCTGAGTCGTCGTCTTGCCCGTCCCCATCACACTGGTTGTCGTCTTGGATGTTTCCGTATCCCAGAAATTCCCTGTATCCTCGTAATTGCCGCCCGTCGTTACTGCCCCGCAAAGCCCCCCAACACTGGCCGACCCCGTGGGTTTTCCAGCCGAATAACTGCGAATCACCTTGCCCTGATAATTCCTCCCCACCAGGCCCCCAACACACCGTCCCGAACTGGTAATATCGCCGGTCGCGTAGCAGCCGGTAATCGTCCCCCGGTTCTCTCCCACCAGCCCGCCGCCATAATAACTGGAACTCACAGGCACCGTCGCATAACAGCCTGTAATCGTTCCACGATTTTCCCCAACCAGCCCCCCGGTATAATTGCCGCCCGTCACGGAACCGCCCGCCACGCCCAGGTTCTTCACCTGTCCCGCAGCGGAAATCCGGCCGAACAATCCCGCATAATCCCGGCCGCTCTGGCTGATTACCGCCCGATACAGTGTATGCCCGCCGCCATCCAGAATCCCGCCAAAAGTGGTCGAATTGGTCCCCACCGGGGTCACCACCACACCCGCCAGATCAATATCCGCCGTCACAACAAATTGCTTGCCCCAGTCACCCGACTTGGCCATCAACTCCTGCCAGTCCTCAGCACTGCTAATCTGATAAGGACTCGCCGAAGTACCCGCCCCACCCGAATACGCCATCACCACCGACGACATCGCCGCCGCTAAAACCAAAACCAGACCCAAATACTTCATCCGACTTTTCATCATCTCTCCCCTTTAATCATCGAAAATCATAAATCGAAATTCGTCAATTTCTCATCATCGTATTCTTGCATACCTGAATACTTGAATACCTGTATACCCCACTCCTGTATCCTTGTATCCATGCATCCTTACATTCTTGGGTTCTTGAGTTCTTGGGTTCTTATATTCCTTCCATCCACTGCCCGGCAAACAGCACAAAATCCGCCATATCAACCTGACCGGAAATATCCATATCCGCACCGCCGCAATCATTCAGCAGACCGCAGTCCATAGCCAGCCATTGTCCCGCCAGATGCTGCAAATCTTCAACCGCCACGCCATCCGGACACGCGAAATCGCCCGCCAGCCGCTGCCATTGCAGACGCGGATAATTCATCCCATCGCAAATCGCCCAGATCTCCGTAAAATTCCACGGGTACGTCGAAGCACTTTTCATCTGTGCCGTCGTCTTGCCGGCCACGCCGCCGGCATCTCCGCCGCCGACACCCGCCGACGCATGGCAGGTCTGAATATCCCAGAACAAATCAGACAAAAACCCCGAACCGGATATATTGTATCCCAGCACCCCGCCCGCATTGGCAGGACAAGCCACATCACCCGTTGAATAGCACTGCCAAACGAATCCAAACCGCAGATACCCCACCAGCCCACCCGCGCTCGTCGTAGAGCCAGTCACATCGCCGGTCGCATAGCAATCCACGACAGTCGTACCCCAGTCTTCCGCAAATCCCGCCAGCCCGCCAAGATACGACGTCCCCCGAACCTCCGCACCCGCATAACAGGATTGAATCGTCCCGCCGTTATGATGATACCCCGCCAGTCCGCCAACCCAGAAATTGCCAAGCACCGTCCCTTTGACCTGGCTCATCGAAATCACTCCGCCGTTGTTGTCCCCAACCAGCCCACCGCAATGGTAGTAATCGCTCTGGACCACCCCATCCGACCGACACCCGGCAATCGTACCCTGATTCAGCCCGGCCAGCGCCCCCACAGACAACCGCCCATGCACCGAAATCGCCTCAAGACGCAGATTCTCCACCCGCCCCCCCGCACCAATCGCCCCGAACAACCCCACAAAATCCTCGTCCGGCTGACTCATCACGATATGTCGCAGCGTATGCCCCTGCCCATCCACAACACCCGTAAACGGCGTCCCCTCAAACTGATAATCCGTCGATGCCAGCGTATCCGGCGCCACAGGCGTCAGCACCATCCCCGAAAAATCCAGGTCCGCCGTCACAATAAAATGCTTGTCCCAATCGCCGGGAATGGTTGTCAATTCCTGCCAGTCGCCGGGGCTGCTGATTTGATAGGGATCGTCCGATGTTCCTTGTCCGGCGGAATATCTGGGTTCCCACCACAGCCGCGGATAATTAGTATTAGGTATAAACCATGTGGCATCGAAATCCCATCCGGCAATTGTAAACGTCGCAAGCGTCTTCATTTGGGCTGTTGTCCTGCCTTCTCCGCCTGCGCTGGTCGGCTGATTAGAGGTATCCATATCCCAAAAGCATGAAGAGACCGTACCATCAAGATTATATCCAAGCAGGCCGCCTTTAAAATAACTGCCGCTGACCAACCCGGTGGAATAGCTGTCGGAGATCGAATTTTCAACGTTATGCCCTACCAGTCCACCGGTACTATAGGTTCCACTGACAGAACATCTGGAATAGCAGGAGGTGATTGTTCCATTATAGCTATACCCTGCCAGCCCGCCTGCATTAGAAAAGCCTGTAATCTGGCCTGTTGTATAGCAGAAACGAATCGTTCCACTATTGCTTCCCACTAACCCGCCAACATGATACTCTCCGATGGCAGTAACATTCTCAACGCCCAATTTAGAAATGACACCCTGGATTCCGACCAGTCCAAACAGGCCGATGTAACCCTGACCTGCCTGGCCGAGCGTCGCATTGAAAATTCTGTGACCGTTGCCGTCAAAGTTTCCCTCAAAATAGAGGTCTTCATAATTTCCCTGGCCGTCATCATAACTTCCCCCAATCGGCTCAAAATCAATACCCTGCAAGTTCAGATCACTTTCAAGTCGAATATAAACGCCAACAGCCCAATATTTTGCGGCATTGGCTTTATCGGCAAACTCCAAAAAATCATTCACAGAGGATATCTGGTAGGGATCCGTTTCCGTACCCTGCCCATTTATAGCCATAAAGACTTCCCATGACAAATGCGGATAGTCATCGGCCCGCATCTGCCAGTCCGCCGCATCCCCGTCATTGGCCTCAAAATCCCACCCGGCATCCGTAAACATGGCTTCGGCCATCATCTCCGCAGTCGTCCTGCCCATCACGCCGGCAGGATCGGGGTCCATACCGCCCACGCCATCCGTTGTCCCGCTGATCTCGATATCCCAGAAACAAGCCGTCGTTGTATGGGATTCTTTCCAGCTCCACCCCATCAATCCGCCGACCTCAGAATTCCCGCTTGCCAGCCCAACCGCAAAACAGTCTGCAATCGAACTGTTATAATCGCTGCCCACAAGCCCGCCGATCGTGCTGTCGCCCGCAACATCAACTCGGGCATAGCAGGCCAAAATCGACCCGAAATTACTGTATCCCACCAGCCCGCCGACAAGACAGTCCCCGTGAACAGTTCCTGTCGCATAGCAGCCCGAAATAATGCCGTCGTAGGCATATCCCGCCAGCCCCCCGACATAATAATATCCCGTCACGGTGATATCCTTCACGCCAAGCCGGCTTATGGTTCCATAAGAACTCACACGCCCGAATAAACCGACATAATCGTCATCAGGTAGATTAATTACTGCATTGGATATCGTATGTCCATTGCCGTCAAAAATGCCATAAAACCCATCCCCGCCGTTACCCACCGGCACCACGGTGATTCCCGCCAGGTCAATATCCTGCGTCAGGATGAAATATTCCCCCCAGTCCTCAGGCGTCGTCGTCAGCTCCTGCCAGTCGGCGGCACTGCTGATTTGATACGGCATCTCCGGCGTCCCCTCTCCGCCCGAATACGTCCCCGCCGACACCACCCCCGCCGCCAATACAACCGCGATACTCAAATACCTCACCAGACTTTTCATCATCTCATCCTTTTTATACTGATCCTGCTTAAAATTTCCCGGCTCGTCGCGGCTAAGTACATCAGCTTCAACCACTTGCTTCTTTCGCTCGCGGAATAATCATACCCGTTGGGTATATTTCTGTCGCCAGCATATATTTTTGTCATTCCAGCGGCGAGCCAGTCCTCGCACACGCGGGGACGGAATCCAGTTATTCTTTGAACCACATACTTTCCCAACCATGAAGCCCCTGAAGAACAGGAAGAATAATCAAATGATAATTTTTACCCTTCATGCTCTTCATGGTCAAAATACACCCACTTCCGAGCAACATAACTTGTCATACCCGCGGAGAGCCTTATTTGCCGCAAAAATAGATAAGTATTATATCAAAATCCACAAACAAAAGTCAACAAATTATCTATTTTCACAAGACATAGTTCGCCTTTACTAATGTTTATTATTTAATAAATATTCACAATATTTTTTAATTTTTTATGCAACTTTTATCGTCCATCCGACATATATATAGGCTGGGCTGAGGGAGGCCCAGGGGAAGCAATTCCCGACCGAGTCCGTAGATTTTACTACGAACTACGAACTATGAACTATGAACTTCTAAGGAGGAGCAAAAATGCAAAGCAAACCCAATCATAAAGTAGATCGAGCCTCCGTGTTTGAGAGCAGCTCACCCTCCGCCCCCGGCGGATTCCACACTTTTGCCCTTTTCCCTTTGCCTTTTTACTTTTCTACCAAACGAACCCAATTATCCTGTTCATCCTGCAAATCCTGTCAAAAAGATGATCTCTTGTATTTACCCAAAAGACCGATATAATGCGTGTTTTTGTGGTGATCAGAAATAAAGGTGTCAGTATTTTTCCCGACAGCAATAAAACTGGTTTAAGGAAGACGACAATGAATAGCAAAGGAATCACAAGCGTATTAGCAGGACTGATCATGAGCTTAAGCATCCTCTCTCAGGCCGCCCCGGACTGGGAAAATCAGGCTGTTTTCGGCATCAACAAACAAAAACCCCATGCAACCCTGATGCCCTACGCCGACAAGGCCATGGCCGCCCAGTGCGACCGAACCGCAAGCCCTTATCGCAAAAGCCTTAACGGCAACTGGAAATTCAACTGGGCACCCAATCCCGAAAGCCGCCCCGCAGATTTCTACAAAACCGACTTCGATATTTCAAGCTGGAAGGAACTGCCCGTACCGAGCAACTGGCAATTACACGGGTACGGCATCCCGAATTATACCAATGTGACTTACCCCTTTGCTCCCAATCCGCCCAAAGTCACCTCCGAACCCCCTGTGAATTACACCTCCTACAAATGGCGTAACCAGGTCGGCTCCTATCGCACAACGTTTACCGTCCCTTCCGACTGGAAAGGCCGGCAGGTGTTTATCTGCTTTGACGGCGTGGACTCGGCCTTCTATCTGTGGATCAACGGCCAGAAAGTCGGCTACAGCCAGGACAGTCGCACCCCTGCAGAATTTGATATTACCCAATATCTCAAAACCGGCGAAAACACCCTCGCCGCGGAAGTTTATCAATATTCAGATGGGTCCTATCTGGAAGACCAGGATTTCTACCGCCTCAGCGGTATCTATCGCAATGTCTTCCTGTATTCAGTCCCATCCGTACACATCCGCGATTTCTTCGTCCGTACCGACCTCGACGAGAATTATCGCGATGCCACGATGCAGGTCGAAATGGAACTGGTCAACTTCGGCAGCACCGCCAAATCCGCAGTCGCCCAGATTGAACTGCTCACCAGTGACGGCAAGACCGCCAACACCATCAAGACCGAAGCGATTGACGTCATTGCGGGTCGGAATATATTAAATGGCCCTACCATCAAAATCCCGCAGCCCAAATTGTGGAGTGCCGAAAGCCCGAATCTTTACACCGTGGTCATTACCCTGTTTGACAAAAACAACAATGCCCTTGAGTATCTGTCCGCCCGGGTCGGATTCCGCAAATCGGAGATCAAGGGCGGCCAACTATTAGTCAACGGCAAACCCATCTATATTAAAGGCGTCAATCGCCACGAACACGACCCCGACACAGGACATTATATCAGTCGGGAATCGATGATTAAAGATATTCAACTGATGAAACAGCACAATATCAACACCGTCCGCACCTGCCATTATCCGGATGCGCCGGAGTGGTATGATTTATGTGATGAATACGGCCTGTACATCATCGACGAGGCCAATATCGAATCGCACGGCATGGGGTATGGCAAGGAAAGCCTGGCCAAGCAGCCCGACTGGGCCGAGGCCCACATGGACCGGATGCAGCGGATGGTCGAACGCGACAAAAATCATCCCTGCGTCATCATCTGGTCGCTGGGCAATGAAGCCGGCGACGGTCCCAACTTTGAGGCCAACAGTGCCTGGGCCAAGCAGCGCGACGGTTCCCGCCCGATTCACTATGAACAGGCCGGGGAACGCCCCCATACCGACATCGTCTGCCCGATGTATGCCTCGATTGAACACATGGTACGCTATGCCTCAAAAGCCCAGACACGCCCGATGATTCAATGCGAATACGCCCACGCGATGGGCAACAGTGTCGGCAATCTCCAGGATTACTGGGACGCCATTGAAAATCATAAGCATCTTCAGGGCGGTTCCATCTGGGACTGGGTGGACCAGGGCCTGACCAAGAAAGCCGACCCCGTTATCGTGGTCAAAGACCGCAGCGGTCGCGGCAATGATGCCAGGGTCTTCGGCACCCTCGCCGACGGTCCACAGGGCCGCAAGGCGGTCAATGGCTTTATGGCACTGGGTGACACGCCCAGCCTGAATATCACCGGCACCGAGATTACCGTGGAAGCCTGGGTCAAGCCCGAACCGGCCACCGACCACGGCCCGATCATCAGCAAAGGCGATTCGCAGTACGCCCTGAAAGTCAGCGGCGACGGCAAGAACCTTGAATTCTTTATCTATGATTCCACCTGGCAGACCGTTTCGGCGCCCCTGCCGGCCAACTGGCTGGGAACCTGGCACCATGTCGCCGGCAGCTTTGACGGCAAGGAACTGAAGGTCTTTATCGACGGCAAACAGGCCGCGGCAAGACCTTATGCCGGTACCATTCAATACAATGCCTATATCCCCATGATCGGCACCGACCACGAACACATGTGGCGCAACTCCAAAGGGGCGATTCGTCTGTTTAAAGGCCTGATTGGGCCGGTTCGTGTCTATAACAAGGCCCTTGCCCCCGAAAAGCTCAATCAAATTGACACCGCACTCGATAGTTCCTGCGTGCTGGCCCTGGATATGAAGGCCGACGATGTGCAGGTTACCGAAACCGCCAAGACCTTTATGGCTTACGGCGGGGACTTTGGAGATGTGCCGCACGACTGGAACTTCTGCTGCAACGGCCTGATTCAGCCGGACCGCACCGTCAATCCGCATATTCTGGAAGTCAAGAAAGTCTATCAGAATATCAAGGCAACTGGGGTCGATTTGACCGCAGGCAGGATTAATGTCAAGAATAAATACTTCTTCATCAATACCGATTTCACCGAGGCGCTGTGGGAATTGACAGAAAACGGCGTGGTGATTCAAAGCGGCTCTCTGGGCTCACTGGATATCGCCCCACAGACCACCAAAGAAATGGTGATTCCGCTCAAAAAAATAACTCCGAAAGCAGCGGCGGATTACCAGTTGAAAATCGCCTTTGTCCTGAAAGAAAACACCCTCTGGGCGAACAAAGGCCATGTGGTTGCCTGGGACCAGTTTGGGATGCCCTATGAAATCCCCAGCCCCAAAGAAACCGCTCTGGATTCGATGACGGAGGTGGTTCTGGAAGACAATGGCAAGGCGATTTCCATCAAAGGCGACACGTTCGCTGTAACATTCAACAAAACCACCGGCCTGCTGGAAAACTGGACGGTACAGGGCAAAGCCATGCTGGCCGCACCGCTGACCCCGAATTTCTGGAGAGCCGCCACCGATAACGACGATGGGTATAATATGACCCAGAACAACGGTATCTGGAAAAATGCATTTGTCAAAGGCACGGTTGACACTGTGACGGCAAAGCAGATTGCCCCGCAGGCGGTTGAGGTTGTGGTTTCCCTCAAACTGGCCGCGGCCGGCAGCACGCAGCGGATCCGGTATGTGGTTTACGGCAGCGGCGATATCGTCGTCCAGAACCAGATGCAGGCGGCCAGGAATCTGCCTTTTGTGCCGCGGTTTGGGCTTCAGGCTCAGATTCCCGGGGCTTTCAAGGCCATGACGTGGTATGGACGGGGACCGGAAGAAAACTATGCCGACCGCAAGACCGGTTATGCCATGGGCATCTACAATGAAGATGTTTACAATCCTCAATACAGATACCTCCGCCCGCAGGAAAACGGCAACCGTACCGATGTCCGCTGGGCATGCTGGACGGATGAGGCGGGTTTTGGCATCCTAGCTGTGGGGCAGCCGATGATGAACGCCAGCGCCTGGGGCTATACGCAGCAGGACCTGGAAATAGCCCGTCACCCCTACGAACTGCTCAATCGGGATACGATTACCCTGAATCTGGACTATGGCCAGACGGGTGTCGGGGGCGATAACAGTTGGGGTGCTCGTCCGCATCGGGAATATACCCTGCAGGCCAACCAGACGTATGAATACAGCTTCCGCCTGTGTCCCGTACAAAAAGGCGATATTTCCGTCATACAAACTCTTGCAGATAAGGCCCTGCCTGTTGTAGAATAGCCGGCCATGGATGGTAATAGTTTACTTAGATTACTTACGAAAGGATTGTCTATGAAGAAAACAGCGGTTGTGTTACTGATGGTTGGAATGGTGGTTTTGTGCGGCTGCGAAAACAAGCAGCTTAAGGATGCTCAGGCTCAGAATGCCCAGTTGAAAGCGGATGCGGAAAAGGCCAAGGCTGATGCGGCGGCGGCTGAAAGCAAAGTGGCTCAGATGGAAACCAAGCTGGCCGAAATGAAGAAAAAAGACCAGGAAACCCAGACTCAGGCCCTGAATTCCATCCGCACCATGCTTGAAAAGCAGGAAGCCAAGACCAAAGAGATGAATGCCAAGATCGCCGAACAGAGTGAGACCATCAAGCAGAAAGACAGCCAGATCAAGACCCTCGAAGGCCAGCTTGCTGAAATGAAAGCCGTGGCGGAAGCAGCGGCCAAGGAAGCTCAGAAGGCGAAAGACCAGCCGGCTGCCCAGCAGTAATTCTGGATATATTTACCCCTGTAACACAAAAGGCGAACTACGCAGTTCGCCTTTTTTTTATCCCGCCCCAATGCCCCATTTTTACACATGCCGTAATTCCTTTAATATCAATATGTTGTAAAATATCAGGATTTGTTTTAAACAAATACATTGAATTTCTCTGTTAATATGGGTATAATTCCCGCTTGAGGCTGTCTATTTTATCGACCATTAATTTTCGGAGGTAATATGATGAAAACTTTCGCTTTGTATGCCGGTCTGTTTGCGTTTCTATTTTTGGGTCATGCTGTTCTGGCTGAGGACCCCGATTATGGTAATGATTACACGTCTGCATTTGCCATCGCTGCTGACGGAAGCGTTACCTATGGGGAACTGGAAAGCGGCGGGTATGACTGGTTTACCTTTGACAACCCCGGCGTTACTCGTTTCCGGATTACCTTCGGTAACGGCGAAGGCAACTGGAAGCTGATTCGCTTCTATCAGGCCAACGAATACGGCGACCCGGTTGAAGTGGCGGCCTGGTGGCAAGGCGGAGTCGGCAGTTCGTATCGTACCGTCTTTATGGAACATGCACGCCCCTGCTATCTTCGTATTGAAAATGAGCCCGGTTCGTACAATGTCAAAGTCGAAACGCTGGGGACTACCCCGGCCGACAGCTATGGGGATGACTGCGGCTCGGCAACCCCGATTGTTGTGGATGCCCCGGCAACACAGGGGATACTGGATCACACCGATCCGCTCAGTTATGACCACGACTGGTTTGTTTTTTCAACAGAACCCTTGCACACCTATCATATCCGGCTGTGGTATCTGGACAACTCCAACGTCTGGTTCTATGTGCTGAATGATACCTGCGGGACACAGATTTACGGCGGCACAACGGATATGACACTGACCTCATGGTATGGGAATGATGTGAAGATTCATGTTGAAGGCGAGGCCAATCGCACCGGTAATCTTTACTGGCTGGAAGTCACGGATATCGGAACCTATCCGGATGACCACGGCAACACCTGGGAGGTCAGCACCCCGATTCCGGCCGACGGTACCAAAATTGAAGCCAAGATTGACTACAACGCCACGGTCAACAGCGATATTGACTGGTTTACCTTTACGCCTCAGGCCTATTCCAAGTACGATATTACCTTTGCCAACGGCGAAGGCAACTGGAAACTGATTCGGGTGTATCAGGCCAATGCTTTCGGCGATCCGGTCGAAATCGATGCCTGGTGGCAAGGGGGCGTGTCGGAAGGCTTCCACACTCATTACTTTGAATATGCCCGGCCATGCTATCTGAAAGTGGAGAATGATGGCGGACGGTACAGCTTTCATGTTAAATACATCGAAACCAGGCTGCCGGATACCTACTCCAATTCCTGCGACAGTCCGACAGAGATTGCCGCGGAAGGACAGGCTGTCATCGGCACACTGGACCATACGAATCCCTATGACAACGACTGGTTTGTATTCCACACCCAGCCGCTGCATCAGTACCAGATTCAGCTTGGCTATCTGAATAACTCGAATGTCTGGTTTGAGGTGTACAGTGCCGGATGCAGCAATGTCTATGGCGGAACTACGAGCATGACCCTGACTTCGTGGAAAGGCGAAGATTATAAAATCCGCGTCCTTGGTGATGCCGCCCGTGTTGGTAATTACTACACCCTGACCGTCACCGATATCGGGACTTATACGGACGATCACGGCAATGTCTCGGCGGAAGCCACATCGATCCCCAAAGACAACACGCCGGTGGCGGGTTCGATCAACTATACCTCCACCATTAATTCCGACCTGGACTGGATGACTTTTGTTGCGGGTCAGGAAGGGGATTATCAGTTTACCCTCCAAAATACCGTAGGCAACTGGAAGCTGATGCGGATTTATTATGAAGACGAGGCCGGACATGTGTATGAAATGGCGGCTTTCTGGACCGGCGGGATTACCAGTGTGACCAATACGTATCACCTGCTGCCGCGGCGGCATTTCATCCGGATTGAAAACGAACCGGGCGAGTATTTTGTCCGCGTGCTGTCGCCGGAACCGCGCTGCGGCGACCTGGATCACCCGATTATGGACGGCGATGTCAACAAGGACTGCCGGGTGAATCTGGAAGATTTGGCGATGATGGCGGCCAACTGGCTCAAGTGCAACCACCCGACATCCTGTAATTAATCGCGGCGGTGCGATCCGTTTTGCCGGCTGGAACTTCATGTCGGCGGACATCACTATAAAGGCTGTGCGAGAGATTCTCGCACAGCCTGTTTTTTTTGAATGTATCGAGGGTATGAATTGTTCCACGGTCAAGCTGTGCTTGGCCACACACTAAAGTTCATAGTTCAGAGTTCGTAGTTGAGAGAAAATGGATTCCCACATCCGCGGGAATGACAATCAGGCGGGCACGGGGTAACGCTCTACGGTCAAGCTTCGCTTGGCCACACACTAAAGTTCATAGTTCAGGGTTCGTAGTTGAGAGAAAATGGATTCCCACATCCGCGGGAATGACAATCAGGCGGGCACGGGGTAATGCTCCACGGTCAAGCTTCGCTTGGCCGTGCCACTCTTCGGGAATGATTCCCACTGCATATTGTGTCGCCCCTGCCGGGGCTTGTGGATGGAGCGATTGCTTTCCGGGCGTTTCCACACCCGGCTATTTTCTTTCGCCCCTTTGGGGCTTTATTTTTTTCTTGCCTGTCCGGAGACTTACGCCTCCGGCTATGAAACTTATGAACCCTTCGGGTCAAAATAGCAGACTGGTTTCTAAAGAGCCGTTCATGATATCTTTCTGCCTTGCTGGAGCTTGATGGCCATTTCACGCAGTTTGGGCATGGCGTGGGCGAAGAACTGCTTATAGCCGGCGCATAAATACGAAGGCACGCTGATGTTTTCGGACAGGACTCTGCGGTCTTTGGGGCATCCGCCGCGACAGACGTCCATATAGCGGCAGATGAGGCAGGTGTTATCCAGTCTGGCTTTGCGATAGGAAAATTCCCGTTTGATGGAACCGACGGCCAGCCGCTCGATGGGCGTTTCCATGATATTGCCCAGACGGTACGGCGTTTCGACGTAGAAATCGCAGCAATAGGCGTCGCCATTGTGTTCGATGACGATATAATCGTTGCAATAGGGGCCAAAGGTGCATTCGGTATGGCCGCGGCCAAGCATATAGGACAGCAGGCTGTCAAACAGCCGGATGCTCAGTTTGGTCGGGCCGTGCTCCAGCCAGCGGTCGAAGATGCGGCACATAAAGGCACCGTATGCTTCGGCGGTGATACTGTACGAGGCGGGCCTGCCTGTGGCGGGGTCTTTTTCGATACACTGAATGAATTGCAGATAGCGAATACCCAGGCCCGTGAAGAAATCAAATAGCAGGTCGGGGCATTTGACGTTGCGGTCGTTGAGCAGGACCAGGATGTTGAATTCGACGCCGTTTTTGCGGCACTGGTCGATTCCGGCCATGACTCGTTCCCAGGTACCGCGGCCGGCGCGATCTTTGCGGTAATGGTCGTGCAATTCCTGCGGGCCGTCGAGGCTGATGCCGGCCAGGACATGATGTTCGGCCAGGAAGGTGCACCAGTCTTTATCGAGGAGGATGCCGTTGGTTTGCAGGGCATTGGTGACGGCCTGACCCTCGGTGGCGTATTGTTTCTGGAAATCGACGACCTGTTTAAAAAAATCCAGCCCCATCAGGGTGGGTTCACCGCCCTGCCAGGCAAAACAGCTATTCGCCAGACGCAGCCCGAGATAGCTTTTGACCAGATGCTCCAGAACCTGTCGGCTCATGCGGTGCGCTTCGGTGCCAAACAACTCGGTCTTGCCTGAATAAAAGCAATACCGACAGTCAATATTGCAATCCGGGCCGGTGGGCTTGATCAGCAGGGTAAAGGGTCTTGCCATGCCATCCTCTTATGATTCGGAGCGTTTGATTGCCGCACGATAGAGCAGCCAGCATATCCCCAGCAAACAGACGACGCCGGCAATGTCGCCGACAAGACCTGCGTTTTTGACCAGGGGCATTTTATCTTTGACGCCGGGCAGGACATAAGGGATTGCCAGCAGGATACCGATGAGGGCTTCGCCGGTAATCAGGCCGGAGGCGGCCAGCAGGCCCATGCCGCCTTCTTTTTCGAACTCGCTTTGGCGGGGTATGGAACGCCGCACCCGCCCGGCCGCAAAATGCAGCAGGCCGCCGAGGAAAATGGCCACGGACAACTGGAACGGCAGATAAATGCCGATTGCGACGGCCAGGATGGGCAGGCGGAAGGCACTATTGCGAGCCTTGAGCCACAGGTCGCAGGCAATAATCACTGCCGCCACGACCATGCCGATGAAAATCATCGTCCAGGGCAGGTTGCCTGCAAAGACGCCCTTGGCAATGGAGGCCATGAGGTTGGCCTGGGGGGCGGAGAGGGCTTTTTCTCCGGCACCGGCAGCGCCGGCAAAACCATAGGCATGATTGAGCAGGGCCATGACCGGGCCGACAATGACGGCCCCGGACAGGGTGCCGATAATCTGCACAGTCTGTTGACGCCAGGGGGTTGAGCCGATGATGTGGCCGGTTTTGAGGTCCTGCATATTATCGCCGGCAATGGCGGCGGCACTGCATACCACGCTGCCGACAATGATGGCGGCGGCGGGACCGGTGACGGAGCCTTTGCCCATCAGGCCCAGCAGCAGCAGCGAGCAGAATAAGACAGTGGCAATGGTGACGCCGGAAATGGGGTTGTTGGAGGAACCGACCAGCCCGGCCATGTAGCCGGCTACTGCGGAGAAAATAAAGGCGGCGCCGACCATACAAACCGCCATGGTCAGTGAGACGGTAGTGCTTTTGATAAATACTTCATATAAAACAAATAGTGGAACGACGGACGATACCGTCAAGCCCAGCACCCACTTCATGGGGATATCTTTTTCGGTTCGGTCAACCTGCTGGCGGTCGGGAGAGGCCTGTTTATAGGCACGCAGTCCGCTGAATACGCCCGACAGGAGGGTTCGACGCATCTGGAAGATGGTCCAGAATCCGCCGATGACCATGGCGCCGACGCCGATGTAGCGGGTGTGTGATTTCCAGATGGCATAGGCGGAATCCACGACATCCGGCCCCACGGGTGCCTCGGTCAGGAGGGCATACAGGGGGATGGCGGCCAGCCAGTTCATCGCCCCGCCGACGAAAATCAGGATGGCGATGTTGAGTCCGACGATGAAACCGACGCTGATGAGGGCGGGGCTTAAGCCGATACCGCCATAGAAAAGCCAGCCGGAGAAGCGTGCGGCACCTTCCATGGTTTCGGGCCAGAGGCCGGCGCCGAGGCTTGCGGTTTTATAGAACGCCCCGGCGATGGCGGTTTTGATCAGGACGGCCAGCCCCCTGCCGCCTTTCTGGCCGGCTTCGAGGACTTCGGCGGTGGCCACGCCTTCGGGGAACTGGAGTTTTTCCTGGATAATCAGCGAGCGGCGAAGCGGGATAGTAAACAGCACCCCCAGCAGGCCGCCGAGGCCGCACAAAAGGGTTACATAGAGAAAGTTCATCTCTGTCCAGAATCCGAGAATCAGCAGCGCCGGGAGGGTAAAAATCGCGCCGGCGGCGACGGATTCGCCCGCGGAGGCGGCGGTCTGGACGAGGTTGTTTTCGAGAATGGATGCTTTCCGCAGCATCCGGAACAGGCCCATGGAGACGACTGCGGCGGGGATGGAGGCTGAAACGGTCATGCCGGCAAACAGGCCCAGATATGCATTGGCGGCCGACAGAATCATGGCCAGCACGATTCCCAATATAACGACTCTCAGAGTTAATTCCGCAACAGGTTCGTTTTGCTGATTCATTGGTTCTCCGTATTTAAGCGATTGAATTGGGGTATTTATACCGTAAAGACGATGCCCTGTCCAGAGGAGATTGGAGGCAAAAGGAGCTATCGGTCGGGACGGGGGTGTTTTTCTGCGAAACCGTAGATCAGCAGGCCTGTCAGCAGCGCCGCCAGCAGGACGACGAGGCTGACGGGCTTCATTGTCAGGGCATAGGTGATGGAACTGTAGATCAGGAAGGCGCAGACAAGGCTGAAAATCAGGGGCGTGAGGGGGTAGGCGGTGACTTTGTATGGGCGGTCGAGACGGGGGTCTTTGAAGCGAAGCACCATGACCGACAGTGCGGTGGCCAGATAGAATGCATAGACTGCCGCGGCGGTGTAGAGGACGGCATCGATATATCCGCCGAATACGAGAATCAGGATCAGGGCAATCAGGCCCTGGACGGCCAGGGCCGGGGCCGGCGTGCCTCGCCGAGGGTTCCAGTCGCCCAGCAGACGGAACATGCGGTATTCACTGCCGAGGGCATAGGAGATGCGGGCGCCGGTGAAAATCAGGCCATTGACTGCGCCGAGAGCGGAGATACAGACGAGGGCACTGATGAACCGGGGGCCGGCGGCGGGAAAGACGGCGGCGAGGGTATCGCCGGCCGGGGCTTCTGATGCGGCCAGACCGGAATAGCCGAGGGTGACAAGAAAGGCTCCGTTGACCAGAAGATACAGCAGCATAACGGCTGCGGTGCCGGCTACGATGGCACGGACGATATTTTTGCGGGGATTTTGGACCTCGGCGGCTACATAGGCCATTTCGTTCCAGCCGCCGTAGGCAAACAGGACGAAAATCAGGGCCAGACTTGCCGGCAGCGGCTCGACAGGCTGGGCCGGAGTGGTATTGGCGGGCGCGGCGATGGCAACGGCGACGATGGCCAGGAGACCGAGGGCTTTGACGGTGGTCAGGAGGTTCTGGGTGCCTTTACCCTGCCGGATGCCGAGCATATTGATTCCTGTCAGGACGATGACGGCGGCAGCGGCGAAGAGACGCTGGCTGATTTGTGGATGGGCGGCCAGCGGGTCGAACATGCGTCGGCCATAGGTTGCAAAGGCAAAGGCCATGACGGCGATATCGCCGGGGCGGACGATGACCAATTGAGCCCAGCCGAACAGAAAGCCCGCCGGTCGGCCATAGGCTTTGGTCAGATAGACATAGTCGCCGCCGGCGTGTTCGGGGTAGGCCGAGGCCAGTTCGGCATAGCTTAAGGCCCCGCAGAATGAAAGCAGTCCGCCGATAATCCAGATAGCCAGCACGCCCCATGCAGAACCGGCGCCTTTGGCGATGTCCGGGGCCATCTGATAGACTCCGGCACCAATGATGATGCCGACAATGATGCAGGTCGAATCAAACAGCGACAGCGCTCTGTGGGGCGTTGCTTGCATGGGCTTCTTTCATTGAGCCTGCTGAGGGCGTTTATCTTTTCTTGAGGGTCAGACTGACGCCGGAGCGAACGATGGTTTCGAGGCCGGGATTGGTGGTGATGGCCTCGATATAGCGGGGGTCGGCGCTGCCGGGGGTAATATTGTGAGCAATCATCAGCCCGCCGGGACGCAGCAGCGGCAGGAGCTTGTTGAGATAATCAAGGTAGCCTTCTTTGTCGGCGTCGAGAAAAACGATGTCAACGGGGTCTTTGAACTGGGTGAGCTTTTCGTGGGCATCCCCTTCGACGACGGTGATGACGTCGGCTAACCCGGCTTTTTTGAAGTTAGCACGGGCGGCAGCAGCACGCCCCGCGTCGATTTCATAGGTGGTCAGTTTGCCGCCGGTTTTCTGGAGAGCCATACCCAGCCAGAGAGCGGAATAGCCGGTCGAGGTGCCCAGTTCGACAACCTGTTTGGCGTTTGTGGATTCGGCCAGCAGACGAAGCAGGCGGCCATCGTTTTGCGGCACATTCAGATAGCGCTGATTGGCGATGATATCGTCCAGGACCGCAAGGATGATTTTTTCATTTTCATCTTTGGGGATGGGGGCCTTTTCATATCCTGAATCCGACTGAGCAGAGTCGAATTGGCGGCCTGAGCCTCGCTGCCTTTGCGGAGGTGGTCCGCCGGCGGGCGGCTGGAAGGCTTCGGGGCGCTGTTTGGCCTGCTGAATCAGTTGGCCGATTTTGTCCTGATTATTATTCTGGTAGGCCTGTTCCAGGTCGGCCAGCCAGGAGGTGAATCCCTGTCCGGATGGCGAGGGGCGGGGTTGGGATTCTGCGGCAAAGAGCAGACACACTACGGTGGTACAAATGATGAGGGCTGCTGATTTGAGACATGTCTTCATAGGGTTTCCTTTCGATTGTCCAATATCGATATTGGTTTTTCGGCAACAGGGCATTGGCACGCGAAACATGCGATATTGTATCGTTTAAGCAGATCATACGCAACAGCCTGCCACACTATTTTTTACCTTGCATTGACGGCAAAGAATACGTTAAAATGAAGTCTGGTGCAGCGATGAAAACCATTCCATTCAGATTGCTGGTCTGCTTTGCAGGATGCCTGTTCCTGTCCTGTCGGGGGAATGCCGGCGATCACACCGGGGCAAATTCAGATAATTCGAGCCTTGAATACCAGAAGTCGGCACAGCAGGCCGAGCCGAATCAATTGCCGGCCTGGAACCGACCTCGGTCCAAAGAACGACAGCAGGAGCGAAACCAGATGGTCAGCGAAATTCGCCGTTATTACAGCCTCAACACTCCAAAGATGCTGGAGGCGATGCAGAATGTGCCCCGGCACTGGTTTGTACCGGCGGAACAGCAGGACAACGCCTATGTCGATTCCCCGCTGCCGATTGGACACGACCAGACGATTTCACAGCCGTTTATCGTGGCGTATATGACCAGCGTACTGGCGCTGGATCCTAACAGTCGGGTGCTTGAGATTGGGACTGGTTCGGGGTATCAGGCGGCGGTGCTGAATGAATTTACGCCGCATGTGTTCAGTATTGAAATCGTTAAGCCGCTGGGGGAACGGGCGATTGAGGTGTTTAAGAAACATCAGTACAATACCATTCGTGTCAAGATCGGCGATGGATATAAGGGGTGGCCGGAGCATGCGCCGTTTGATGCGATTATCGTGACCTGTGCGCCGGATAAAATTCCACAGCCGCTGCTGGAGCAGCTCAAGCCCGGCGGAAAGATGATTATTCCGGTTGGCAAACAGAGGGATGGCCAGCACCTGATTCTGGTGACAAAAGACCCGAAAGGCAAGATTAGCAAGCGTTCGATGATGCCGGTTCGTTTTGTTCCCTTGACGCGCGAAAAGGAGTAATATCTTCTGCCGGTTATTCAGCCTGAAAACCATTACAGAGACGGTTTATGCCCCTGGATGGATTTTCGGCCTTGCCGGTGAGTGTTTGAAATTTACCACCGGCCAACTTCAGACTTGACTTTTCAGGCTTTCGTCTTACGCTGTGTGAATCTGTAACGGTAGATTAAGTCTGTTCAACGGAGAGCCTGATTATGTATCTGCTCGGTTATGATTGCGGCACCTCATCGGTGAAAGCGACACTTCTGGACGCCCAGACGGGCAAGCCCGTTGCGGCCTGCTCCTGGCCTCAGACGGAAATGCCCATCAGCAGCCCTCAGCCGGGTTTTGCCGAGCAGGACCCGCAGATGTGGTGGGACGCCCTGAAAGGAGCAACGGCACGGGTCTTGAGTGAATCGAAGGTCCGCCCTGCCGACATCAAGGCCATCGGCATCAGCTACCAGATGCACGGGCTGGTGTGCGTGGATAAAACGATGGCGGTGATTCGCCCGTCGATTATCTGGTGCGACAGCCGGGCGGTGGGGATCGGGCAAAAGGCCGCCGAGGGGATCGGCAGCCAGACGTGCCTGAAATACATGCTGAACCTGCCGGGGAATTTTACGGCCGGGAAGTTAAAATGGGTTAAAGATAATGAGCCCGAGCATTTTAAGCGGGTGTTTAAAATCATGCTGCCCGGGGATTGGGTGGCGATGAAGATGACTGGGCAGGCAGTGACTACCGCTTCGGGCCTGTCGGAAATGATTCTGTGGGATTTTGTCAATCGCAAGCCGGCCGATATTTTAATGCAGTATTATGGATTTGAGCCATCGCTATTGCCGGAGCTGGTGCCGACGTTTGGGATGCAGGGGCAACTGACCGCAGCGGCAGCGGCGGAACTGGGACTTCAGCAGGGAACGCCGGTGACTTATCGGGCGGGCGACCAGCCGAACAATGCCCTGTCGCTGAATGTGCTGAATCCGGGAGAAATTGCCGCCACCGCCGGGACCAGCGGCGTGGTTTATGGTATTTCGGACAAGGCTGCGTACGACACCCAATCGCGTGTGAATGCGTTTTTACATGTCAATGACACCCCTGCCGCGGCTCGCAACGGCGTTCTGCTTTGCGTCAACGGTGTCGGTCGGCTCAATAGCTGGCTGAAGCATACGGTCATGGCCGGGAAGGATTACCCGGAAATGAATGCGATGGCCGCCCAAATCCCCGTCGGCTCGGAGGGGCTGGTGGTTTTGCCTTTTGGCAACGGTGCCGAACGGACACTGGAAAATAAAAATATCGGTGCATCGGTGCATCATCTGGCACTGAATACGCATCAGCTCGGGCATCTGCTGCGGGCTTCACAGGAAGGGATTGTGTTTGCCCTCAATTATGGCCTTGAGATTATGAATACGATGGGCTTGCGGATTGAGACGGTACGGGCGGGCAAGGCCAATATGTTCCTGTCGGATATCTTTGCCAGGACCTTCGCAACGCTGACGGGGGCGACGGTGGAGTTGTACAATACCGACGGTTCGCAGGGTGCGGCACGCGGGGCAGGTCTGGGGGCAGGGATTTATCGCTCCGCGCCGGAGGCTTTTGCCAGCCTGAATAAGCTGGAGACGATTGCGCCGGATAAAGGCACAGCGAAGGCCTGTAAAGACGCTTATGGACGATGGAAACAGACGCTGGCTGGTGTACTGGCAGGCCATTCTGTTTAATATTTACCAGTATACGGTTTTAAATGTGTCGGTATTTGAATTACAGGATATAATGCCGACAAATGAAAATACAGACATAATCAAATAAGTTCTGGAGGTTACAATGACAGAGTTCTTCCCGGAAGTCAAAAAGGTCAAATACGAAGGCCCGAAATCGAAAAACCCGCTGGCCTTTAAACACTACAATCCCAAAGAAAAGGTGCTGGGCAAGACCATGGCCGACCATCTTCGGTTTGCGGTGTGCTACTGGCATTCGTTTAAGGGGCTGGGGGCGGACCAGTTCGGCGCCAATACGATTCTTCGCAGCTACAATGTCGCCTCGGATCCGATGCAGAAGGCCGAGCAGACGATGCAGGCGGCGTTTGAATTTTTCAGCAAACTTGGGGTGAATTACTGGTGTTTCCATGACCGTGATATCGCACCGGAAGCCGACAATCTTGCCGAAACCAACAAACGGCTTGACCAGATTGTTAAGCTGGCGAAGAAGCTCCAGAAAGACACCGGCATTAAATGTCTTTGGGGCACGACGAATGCGTTTTCGCATCCCCGTTTTATGGCCGGGGCGGGAACCAATCCCAATCCGCATGTGTTTGCCTATGCGGCCAGCCAGATTAAGAAGGCGATGGAAATCACCAAGGAACTCGGCGGTGAAGGGTATGTGTTCTGGGGCGGGCGTGAAGGGTATGACACGCTGCTGAATACGGATATGGGCCGGGAGCTGGACCACATGGCCCTGCTGCTGCAGTTGGCTGTGGACTACAAGAAGAAAATCGGGTTTAAAGGTCAATTATATATTGAACCCAAGCCGAAAGAGCCGACCAAGCATCAGTACGATTTTGATGCAGGCAACTGCCTGGCATTTTTGCAGAAATACGATCTGCTGCCGTACTTCAAGATGAATATTGAGGCTAACCACGCGACGCTGGCCGGTCATACATTCCATCATGAGCTGGCATTCTCGGCAGCCAATGGGATTCTGGGTTCGGTGGATGCCAACCGCGGTGATCTGCTGCTGGGCTGGGATACCGACCAATTCCCGACGGATATCTATGATGCGGCATTGGCGATGTATATTATCCTTAAGGCTGGCGGCTTTACCACAGGCGGGCTGAATTTTGATGCCCATGTGCGTCGTCAGTCCATCGATAATGTGGACCTGTTTTATTCTCATATCGGTGCGATGGATGCGTTTGCTCGCGGGCTGAAGATTGCGGCCAAGATGCTCAAAGATAAAGTTCTGGATAAGGCTATCCAGAAACGTTATGCAGGCTGGGATACTCCGTTTGGTAAACAGATTGAATCCGGGAAGATGGATTTCGTCAAGCTGGAGAAGTATATTCTGGAAAAAGGCGAGCCGAAATTGCAGTCCGGCCGGCAGGAATTGCTGGAAAATATTCTCAACGAGTATATCTGATTTCGGTAGAATCTTATACGTGATGACCCATCAGCCCCGTTTTTTATTTATAAAGAACGGGGCTTTTTTTTATGAACACGCCCTGATTCCATTTGTCTGCTATAAAAGGGGTCGGGTATAAATGCCCTACTCAGCGACGGAGGACCTGGTATGTTCCCACGGTCGCACCTTCATCGGTTGTCATCACGACATCAAGTTTGTCCCGGGTGACATCCACTCGGATGACCGTCGCCTCTTTTTCAGCGGGTTTACCGCCGATCATTACGGGGTACTCAGAAACGCCCGGTTTGGGCTGGACAACCTCAATTTTATGGGTGTGGCCGCAAATCATCAGGTCGATTTTGGCCTCGTTGAATACGGGCCTCCACTGTTCGTAGAGATGGTCGGAGCCATGCCACTGTTGCGATGCAACAGGAGGCATATGAACGACTACGATTTTGAACAGGGCTTTTTTGAAGGCTTCGGACTGGATTTCCTCTTGCAGCCAGTGTTTCTGCTGTATGCGATAGCGGTCAAAGTCCACTAATCCGCTGTAAGCCGGATTATCATCGGTTTTGTCTTCGCCGCCATCCATAATGATAAATCGCACCGGCCCGTGGTCAAAGGCGTAATAAAATCGTCCGTTGGGCAGCACCAGATAGTCCGGCAGCATTCGAGCATATTTGCCGCGGGTTTCATGATTACCCCGCACATAAATCATCGGCGTCGTTTTGGCAAACAGATCCGCACAGGGCTTAAGGACATAATCGATGATTTGGGATGTATTATTGATATCGCTGATGATATCTCCGTTGAGGAAGACCAGGTCGTATGGCCTGGAAGCGGACTGTTCTGCCAGTTTTTTGAACAGATCGTTACGCTGGTGGATATCGTTTAAAACAATAAACGAAAAGTCTGGTTTGTCTTTGGATAAGGTATTGAAATGACAGACATCGCCGGTCAGGGTCTGACCATAGGTCACTTTATACGCTTCAAACTTGAGTATTTCCTTTGACCATATCCGATAATAACAGGTGCTTGCAGGAGAAAGTCCTTCAATCGTGATGCGATGAACCGTCTGGTCGGCATCGATCAATCCATGGCTGCCGGCAAAGGCCTTCCGATCCAGCGTCTGTTCCGAGGAGCCGTATTCCACCCAGCTTGTGCAGTTGACATCGGTCACCCAAACAAGGGACATAGATGTTTCAGTTGGATTCTGCAGACAGGGTCCTGCGACAATCTCAAGGGCGAAGGCAGATGCAGAAAACAACACACCAAGAAAGACCCATCCGCAGCAAACGAGGTGATTCAGTGATTGATTTGGCATCGAGACTCCATTTTCAGCATAGTCGGCAGAACTATAGCGTGGCGGGCAAGGCGACAGAGCCTCGAACCACCCGTATTTCTCCGCGCGTAATTCTGTTATTGACTCAGTGCGGCCTTAAATTCGTCGAGGCGAGTCTTAAGCTCCTCCTGCATCTGCTTATTGTCTGCTGCCAGTTCCACCGCTTTGGTCTGGGCGGCAACAGCTTGTGCAACCTTGCCGTTTTTAAAGAGTGCCAGTGCATAGGTATCCAACAAACTGGGTTCTTTGCCTTCGGTCAGATTATTGGCCTTTTCGGCCAGCTTCAGCGCAGTCGGATAATCCCGATTGGCTTCGTCAAGCTCTGTCAGCATAAACCATGCGATCTGATTGAGAATGTCGGCAGGAGCCATCTCGATGAGTTTTTCAGCGACGGGACGGGTCTGTTCCACCGGTTTGCCGTCTCGGAGGCCGGTTATGTATTCCATAATCAACGCCTGGGCCTGGCGCTGCTGGGCTTCGCGTTCGGCTTTGGCCTTGGCATAGGCGGCCACATCAAATGTCCCGGCGATGACCTGGGTGAGTACCTCGTCCATATCGGCCAGCGGGTGCCCATACCAGACGACCTTGCCGGCGCCATCCACAATGAATGCGGTTGGAATTCCGCGCTGTTCGTAGGCCTTCATATACCCTGTTTCGACGGTGCCGGTGGTATCGACAGCCACGGTGTAATCCATCTTATCGCCCTGTTCGGTGACAAACGTTTTGACCTTTTCAAGATTTTTGGCTTCGTTGGAGACGCCAACTACCGTGCCCCCCTGGTCCTTGAATTTTTTCTGGACTTCGGTCAGATGCGGGATTGTCGCTTTGCAGGGGCCGCACCAGGTTGCCCAAAACTCCACAACATAAACCTTGCCCGTCTGAAAAGTGACCGGCTCGCCTTTGATCCAGGTTAAGCCGTCCAGCTTGACAGCCGGCTGACCCAACTGGGCCTTGCTTTCGACAGGCTCTTTCTTGCTGCACCCAATGATAATCGAAACGAAAGCAGCGAGTGTTAATATCCGCAAAATCCGAACCTTTACATTTCCCATCATATTTATCCTTTTTCCATAAAAATATTATTGGTATATCTTTAAATCATGCAATACCTGCACTAACGATGGTGTTTTCTAAACGAAACCCTGCATTTAGGCAAGTTATTTCGTGAAATGATTCCTGCCTCAATACCATAATATGATCCCGGATTTGTCACATTTCCGGGAGTTTGCCGTTGACCTGATCGTCACAACTCTGTATAGTAGCTCGTTTATTTGATGAAATTCCAAATCAGACGAAAGGACTTTTTTTATGACAAAACCTGCAAGGACGAGATTTAACGGTCGCGGGCACCTGTTTACCAGCGAATCGGTAACCATGGGACACCCCGATAAAGTGGCCGACCAGATTTCGGATGCGGTATTGGATGCTTTACTGGCCCAGGATCCCAACAGCCGGGTGGCCTGCGAGACACTCGTAACCACTGGTATGGCCGTGATATCCGGCGAAGTGACGACCAAGGCCCAAGTCAATATTCCTGATGTTGTAAGACAGACAATCCGGGAAATTGGCTACAATGATCCCGCCGTCGGTTTTGATGCGGACAATTGTGCAGTCCTGGTCACTCTGGGCAGACAAAGCCCGGACATCTCGCAGGGCGTCACCGAAGGTCAGGGATTGCATAAGGAACAGGGTGCCGGCGATCAGGGCCTGATGTTCGGGTATGCCTGCAAGGAAACCCCCGCCTATATGCCCCTGCCGATTTACCTGGCTCACGAACTGACCGACCGTCTTGCCAAGCTGCGTCAAAGCGGCAAGGCCAAATGGCTCCGTCCGGACGGCAAAAGCCAGGTTACCGTGCAATACGGCGACAACGGCAAGCCCGAACGGATTCACACCGTGGTCATTTCGACCCAGCACACCGAAGACATCAGCTATAACAAGCTCCGCAAGCAGATTATCGAGCAGGTCATCATGCCGGTGCTGCCCAAGAAGCTGGTTGACAAGAAGATGATTATTCACGTCAACCCAACCGGACGTTTTGTCATCGGCGGCCCCAAGGGCGACTGCGGATTAACCGGACGCAAGATTATCGTGGATACCTATGGCGGCCGCGGCAGTCACGGCGGCGGCGCCTTCAGCGGCAAGGACCCCAGCAAGGTGGACCGTACGGCCAGCTATATGGCCCGCTATATCGCCAAGAACATCGTTGCCGCGGATCTGGCCGACGCCTGCGAAGTCCAGCTCAGCTATGCCATCGGCGTAGCCGAGCCGGTCAGCGTGATGGTCGATACCGAAGGCACAGCCAAGGTCGATGAATACAAGATTGAGGATATCGTCAAGAGACTGTTCCCCCTGACGCCCAAGAAGATGATTCAGCACCTGAATCTGAAACGGCCCATTTTCAAAGAAACCGCCCGCAACGGGCATTTCGGCCGCAATCAATCGACATTCACCTGGGAAAAACTGGATATGGTCGCTGCCCTGAGAAAGGCCGCCGGCTTAAAATAATTACCCCCCCCTGTCTGACTCTGACAAGGCCCGGCTGATATACCGGGCCTTTTTTGTTTGCATTTTCGAATCAAAAACGCCCGTCGTCAAAAATCCAGCGAGGTCAGGCCTTCCTGGATGGCGTATTTTGTCAAATCCGCCACATTGTCGATTTGCAGCTTATCCATGATGCGATGCCTGGCGGACTCCACCGCCTTGACGCCAATCTGCATAATGGCCGCGATTTCCTTGGAGGACTTCCCTTCAGCAATCAATTGGAGGATTTCCTTTTGTTTGCCGGACAGCGGGGATTCATCTCTTTGTGGATTATTCAGCAAGGCAAGATAATCTTCGGTAATCAACTGGGCAATTTTGGGGCTGAGATAGACCTGGTTTTTCATCGCTGAGAGCATGGCGTTCTGCAAATCATTAAAGATGCTGGATTTCAGTACATACCCCGAGACTCCCATTTGAACCATTTCCCGAACATACCGTCTGCCGTTATGCATCGACAGGATCACCACTTTGGTTTTCGGGCAGGATTTGCGAATCTGCCGGGTCGCTTCCATTCCGTTCATGTCCGGCAGCGAAATATCCATAATTACCACATCGGGATTTTCCTGTCGCGTCATTTCAACGGCGGTTCGCCCGTTGTCGGCCTCTCCGACGACTTCGACCTGTAATTCCCCAAAGGTCTTGAAAAGCGAACGAATACCAAAACGTACAATTTCGTGATCATCGACAATCAGTGTTTTAATCATCATTGTTTCTGTCCTGAGTTGAGTTCTATCGGAATGCTGAATGAAACACGGGTTCCCTGTCCGGAGGTACTGGTCACCTCAAAGGAACCGCCCATATATGCGATACGCTGCCGCAGATTCAATAATCCATACCCTCCGCCTTTGGATTTCATCTGGCCTTTCCCGTTCCATTCCATTCCGACACCATCATCTTTGACCGATACGGTAATGGAATCATTGTTCAGAGCCGCTGCGATTTCAATCCGGCAGGCTCGTGCATGCTTGATTACATTGATCACTAATTCCTTTATCGCACGATAGAGAAAGACCTGTATTTCCTCGGCCAGACCGTCGGCCTGGTCGTCGTACTGAAAACCCACGGACAGGGAATATTTAGACTGAACTTCATTGTCCAGCCAGTCATTGAGGGCTTCCCTGAGACCATTGGAAAAGAGTGAGGGACTTGCCATATCGAACGTCAGGCTTTGCACCTGTTCGACGATGGATTCAAGCTGGTCGCTGACGGATTGCAGCGACGTGGAAGATACGGAGAAGCCAGCCGACATCTGGTCGATTTTCATCTTGGCCAGAATCAGATCCTGGCCGATATGATCATGCAGCTCGGAAGCAATTCGGCGTCGCTGCAGTTCCTCGGCCCGAATCAACTGGCCGACCAGTCGGCGCAACTGATCCTGCTGCTGGAGCAGTTGTTTTTTGATTGCTTTATCCTCGGTAATATCTCGGACAATCGCCAGGACGGCCGGTTTATCGTTATAGACAAACGGCAGCATGGCCGACTCGATGTCGATAACAGCACCATCCGATCGGACCGCCCGGACTTCCTTGAACGGCTGCATTTTACCATATCTGCAGACCGCCTGATAGCGTTCCATAGATGAATTCGCATATTCCGGTCCCAGAAAATCCGTAAATACATGATCCAGCAGCCCATCCCCGCCCCGGACATCCAGCAGTTTAGAGGCGGCAGGATTGGCATAAACAATTTTTTCATCCACCAGAATCAGGACCGCATCCAGCATGCTTTCCACCAGAGTACGATATTGCTTTTCATTCTGGATCAACTGGCGTTCGGTCTTTTTCTGTTCGGACACATCCATACAGGACATCTGAATGGAAATGATGCGTCCCTGTTTATCGCTAATCGCACACGCGGAATACTGGACTTCAAACACAGAGCCGTCTTTGCGTCTGGCGGTTAGTTCGCCCAGCCCCCGCCCTGTTTGCCGAACGAACCGCAGCATCTGGCCTGCTGTTTCCGGTTCCACCCAATACGAAAGAATGGATTTGCCCACCGGGTTATCGTCTTCGGCATATCCCCACATTTTCAGAAAGGCGGGATTGGCATAGGCGATTCGATCATTGATATCCGAAAATACAATTCCATGTATCGAGGACTGTACCGCATGGTCTTTCAATCTCAGCGCCAGTTCCTGCTCACGGATCGAGGTAATATCGACGACAGCCAGCAGCACTTTGCGGTATTGCACTTCTTCCCCGGGCAACACCCACCAGTTGTACAGAATGTCCAGCTTTTTGCCATGCAGCGTCCAGTGCACGCAATATGCCTGATAGTTGTTTTTGTTTTCGGCAATCGCTGCCATCGAATCCATATTTGACAGTGCGGATTCCTCCCGGCCCGCGATGTCGGCAAAATGACTGATGATCTGGTCTTTGGACTGGGCTTCAAACAAAATGAGCGTCTGCAGATTGACATCGTTGATAACCACTCTTGACAGGCACTCTTTGAGCAGGGAGGGTTCGGCCGCCAAACAGGCCCGGATATCCTGTACCCCGCTTTGCTGCAATTCATTCAAAAACCTTTTCACCCGGGACAAATCCATGGACCACAATGAAATCGGTGCATTCTCGAAGAGGCTGCTGTATAAACCGGATTCTGAACCAGATCCGCTTCGCTCGCAGTCCTGCACTTTGCTATGAACATTTTTTGACATTTTTCAATACATCACTCTCTGGTCATCCGGGGCCTTTTTGTTTCGACACCTTGAACAACACAATAATAACACCCTCATTCATTCCGCAACTTCACGACCCCAATAGAAAGTATGAAACAGTTCGTATGCACGCAGTGCAGCCCCGCTTCTTACTTCGTTTTATCATAACCGATTCATTAAATTTTTCAACCACAAAAGTCCTTATTACAAGATGTATTACATCTTGTATAAAAGTCGATTCCTTTTGCGAGTTAATTACTGCGCACCTTATCGGGTCTTACCATTTTTCGGTCTTTTTGCCGGCCGTCTGAATACGGATTTCTCCTACGCCATTCCGAAGGTTTTCCTTTCCACGTATATCAGGTATTCTTCCTTAATGTGGGACAGGCGCCCGTCGATATGACAGCAGAGTTTTACTGTGAAATCAAGAGCAGGATAGATTATTGATGCAAACAAATGTTTTAATTGAGGCTGTAAACACAAAAGTAATGAGTAACCCATCATATTTGTGACGAACGTGTCGTTTTTTATGGCACAAACCATTCTGTAACCCCTATTTGAAAGGAGACACCCGATGTTTAAGAACCTGAAACTATCCATGAAAATCACACTGGGCTTTTCCACCCTGCTGGTGATTTCTCTGATCATGGGTATCTTTGCCTGGCAGGGACTGAGAACTGTCACCGAGCTGACCAGTCTGAACGCAAAAGGCAACGCCTGTCTGGACGGATTAAATCAGTGCGCGATTATCCGGCGTGATTTTGGCGTTTCGGGATTTGAAATCGCGGCCGGGCAGACCAAAAACAGTGCCGATAAATGGTATGATGCACACAGTGAATTAAATGCTCTGCTCCAGGACCTGGAGAAAGCAGACGGCCTGCAATCCAATGAAAAAGACCTGGTGCAGACTACACTCAAAGACATGCAGCCCTACAAAGGCGCCTTTGATGGGATTGTCAGTGCAGCTAAGTCAAGAAATGATGCTCTGGCCAAATGGCGCGAGACCGGTGCGATGATCACAGGCAAGATCGGTGACGCAAAAGATAAAATCATCGCTCCCGCCAAAGAAGAAGCGATTAAAAGCGGTAATGCGCAGGACGTTGCAACCTGGGCGAATTACGAAAAAAGTCTGAATGACAGCGTCATTCAGAATTTTATGCTAATGCGGATTTTGGGTGGAGAACTTGCTCGTACCCTATCTGATACTGCATGGGAAAATTATCAGAAACAGCTTCAGACAACTCTCAAAGGTGCTGAGACATGGGGCGCATCCGTGGCGTCTGTTGCCGACCTGAGTAAGGCGTCAAGCGAGATCAAAGGCTTTATGGATGAATATTCCAAGGCCGCACAGGACTTTTATGCAGGCATACAAGCAAAACGCACAGAAGACGCCAATATGGCCCGATATGCAACCGGCATTGTCAAAAACATTAATGAACTCAGTCAATCCATTCAAAAGCATCTGGATGCGGTTTCCGCAAGAACAACCGGGCTTTTATTATCGCTGGTAGCCGGCGGAATCGTTATTGGTGTGGTTTTAGCCCTGGTGATTACGCGCAGTATAGTCAAGCCGATTAACCAGATTATCAACGGTCTGACGGCAGGAGCTGAACAGGTTGCCGCCGCCGCCGGGCAGGTCTCAGCGGCCTCGCAGTCGCTGGCCCAGGGGGCAACCGAACAGGCTGCGGGTCTGGAAGAGACATCCTCGAGCCTTGAAGAAATGTCCAGTATGACCAAACAGAATGCAGACAATGCTGTTCAGGCCAACACCCTGGCTGCAGAGGCCAAAAAAGCGGCGTCCAACGGCTCGGAGGCGATGACCCGGATGGATGAAGCCATCAAGGACATTCAGAAATCCTCCGATGAAACCGCCAAGATTATTAAAG
>Ga0228536_1000598_pt1 | contig 59434 bp, 49 predicted proteins | sample SJ1Smetagenome_FD_168611 | JGI IMG/M metagenome (GOLD analysis project Ga0228536, IMG submission 168611) | Enriched culture of PCE-dechlorinating microbial communities from Ithaca, New York, USA - SJ1.S | ecosystem: Engineered > Modeled > Simulated communities (microbial... > Unclassified...
AGGGAAACGGCGAAGGGCGCAAGGGGGTGGCGGCCCGGCTGGCGCGTCTGCCACTATCAGCCCTCAGCCCTCAGCGGTCAGCTAAATGAACAAGGACATGGTCCCGAAGCAGAGGGATGTTTCGGGAGTGAGACCATCATGGGGGGCCGGGCCCACCCGACATACCTGGCCCCAGCGGGGGCGGCGGGAGGAATTCCGGCCGCCCCCGTGGCCGTTGGGGCCGGGGAAAAAAGGGAAACGGCGAAGGGCGCAAGGGGGTGGCGGCCCGGCTGGCGCGTCTGCCACTATCAGCCCTCAGCCCTCAGCGGTCAGCTAAATGAACAAGGACATGGTCCCGAAGCAGAGGGATGTTTCGGGACTGAGACCATCATGGGGGGCGGGGCCCACCCGACAAGGATTTACTCCCCGGCGGCGCGCAAGGCGGCGTCAATCAATGCCCTGGGCGGTATTTTGGACAGACGCCCCGCGTCGTCGACATAGAAGCGTCAGCCCAGGGAGGGGGGGCGGGCGTCCGCCTCCGGTTCCAGATCCCGGCCATTGATCCGCACGGTGGGGGAGCCGGGCAGGTGCAACCGGCGAACTTCGGCCTCTCTGGACACCGTCACGACCCGAAGGACGGCAGCGGGCCAGGGGTCCAGACAGCGGGACACCGCCTCCCGGACGGCGGCCGCGGCGGCTCAGCCGGGGGCGTGGAAGAGTTCGATCAGCATCGCCGACTCCTGAAGGCTCTAAAGTTTGCAGATGCCGTGGATGGACTCGCAGGTCCGGCCGTAGAGGTTTTCGATCCAGTCCTCCCGGCGAATATAGGGCAGGGAGGGGGCGCCGCAGGCGGGGCAGGCCGACTGTTGCGCCAGCCGCCGCAGGAGCCGGTGCACCGTGGCCACATAGGTGCCGTGGCTCCAGGTTAAGGGCGACACCGACAGGGGCTCGCCGGTATGGGGGTGGAACTGCTCCGCCAGGACCCCCGAGGGCAGGGCCCGGGCCGCGGCCCATTCCAGCAGTTTCACGGCCTCGGCCAGGTCGGCTTCGCTCTCGCTGCGCTCCACCAGGTAGTCGGCCAGCCACAGGGTGCAGATGAGCCAGGGGTTGCCGGGGACGGCCCCGTCCACCCGGTAGTAGTCGTCGCCGGGGTAGCGGGCCAGGCCCCCCACCTCCGTCCTCACCCAGAGGGCGTCCCGGAGGGCCTCCAGGGTGGGGACCAGCCGGGGGTCGTGGGCCCCGTAGAGGCCGAAGGCGAAGAGGCCCCAGAGGCTGGCATCCAGGGTGTCGTCCACCTGCAGGGCGCCCCCGCCATCCCGGTACAGGCCCCGGCAGAAGCGCCCGGACTCCGGCCGCCAGAGATGGGCCGAGGCCGCGTCCCGGACCTCGGAGGCGGCCTGGCGCAGTTGGCGGGCCCGCTCCTCCTCGCCGAAGACGGTGCAGAACAGGGAGGCCGCGGTGAGGCCCCCGAAGACCGCGCCCACGGTGAAACTCATGATGCCGCGGCGCTCCTCCCAGAGGTCGAAGGACTCCCCCGGCAGGCCGGTGTCGGGATCCCGGTACTGGCTGAGGAACCCGGCGGCCTTTTTGATCAGGGGCCGGTACAGGGGCTTGATGAATTCGATGTCGCGGTAGAGGACGAAGTGGTGCCACAGGGCCCAGAGGACCAGGGCGGTGGAGTCCTCCTGGATGGGGAGCTGGGGCTGGCCCCCCTGGTACCAGGCGTGCCAGGAGGAGGCCAGGGTGCCGTCGGGGTTGTACTTGTGCAAGAGGTAGCCTTCGGGCTCCAGGCGCTCGGCCATGAAGCGGTAGAAGGTGCAGGCCACCCCCGGGTAGCCGGCCAGATCCAGGGCGTGGGCCACCAGGGCGCCGTCCCGGGGCCAGATGTAGGCGTAGGTGTCCCGGTTGAAGTGCAGGACGTCGGAGTCGGTGGCGGCCAGGATGCCCCCCTGCCAGTCGATCTGGGTGGTGAGGAGGAGGAGGCTGCGCCGGTAGAGCTCCCCCACCGCGGCGGGGAAGCGGTCCAGGGGCAGGCTCTCCTTCCGGATCCACAACTGCCAGTAGTCGGCGGTGCGGTCGAGGAGGGCCGGGGGATGCTTGTATTTCACCAGGCCGTCCAGGCGACGGACCTCCTCCCAAGTCTGGCCGGCGGCGACCCAGAAGTAGGCCGGCTCCCGCTCCCCGCCCGGGACGGTCAGGGTCACGGCGATGACCGAGTCCACCGAACCCTGGGCGATGGGGTTGCCGGAGAGCCGGCCGTCTTCGGCGTCCTTGTAGGTGCCTTCCTTGCCGGCCACGCCCTTCTGACCCACGGCGAACTGGTCCAGACCGCCGCGCTCCCGGGACCAGCCGTTGGCCAGGAAGTAGCGGGCCCCCTTGTAGTGCACCACGCCGCCGGTCCTGGGGTCGTAGCCAGCGGTGTCGCCGACGTCGTTGCCGGAGATGGACAGGTCCAGGCTGAAGAACAGGCTCACCTCCCGGGGCCGGAATTCCAGGTTCTCCACGGTGACTTCCCGGACCAGGAGGTTTTCATGGAAATCCACCGCGTCCCGGCAGATGAGGATGAGGCCCAGGCCGGGGTGGTGCAGGGTGACCTGGGTGACCAGGGTGTCGGTCTGGTAGCGCAGGTCCCGGCGCCAGTCGGGGCCCACCCAGGCGAACTTGCCGTCCACCGCCACCCCCAACCGGCAGGGGCGGCCGCCCACGTGGTTCTCCTGACCGACGTGGGGAAAGTAGAGGTCGCGCAGACAGTAATCCTGGTCGAAACAGACCAGGAGACGGCCGTTGCCGAGGGGCAGGTCACGGGGCATGGGCAAACTCGTAGGGGTTAAGGGGGAGGCACGGCAATGGCGGGAAGGCGGTGGCGCCCTCCCCCAGGGGTGGGGGAATGTCATTAAGAAAATCGTGCATGTGTGATTAAGAATAAGGGCGGCGGCCGGGTCTGTCAATGGAACGGGAGGCCGGAGGACCGTGTGGGGATGGGGGGAATTGGGGCCGGCCAGGGTCCGGGGGGTTGAAAAACCGTAACGGGGGCATTAAGTAGTAATGGTAAAGAGAAGCGAATCTCTTATCCCCATCCCAAAGGAGACAGTGCATGGCGGAACCCCAGAAGTACACCTGCGCCAATTGCGGCTACACGGCCAGCGGCAGATTTTCGGGCGACATTTGCCCGCAATGCAACATGACCTACTGGAAGTGCGCCAAATGCGGCGCCACCTTCACCGCGGCCCAGGCCCCGGACACCTGCCCCTCCTGTAAGGAGAAGTGTGAATTCAGGGACGTGACCTGTTATCTGCCGGAATGCGGCGGCCCCGGCAACATCGATCCGCGGCTGTCCTGAGGACAGCCGTCACGGCGCGATCCACGTTTTGGTGAGGGGTGCCGGGAGCCTCGGCTTCCGGCACCCCCCGCCCTCCCCTGCTCCCCCCCTGCCCTGCTCCCCGGTCCTGCGGCCGCTCCCGCTGACCCTGAATTTCCCCGGTGAGACCATCGACCGACCGGTTATACCTCGTCGGGAAGGCATTGTCTGATCCACTCCTCATCCTGACCTTCGCCCCTCCAGGCCGGGACCAGGAGCAGAAGAAACTTGCGAGACATGATATAATCAATCAGGTTGTGGGGGGGAGCGGCTTGCACCCCGCCCCGGGGCCAGGAATCCGGCATCTGTCCCCCCTCCCCGGGTGGCCGGGGGGCCGCGCTGGGGAGCATGTTCCCATTGTCACAGGGTGGTATCCGGAGGAGTCCCGGAGTGGGCCGGTCTTTACCAGTTTTTCTAAAAAAACCTTTGACAGACAGGGCAAAATCAGGTAATAATTCATCTTGACTTTGCTCAAAAGTTCACATAGTCATTTTAGTTGTTTAATTAAAAACTTACGTTGAGGTGGCCAGAGAGATGATCGACATTGATTGGACGTTGTACGCACAGATTGTCAATTTCCTCATCCTGGTCTTCCTTTTGAACATGGTGCTGTTCAAGCCGATCCGGGGAGTGCTCCAGGCTCGCCGCGAGGCGATGGTGGCCTTGGAAACCGATGTTTCCGGGCTCTCCGGCCAGGAGAAGGAGTTGCGGGGCAATATCGACGCCGAACTCCTTGCCGCCCGCAAGACCGGCTTGGGAAAGCGTGACATGCTCAAGGCGGAAGGCAGCGCCCAGGAGGCCAGCATGTTGGATGCGGCCAAGAAAGAGGCCGAAGTTCAGTGGGTGGCCATGGAGAAGAAGATCAAAGACGACCTGGCCGCGGCGCAGACGGCCCTGCAACCCCAGGTGCAGTCCTTTGCCGCCGACCTGGCTGCCAAGATCTTAGGGAGGGCGATCGCATGAGGTGTGGCATTTCGACAATCAGGACTGCGGCCGTCGCCCTCGCCTTGGGCGCCGGGCTGGCAGGGGCTTCCCTGGCGTGGGCCAGCGGCGGGGAGGGACATGGCATCGACCAGGCCAAGATCATGGACCTGGTGTGGCGGGTCATGAATTTCGCGATCTTCGCGGCGGTCCTGCTTAAGCTGACGGTCAAACCCATCAAGCAGTTCTTTGCCTCCCGCAAGGAAGAGATTGCCACCGGCCTGGAAACCCTGGAGAAGGAAAAGATGGCGGCGCAGAGAGCCCTGCGGGCCGCCAAGGCGGAACTGGCAGCGGTGGAGGCGCAGCGCGAATCCATTATCCAGCAGTACATCGGTGAAGGTGAGGCCGAAAAGGACAAGATCATCCAGAAGGCCGAGCTGACGGCGGAGCGGATCAAGGAAATGGCTGCCTTGACCATAGAGCAGGAAGTCAGGAAATCGGCTGCGGCTTTGAAGAAGGAGATCGTCGAGGCGGCAGTGGAGCTTTCCGAGAAACTCCTGCGGGAAAACATCGTGCCCGAAGACCAACAGCGGTTGGTTGATGACTACTTGACGAAGGTGGTGGAAGCCCATTGATTAATTTAGCTCTAGCCCGCAGATATGCCAAGGCCTTGCTGAGCATCGGCAAGGAGGACGGCCGGTACAAGGACTATGGCGAAGAACTCTCCGGCTTCGCCTACCTGCTCGAACGGGAGCAGGATTTGAAAAACGCCATCATCAACCCCATTTACCCGGGCGACAGCCGCCAGGCGGTGCTTCGGGCCATTCTCGAGAAGTTGAATCTGTCCCCCATCGTCAATAATTTTATCAACCTGCTGTTCGACAAGCAGCGCCTGGACGGGGTGCTGCAGATCAGCCAGGTGTATCAGCAATTGGTCGACCAATTGGAGAAAGTCAGCCGTGCCCAGGTCAAGACCGCGACCCCCCTGGATGAGGACATGGTGAACAAGGTTCGCCAGGCCCTGGAAAAGATCACCGGCACTTCGGTGGTGGTGGACGTCGCACAAGACCCCGAGATCATCGGCGGCATCGTCGCCAAGGTGGGTGATTTGGTCCTGGATGGGAGCGTTCGGACCCAGCTCCAAAGTTTAAGAGAATCTTTGATAAGAGGTGAGGTTGGATAATGGAAATCAGAGCCGAAGAAATCAGCCAGATTATTCGTAGTCAGATCAAGGATTACGAGACCAAGGTGGAGATTGCCGAGACCGGCACGGTGCTCTCGGTGGGTGACGGTATCGCCCGCGTCTCTGGGGTGGAAAAGGCCATGGCCATGGAGCTGTTGGAATTCCCCGGGGGCATCTTTGGCCTCGCCCTGAACCTGGAAGAGGACAACGTCGGGTGCGCCATCCTGGGTGAAGACATCCACATCAAAGAGGGCGACACCGTCAAACGGACCGGCCGCATTGCGGAAGTGCCCGTCGGCGAGGCCTGTTTGGGCCGCGTTCTGGACCCGGTGGGCAACCCCATCGACGGCAAGGGCCCGGTGGATGCCAAAGAGTTCCGGCGGATCGAACTGAAGGCCCCCGGCGTCATCGAGCGCCAGCCGGTGAACGAGCCCATGTATACCGGTTACAAGGCCATCGACGCCATGACCCCGGTGGGCCGGGGCCAGCGGGAACTGATCATCGGCGACCGGCAGATCGGCAAGACGGCCCTGTGCGTGGACTCCATCATCAACCAGAAGGATTCCGGGGTCATTTGCATTTACGTGGCCATCGGGCAGAAGAAATCCACCGTGGCCCAGGTGGTGGACGCCCTGGAGCGCCATGACGCCCTGAAGCACACCATCGTGATTTCGGCCACCGCCTCGGAGCCGGCCCCGCTGCAGTACGTGGGCGCCTTTGCCGGCTGCACCATGGGCGAATACTACCGGGACAACGGCCGCCACGCCCTGATCATCTACGATGACCTGTCCAAGCAGGCCGTGGCCTACCGGCAGATTTCCCTGCTGCTCCGTCGTCCTCCGGGGCGTGAAGCCTTCCCCGGCGACATCTTCTATAACCACTCCCGGTTGCTGGAGCGGGCCGCCAAGCTCAATGTCGAGTTGGGCGGGGGGTCTCTCACTGCCCTTCCCATCATTGAGACCCAACAGGGCGACGTGTCGGCCTATATCCCCACCAACGTTATTTCCATTACCGACGGGCAGGTTTATCTGGAGCCGGCGCTGTTCTTCGCCGGCGTACGCCCGGCCATCAACGTCGGTCTGTCGGTCTCCCGGGTGGGCGGCGCGGCCCAGTGCAAGGCCATGAAGCAGGTGGCCGGATCGCTGCGGTTGGATCTGGCCCAGTACCGGGAACTGGCCGCCTTTGCCCAGTTCGGCTCGGAATTGGACAAGGCCACCCAGTCCCAGCTCAACCGGGGCATCCGGCTGGTGGAAATCCTGAAGCAGCCCCAGTATGAGCCGCTGCCGATGGAAAAGGAAATCACCATCCTGTATGCCGGCACCCGGGGCTATTTGGACGAATTTCCGGTGGATACCCTGGGCGCCTATGAAAAGCAGCTGTATGAGTTCATCGGCAGCAAGTATCCCCAGATCTTCGAGACCATCAAAGAGGCCATGGAGATCAACGCCGATCTCGATAACCTGATGAAGACCGCCCTGACCGAATTCGCCACTAACTTCCGCGCCAACCTAGCCGCTTGATTGCCGGCGATACCGGAATCAAGGAGGTAAGATAACGTATGGCAACTTTACGCGATCTCAGACAGAAGGTGGCGGCGGTCAAGAAGACGCAGCAGATCACCAAGGCCATGAACATGGTCTCGGCGGCCAAGCTGCGCGGTGCCCAGTCCCGCATGGAGCAGTTCCGGCCGTATGCGGCGGCGTTTCGCAACATGCTGACGGGGATGGCGTCCCGGGTGGAACCGGAAGCGCACCCCTATTTCCAGCAGGCCCCGGTGGTGGAGAAGGTGGAGTTGGTGCTGATGACCGCGGACCGCGGGTTGTGCGGCAGCTTCAACACCAACCTGATCGTGGCCGCCGAACGGTTCATCCGGGCCAAAAAGGCCGAGGGCATCGAAGTGGAACTGACCTGCGTGGGCCGCAAGGGCCGGGATTTCTTCCGTCGTCGCAAGGCCGACATCCGGCAGGGTTACGCCGACCTGTGGAACAAGTTCGACTTCAGTAACGCCCAGGCGGTGGCCCGGGATGCGGTAACCCCCTTTACGACCGGCGGGGTCCAGGAGGTCTATCTCATCCACGCCGAGTTCATCAACATGGCCACCCAGAGGCCCCGGCTGGTGCAACTGCTGCCCGTGAAGGCGGAGGTGGTGGAAGAGGTGGCGGTCACCCGCCAGGAGTACATCACCGAGCCTCCGGCGGAGCAGTTCCTGGAGTACCTGCTGCCCCGGTATATCAACGTGATGGTGTATCAGGGCTTTCTGGAGAGCTCCACCAGCGAGCATGCCGCCCGCATGACCGCCATGGACAACGCCACCACCAACTGCAAGGAAATGATCACCCAGCTCACCCTGGTGATGAACAAGGCCCGGCAGGCCGCCATCACCAAGGAACTTATGGACATCATCGGCGGCGCCGAGGCCTTGAAGGGCTAGCCCGCGCGTAGGAGGGTTTAAATATTATGAGTAACGCAATCGGCAAAATCGCCCGTGTCATCGGCCCGGTCGTCGACGTGGAATTCGAGGAAGGTCAGCTTCCTCACATTCTGGACGCCTTATTGATTTCCAACCCGTCCATCGACGACACCCAGGACAACCTGGTCGTCGAAGTGGCCCAGCACCTGGGCAACAACGTGGTGCGGACCATCTCCATGGACACCACCGACGGTCTGGTGCGGGGCATGCCGGCCAAGGCCACCGGCCAGCCCATCTCCGTGCCCGTGGGCCACGAGGCCCTGGGCCGGGTGCTCAACGTGGTGGGCAAGCCCGTGGACGGCCTGGGTCCGGTGGTATCCAAGCACTACTACACCATTCACCGTCCCGCCCCCGCCTTCGTGGATCAGGACACCAGCGTGAAGGTGCTGGAAACCGGCGTCAAGGTTATCGACCTGCTGGTCCCCTTCCCCCGGGGCGGCAAGATGGGCATGTTCGGCGGCGCCGGCGTGGGCAAGACGGTTATCATGATGGAGATGGTGCATAACATCGCCATGCACCACGGCGGGATCTCGGTGTTCGCCGGCGTGGGCGAGCGCACCCGGGAAGGGAACGACCTGTACCTGGAAATGAAACACTCCGGCGTTCTCCCCAAATGCGCCTTGATCTACGGCCAGATGACGGAACCGCCGGGAGCCCGCGCCCGGGTGGCCCTCACCGGTCTGACCGCGGCGGAGTACTTCCGGGATGAGGAAGGCCAGGACGTGTTGTTGTTCATCGACAACATCTTCCGTTTCACCCAGGCGGGTTCCGAGGTGTCGGCGCTGTTGGGCCGCATGCCCAGCGCCGTGGGTTACCAGCCCACCCTGGGGACGGACCTTGGGGAACTGCAGGAACGGATCACCTCCACCAAGAAGGGTTCCATTACCTCGGTGCAGTGCGTGTACGTGCCCGCGGACGACTTGACCGACCCGGCCCCGGCCACCACCTTCGCCCACCTGGACGGCACCGTGGTGCTCTCCCGGCAGATCGCCGAGCTGGGCATCTACCCCGCGGTGGACCCGTTGGACTCCACCTCCCGGATCCTGGACCCCTACGTCCTGGGCGACGAGCACTACAGCGTGTCCCGGCAGGTGCAGATGATCCTGCAGAAGTATAAGGAACTGCAGGACATCATCGCCATTCTGGGTATCGACGAACTCTCCGACGAAGACAAGGTCACCGTGGCCCGGGCCCGGAAGATTCAGCGGTTCCTGTCGCAGCCCTTCTTCGTGGCGGCCACCTTCACCGGCATGGAAGGCAAGTTCGTCCCGGTTCCCGAGACCGTACGGGGCTTCAAGGAAATCATCGAAGGCAAGCACGACGATCTGCCGGAACAGGCCTTCTACATGGTGGGTGGCATTGAAGAAGCCGTGGCCAAGGCCGAGCGCCTGGCGTCCATGGGCTAAGCCCCTCACCTAGGAGGGAATCATGGCAGAAAAAACCTTACTGCTTGAAGTTGTGACCCCCGACCGCCAGGTCTTTTCCGGGGACGTGGACATTGTCGTCTGCCCCGGGGTGGAAGGCCAGTTCGGCGTGTTGGTTAACCACATCCCCTTCCTCTCGGCCCTGAACGTGGGCGAGATGTACTACCGCAAGGGGGGCCAGGCCGAATTCATCTTCCTGGGCGGGGGTTTTGCCGAAGTTACGGGCGAGAAGGTCACCGTGCTGGCCGATTCGGCCGAGCGGGGCCGGGAGATCGACGTGGAGCGGGCCAAGCGGGCCAAGGAGCGGGCCGAACGCCGCCTGGCCCAGGGGCGCACCGCCGACCTCGACTGGGCCCGGGCGGAAGCCGCCCTGCGCCGGTCCCTCGAGCGCCTCAAGGTGGCCGGCCGCTAACTCCGGCAACCATCGTTACCCTGACTAACCGGGCGCGTCCTTCGGGACGCGCCTTTTTTTATGGGGGAGGGCCAGGGTCCCCAGGTCCCTGCCCTCCCCCCAAGCCCCCCACCCCACCCCCAAAAGGGACAGGCCGGACAGGGCGTCACGCCCGCCCGGCCTGCTTTTTGGTTCATCTTATGGGGTGGGAGGAGCTTGTGGCGACTGTGGAAGTCGATGGGGCGCTACCAGGAGTGGAGCCGCAGCCGTTCCCTGCCACTGGGGGAAAGCCGCTCTTGACGATGAAGCCGTGGCGATGGGCATCGGCCAGGCGCCTGGCCGCCGTCAGAGAGGACCGGCTGGCCCGGAAGGCAGGCAGTCACGCCCAAGGCGGATTTGGGTGTGAAAAGGTTTTCGCTCCTTGGACAAATTATATCGGTGAGGTCGGTTCGGATCCAGAAATTTGGGAAAAAGTATTCCGGTTGGCCTCAGGTTATCTTATAAAAGTTCCGATTATGATGAAAGGAACTTAGGTTGTGGTCCTAAAACAAATTTCCCATGTATTCCTATCCAGTTGCGATACTTCCTCCTCTAATACGTAACTTTTTAGGACCACGATTTCCTTAAAAAACAGGAGGGCATCGGAGTCATGAAAAAATTTAAATTGAGCGTGAAACTTATCGGCGGATTTGTCTTTGTCGCCTTGCTGACCCTGGGGGTGGGATTCATTGGCTGGCGGAGTGTGGGCCAGTTGGATAACTATATATCCAACCTGAGCCAGGTGCAGATTCCCAGCGTCAGGGATCTTCTGATCATTCAGAGGGAATTGGAGTCGCTGCGGGTGGCCCAGCGCACCCTGTTGAACCCCAATCTCAACCATGCGGACCGCCAGCGCCAGTTTGCCAACGTGGAGAGGGTGCGGGAGAATTATAAAAAGGCCTGGGAGGCCTACGCCGGGTTACCGAAATCTCCGGAGGCAGTCCAGCTCTGGCAGCAGCTGGAACCGGCGGTGGCAGCCTGGAAAAAGGTGAATGACGAATTCTTCCGGCTGGTGGCGGAGTTGGATAAAACCGGGATCCTTAACCCTCTGGACCTCAAGGGAGCATTGGAGGGTTTCCGGGGCGACCACTTAAAACTCCAGACCCTGGCGCTGGCGGCCATTAATTCGGGCAAGACCTTCAGCGGTGGGGACGACCACAGGCTTTGCCGTCTGGGAAAGTGGATGGCCGGGTCCAAGACCGACAACCCGGAGATAAATAAAAACCTTGAGGAGAACAAACCGAAACACGAAGCCTTCCATAACGGCATTAAGAAGATGCAAGACCTCCTGAAGGATGGCAACACCATGGGGGCCACGGCCCTCTACGAGCAACAGCTGGCTCCGGCGCTGACCGAGATCTATTCCCATCTGGGTGCCATCATCCAGGAGGCGGACAAGGCCGCCGCCATTTACGACCAGATGAGCGCCCTGGCCTTGGGGGAGGTGGTTCAGAAGCAGCAAGTGGCCCTGGTTCTGTTGGCCAAGCTGGTGGAGGTGGACCTGGCGGAAGTGGATAAGGTGGAAAAGCAATCCACCTCCGAGGCGGCCTGGGCCCGGGGCTTATCCCTGACCGGCACCGGGTTGGGCTTCGGGCTGGCCCTGGTCCTGGGGGTTGTCCTGAGTCTGTCCATTACCCGGCCCATCGGACGGATCATCAACGCCCTGAATGAGGGGGCCGATCAGGTGGCATCAGCCTCGGGACAGGTATCGTCGGCCTCCCAGCAGCTGGCGCAGGGGTCTTCGGAGCAGGCGGCGTCCTTGGAGGAGACCTCCTCATCGATGGAGGAGATGGCCTCCATGACCCGGGCCAACGCCGACAACGCCAACCAAGCCAACGGCTTGATGATGGAGACCGGGCGGGTGGTGGAGGAGGCCAACAGCGCCATGAGCGACCTAACCCGGTCGATGCAGGAGATTTCCAACGCCAGCAATGAGACCGCCAAGATCATCAAGACGATCGACGAGATCGCCTTCCAGACCAACCTATTGGCCCTGAACGCGGCAGTGGAGGCGGCCCGGGCCGGAGAAGCGGGGGCCGGTTTCGCGGTGGTGGCCGACGAAGTCCGGAACCTGGCCATGCGGGCGGCGGAAGCTGCCAAGAACACTGCGGATCTGATCGAATCCACCGTCAGCCGGATCAAGGACGGCACCTCCCTGGTGCATAACACCAACGAGGCCTTCATCCAGGTTACGCAGAGCACCGGGCGGGTGAAGGATTTGGTGGCGGAGATCGCCGCGGCCTCCACTGAGCAGGCCCAGGGAGTGGAGCAGATCAATCGGGCGGTGGGGGAAATGGACAAGGTGGTGCAGGCCAATGCGGCCAATGCGGAAGAGTCGGCCAGCGCCTCGGAACAGCTGTCGGCACAGTCCGAACAGATGAAAGGGTTGGTGGCCGACCTGGTGTCCCTGGTGGGTGGCTCTCATCACCAGGACGGCAGCAGCTCCGGACACCGGCGGCAGGGCATGCCGGCCAGTGGCCGGAGCCTGGTGCATCGGCGGCTGTTGGGACCGGCGGCGCAGGGGGCCAAGAGCAGCAGCAAGGCCCCCCGGGTGGTGCCTCCCCAGGAGGTTATTCCCCTGGACGATAAGGAGTTTCAGGATTTCTAAACCGTGAGAGGGGGCCGGGAGACCCGGCCCCGCCCATGGCATCCCTTTTCCCGCAGCGGAATATGTGTGCCCAGGAAGACAGCGCGGCCGGCAACGGCCGCTTTTTATTTGGGGGTGGGGCCCAGGTAGACCTGGTGCCAGCGGGATAAGGGCAGGAGGGTTTGGGCCAGGGCGTGGAGGTGGTCCGGGGTGACGGCCAGGAGGTGGTCGATGATCTCCTCCAGGGGGATGTAGTGGCCGAAGTTGATCTCGTTCTTGGCCAGGCGGAGCATGCGGTTGTCGGTGTCCTCGGCCCCCAGGAGGAGGGAGTCATTGAGGTACTCCTGGGCCGCGGTGAGTTCGAGGAGGGGCACCTCGGTCTGCTCCAGGCGGGTGAGTTCCTGCTCCAGGGCCTCGATCAGGGCTGGGAGATGCGCGGGACTGACCGCGGCCCCCAGCCCCAGAATGCCGGTGTCGCTGTAGCAGTTCAGGTAGGAATAGATGGAGTAGCACAGGCCGCGATTCTCGCGCACCTCCTGGAAGAGGCGGGAGCTCATGTTGCCGCCCAGGATGAGATTCAAGACGATGGCGGCGAACCGGTCGGGGTCGCCGGCCGCGGGGGCGGGGGCCCCCCAGCAGACGTGCACCTGTTCCAGATCGCGCTCGTAGAAAAGTTCCTGACACTGAGTGGTGACGGCGCGGCGCGGCCGGGGCGGGGCGCCGTCGGCAAAATCGCCGCAGTAGCCGGCGATGAGGTCCACCAGGGCGTCATGGCGCAGATTGCCGCAGGCGGACACCACCAGGCGTTCCGGCCGGTAGGCGGCGGCGCGGTGGCGCAGGAGAGCGTCCCGGGTCAACCCCCGCACCGTGTCCTCCCGGCCCATGATGGAGCGGCCGAAGGGCTGATCGCTCCAGAAACTGGCGCCGAACAGGGTGTGGACGTAGTCGTCCGGGGTATCCTCGTGGTTCAGGATCTCCTGGACGACCACTTCCTGCTCCTTGGCCAGTTCCTCGGGGTCGTAGAGGGGGTTGAGGACGATGTCGGCCAGCAGATCGACGAGCCTGGGGAGCTGTTTGGCCAGCACCCGACCGTGGAAACAGGTGTTTTCCTTGGTGGTGAAGGCATTGGAGGCTCCCCCCAGCTGATCGAACTGGCGGGCCAGGTCCTGGGTGGAACGGCGCGGCGTGCCCTTGAAGGCCATGTGCTCCAGGAAGTGGGCCATGCCGTTTTCCGCCGCGGTTTCGTCCCGGGAGCCGGTGTTGAGCCACAGCCCCAGGGAGACAGACTGGCAGTGGGGCAGCGCCTCGGTGACGATGCGGACGCCGTTGGCGAGGACGGTCTTGTTATACACCGGCGGCTCAGCCCTCCTCGGTGGTTTCGGGGAGGGGGGGCAGGGCCGCTTTCCGGGACAGCCTGATCTTGCCCTGGCGGTCCACTTCCAGGACCTTGACCAGGACTTCGTCCCCTTCCTTGACGATATCGGTGACCTTGCGCACCCGGGTGCGGTCCAGCTCCGAGATGTGAACCAGGCCGTCGGTGCCGGGCAGGATCTCCACGAAGGCGCCGAAGTCGACGATCTTCTTGACCTTGCCCTTGTAGAGCTGGCCCACCTCGGCCTCCTGGGTGAGTTCCCGGATCATGGCGATGGCCTTGTCGGCGCAGGCGCCGTCGGGGGAGGCGATGTGGATGCGGCCGTCGTCCTCGATATCGACCTTGGCGCCGCTGACCGCGACGATGTTCTTCACGGTCTTGCCGCCGGGTCCGATGACCTCCCGGATCTTGTCGGGGTTGATCTGCAGGACGATGATCTTGGGGGCGTTGTCCTTCAGGCTGGCCCGGGGGGTGTCGAGGGTGTCGTTCATCTTGCCCAGGATGTGCAGGCGGGCCTGTTGGGCCTGGTAGAGGGCCCGGCCCATGATCTCCCGGGTGATGCCGGTCATCTTGATGTCCATTTGCAGGGCGGTGATGCCCTGGGCGGTGCCGGCCACCTTGAAGTCCATGTCGCCCAGATGGTCTTCGTCCCCCAGGATGTCGCTCAGGATGGCCACCTGGTCGCCCGACTTGATGAGGCCCATGGCCACCCCGGCCACCGGGGCGGTGATGGGCACGCCGGCGTCCATCAGGGCCAGGGAGGCGCCACAGATCGTGGCCATGGAGGAGGAGCCGTTGGAGGACAGGATTTCGGAGACCACGCGGATGGTGTAGGGGAAGTCCTCGGCGGCGGGCAGGACCTGCCGCAGGGCCCGTTCCGCCAGGGCGCCGTGGCCGATCTCGCGTCGGCCGGGGCCGCGCAGCATCCGGGTTTCACCGACACTGTAAGGCGGGAAATTGTAATGCAGCATGAAGGCCTTGAAGGTGTCGCCAGTGAGGGTCTCGATCTTCTGTTCATCGGAGACGGTCCCCAGGGTGGTGACCGCCAGGGCCTGGGTCTCGCCCCGGGAAAAGAGGGCGGAGCCGTGGGTGCGGCCCAGGAGTCCCACGTCGCAGGTGATGGGGCGCACGACCTCGTAGCCCCGGCCGTCCAGACGGACGCCCTGCTCCAGGATCAGGTCCCGCACCAGGGTCTTTTCCTGGGTGCGGAAGAGATCGACGATCTCCTTTTCCCGGCCGTCGTAGTCGGGCCCCAAATGGGTGAAGAGCTCCTGGGCGGTTTCTTCCAGGGCCTTGTGGCGGGCCTGTTTCTCCGGCACGGCCATGGCGGCGCGGATGCGGGGGCCGGCGAAGTCGCTGACCCTGGTGGCCAAGTCCTGATCCACGGAAACTTCGGCGATGGGCCGCTTGGGGATGCCGACCTCCGCCTGCATGGCGAGCTGCAGGTCGATGATGGGCTGGATCTGTTCGTGGGCGAAGAACAGGGCTTCCAGGACCTCGTCCTCGCTGGCGAAGGCGGCGCCGCCCTCCACCATGACCAGGGCGTCGCGGGTGCCGGCGACGATGAGGTTAAGGGAGCTGTCGTGGAGCTGGCTGAAGGTGGGGTTGACCAGCAACTGGCCGTCGATCTTGCCCACCCGCACCGCGGCGATGGGTCCCTGGAAGGGGATCTCGGAGATCTGCAGGGCCGCGGAGGCGCCGTTCAAGGCGATGATGTCGGGGTCGTTGTCGGTGTCCACGGAGAGCACGGTGGCGATGATCTGCAGTTCGTGGAAGAAGCCCTTGGGGAAGAGGGGCCGGATGGGGCGGTCGATCAACCGGGAGGTCAGGGTCTCCTTTTCGCTGGGCCGGCCGATCTCCCGGCGGAAAAAGCCCCCCGGGATACGCCCGACGGCGTAGGCCATCTCCAGATAGTCCACCGTCAAGGGTAGGAAGTCGATGCCTTCCCGAAGTCGATCAGAGCACACCGCGGTGACCAGGACGCCGGTCTCGCCGTAACGGACAAAGACGGCCCCGCTGGCCTGGCGGGCCATTTTGCCGGTTTCAAAGACCAGCGGCCGGCCGCCGATCTCGACTGTATGTGAATGTACCATATGTTTTTAAAAGCCTCCTGGCGAATGAATTCTTTACTTGCGCAAGCCCAACTGCCCGATGATGGTGCGATAGCGTTCGATGTCCTTGTTCTTGAGGTAGTTGAGCAGACGGCGGCGCTGGCCCACCAGCTTGATGAGCCCGCGGCGGGAATGATGGTCCTTGGCGTGGACCTTGAAGTGGTCAGTGAGATAGCTGATGCGTTCACTGAGGATCGCGATCTGCACCTCGGGTGAGCCGGTGTCACTGTCGTGCATGCGGTATTGCTGGATAAGACCCTGTTTCTGTTCGGTGTTCAGCGCCATGTGTTCCTCCTTACAACATGTTATGTGTCTTTGTCGGCCTGTGGCCAGAGAGTTCTGACGCCCTCCGCGGGAAGGCGGGGGGCCGTCGGCGGGTCGCACTGCGCCGGAAAGACGCGTCGGGGGAGCAAGGCGAGGCTCCCCGGTTCGCCGCCGACTTCACAAACGGCAATCAATTCCTGATGATGCAAAACTGCCAGCCGGTCTCCACCGGCAGGCGGCCTCTCCCCCTGAGGGGCGGGGGGGCAGGGGACGGCCTGGCCCTGGCGCAGGCGTCGGGCCGCGGCCGCGTCCACCGCCACCGCGGGCAGGTGGCTTACGGCCCGGGCCAGGGGCACCAGGTGCTCCAGGAGTGTCTCCCGGCCGGCGGGATCGCCGGGGGCGGGAAGCGGCACGGCCTGATCCAGGGTAAAGGGCCCCGAGGCCAGACGGGCGAGACTGACCAGATGGGCCCCGCAGCCCAGGCGGCGGCCGATATCGGCGGCCAGGGTGCGGACATAGGTGCCCCGGGAGCAGGTCACCCGGAAGGTGACCCGGGGGAGAGCGACGGCCTCGCACTCCAGATGACTGATGCGGACCTGCCGGGGCGGGATCTCCACCTGGAGACCCCGGCGGGCCAGTTGGTAAAGGCGTTGCCCCTGGTGGTGCAGGGCCGAATACAGGGGCGGGGTTTGCCACTGGTCGCCCCGGAAAGACTCCAGGACCGGCCCCACCGCGGCCGGGTCGGGGAGATGGGGGCTGCGGGCCGTGACCGTCCCGGTGAGGTCCAGGGTGTCGGTCTCCACCCCCAGCTCCAGGGTGCCCCGATAGCTCTTGACGTCGTCGGGCAGATAGGGGACCAGCTTGGTGGCCTCGCCCAGCAGCAGGGGCAGGACGCCGGCGGCAAAGGGGTCCAGGGTGCCCAGGTGACCGACCTTCTTGACCTGCAGCAGGCGGCGGACGCTGCGGACCACGTCGAAGGAGGTGGGCCCGGCCGGTTTATCAATGACCAGGATGCCGTGGACGGAGGTCTTCATGGGTCTTGGGGGGGGTCGCCCCCGGGCGGCGAGGCGAGCTGGCGCAGCAGGCGGTCGATATTCTCCCCCCGCTGCCACGAGGTATCATATTCAAAGCTGATCTGGGGCATGAGGCGCAGGACGTGGAGCTGGGCGATCTCCTGCTTGATGAACCCCGCGGCCTTGTTCAGGGCCGCCTGAATCTGGGCCAGTTCCGCCGGGTCGGGCGCGGCCGCGGCGGCCGGGGCCGGGCCGGCCTGCGTGGTCCGCACGATGAAAAAGACGCGGGCCTGGCGCAGGTCGGGGCTGAGCCTGACGTCGGTGATGGAAAGCTGGTTGAGACGCGGGTCCCGGCTCTTGTGCATCAGGATCAGGGCGATCTTCTCCCGCAGGAGTTCGCTGAGCTGGGCCCGGCGTTTGCGTTGATACGTGGGTTGCATGGCCTTTCGGTGCTTCGGGGGGAGGGTGCCCGGGGCCACAGGCCCCTGCCCCCTCCCCCAGACCCCCTCCCCCAACCCCGGAATCTGGGGATGGAGAGGGCATGGGAAGAAGGAAGGGAGGATTGCGCCTCCGTTCCTCCATCAACAAAAATGTAACTTATCTCTTTTCATGCAGCTGAAAGCTCACAGCTCACAGCTAGTTCACCAGTGCCAGAATTCGATCTGCGAGTCGATCACCTGGGCCAGATGCAGGTCCTCGATGAAATGGACGATCTTGGTGAGGCTGGCATCCAGCACCTGGGAATCGTTGCTGACCATGGCCAGGCCCAACTGGGCCCGCTGCCACAGATCGTGGTCGTCCACCTCGGAGATGGCCACCGGAAACTTGTGCTGCACCTTACCGATGAGGCTCTTGACGATCTTGCGCTTGCCCTTGAGGGAATGGTTCTCGGGCAGGTGCAAGGTGAGACGAGCCACGCCCACGATCATCTTCAAGCGTTAACCGGGCAGGGCCGTAAGGACCTGCGCGTCATCCCGCCGGGGGCGGCAGTCATGGTTTTTCCGCTCCCGGGGCGGCATCGGAGCGGCCGCCGAGGGATTCCAGGGTGGGCTTGACCTCCACCAGGGTATAGAACTCCAGGAGGTCGCCGGCCTTGAGGTCGTCGTATTTTTCCAGGCCGATGCCGCATTCGTAGCCGGCGGCCACTTCCTTGACGTCCTCCTTGAAGCGTTTCAGGGAGGATACCTTGCCCTCGAAGACGACCTTGCCGTCCCGGACGACCTTAACCAAGCCGTTGCGCTCCACTTTGCCCTCCAGGACGCCGCAACCGGCGATGAGCCCGATTTTGGGGATGGAGAAGACCTGGCGCACCTCGGCCTTGCCGGCGAGCCGCTCTTCGAAGATCGGCTCCAACAGCCCTTCCAGGGCGGAGGAGATGTCGGTGACCAGGTTGTAGATGATGTCGTAGAAGCGCACATCCACCTGTTCCTGTTCCGCCAGGGTCTGGGCATTGGTATGCATCCGGACGTTGAAGCCGATGACGATGGCGTTGGAGGCGGAGGCCAGCATGACGTCGGTTTCATTGATATCGCCGGCGCCGGTGTGGATGATGCTGACCTTGATCTCCTCGGTGCCCAGTTCGGAGAGGGCCTTGGTGAGGGCCTCCAGGGAGCCTTGGACATCGGCCTTGATGACCAGGTTGAGTTCCTTGACCTCGCCTTCCTTGAAGCGCTGGTAGAGTTTTTCCAGGGTCACCTTGCTCATCTTGGCCATGGTGGCTTCGCGCTGTTTCTGCTGGCGCATCTGGGCCACCTGTTTGGCGACGCGGTCGTTTTCCAGGACCAGGAATTCGTCGCCGGCATTGGGCACGCCGCTGAAGCCCTGGACCTCCACGGGGGTGGCGGGGGTGGCCACCTCCACCCGCTGGCCGCGATCGTCGAACATGGCCCGCACCTTGCCGTATTCCACCCCGCAGACAAAGCCATCGCCGGTGTGCAGGGTGCCGTTCTGCACCAGGACGGTGCCCACCGGGCCCCGGCCTTTGTCCAGTTTGGCTTCGATGATGCGCCCGCGGGCCAGGCTGTCGGGGACGGCCTGCAGCTCCAGGATTTCGGCCTGGAGGAGGATCTTTTCCAGCAGCTCGTCGATGCCGAGGCGCTGCTTGGCGGAGATTTCGGCAAACTGGACGTCGCCGCCCCATTCCTCGGGGATGACGCCATGGCCGGAGAGCTCCTGTTTGACCCGATCGGGGTTGGCGTTGGGTTTGTCGATCTTGTTGACCGCCACCACCAGGGGGACGTGGGCGGCCTTGGCGTGGTTGATGGCCTCCATGGTCTGGGGCATGACGCCGTCGTCGGCGGCCACCACCAGGACCACCAGGTCGGTGACCTGGGCGCCCCGGGCCCGCATGGCGGTGAAGGCCTCGTGGCCGGGGGTGTCGAGGAAGACCACGTCACCCTTGGGCAGGGAGACGTGATAGGCGCCGATGTGCTGGGTAATGCCGCCGGCCTCGGTCTCGATCACCCGGCTTTCGCGGATGGCATCCAACAGCGAGGTCTTGCCGTGGTCGACGTGGCCCATGATGGTGACGACCGGGGGCCGGGGGGCCAATTCCCCCTGCTCCTGGGGCCGCAGTTCCATGATATCCTCTTCGTGCAGGGAGGCGCGTTCGACCTCGTAGCCGAACTCGTTGGCCACCAGGACGGAGGTATCGAAGTCGATGGGATAATTGATGTTGGCCATGATGCCCAGGCCCATGAGTTTTTTGGCGATCTCCCCGAACTTGATGCCCATGCGCTTGGCCAGTTCGCCCACGGTGATGGAGTCGCCCACCTTGATGCGGCGCTTGATGGCCTTGGGGACGGTGAGTTCGGTCTTGCCCAGCTTCCGGACGGCCTTTTTGACGCCTTTCTTCTTGCCGCCGGCGGCCTCGCTTTCCACTTCATAGAGATCGGCGCCTTCCCGGACCTCTTTTTTACGGCCGCCCTTTTTCTTGGCGGCTTCTTCCGCGGCGGCGCCGGGCCGTTTGCCGCCTTTCTTCTTGCCCCGGGCGGCTCCCGGGGCCTCTTTGGCGGGGGTCGCGGCGGCCTCTTCTTTGGGCTTGGAGATCTCGATGACCCGGGGCCGGGGCGCGGCCTTGGGGGCCTCGGGCTTCGGGGCGGCCGGGGGCTCCTCCGGCGGCAGACTGATGATGCGCGCTGGGGTCTCTTTCTTCAGCTTTTTGGCCTTCTGGCGGCGCAGGGCGGCGGAGGCATCCGGAGCGGCAGCGACCTTGGCTTCGGCGGGGGCTTCCGCGGGGGCTTCCGGGGGAGCCGCGGCCGCCTCTTCCGGGGCGGGTGCGACCGGCGGTTCAACGGCGGCCGGGGGCGGGGAGGCCTCGGCCACCTCCAAGACTTCCTCCGCCACGGAAGGAGCGCTTTCCGGAGTCACGGGAGGGGCGGCCACCGGTTCGGCGGGGAGGGTCTCCGCCACCGGAGGGGCGGCGGTTTCTTCCAACGGGGAGATTTCGGGCAGGGCCACGATGCGGGCCGCCTTGGCACCGGCCTTCCGGCGCCGGGGCACGGCGGGCTCGGGGGCCTCAGTCGACTCGGCTTCGGCCAGGGGAGGCGGGGCGGCGGCGGTCATGACGGCCTCCGGGGCCGCAGTGGGGGTTTCACCCTCGGCGGCGGGCGGCGGCGGGGCCGTGACGTCCGCCGCGGCCGGGGCCGCGCGGCGGCGGCGTTTGATATTGGAGCCGATGCGTTGCTCCTCCACCTGGGGGATGGTCCGGGCCAGGACGGCCCGGGCCCGGGCTACCTCGTCTTCATCGATGGAGCTGAGGTAGTTTTCCACCTCGATGTTGATGTCTTTCAGACGCTGCATCAACTCCTTCACATCCATCTGGAATTCTTTGGCTAAATGCGTGACTCGTGTTTTGGCCATAAATCTCTTTTTCCCCGCCTCATGCGAATATACAGTTTTTACGTTGATACCATCATCATTGTGCCCCTGACGCCCCGGTCCCGCTGCCGCCCCCTCGAGACTCATTTCCGGGACGCGGCATCGAGGACTTCCGCCTCGGAGTCGGGGTCAGGGAAGGCTGTGGTGGGCTCGGCGGCCTCTCCCGCCTCCTCAGCCTCTCCGGCCTCGGCAGTCTCGGCAATCTCGGCAGTCTCTCCGGCCGCGGCAGTCTCTCCAGCCTCGCCAGCCTCGGCAATCTCTCCAGCCTCGGCAGTCTCGGCAATCTCGGCAGTCTCTCCGATCTCTCCGGCCTCTCCGGCCGCGGCGCCGGCCTCGGACTCGCCGGCCTCGGACTCGCCGGCCTCGGCCCGGCCCAACATGGCCTTGGCGGCCTCGATGAGGCTGGCGGCCTTTTTCTCATTGACACCGGCGAACTGCATAAGCTCCTCCACCGTGGTGGAGGCCACATCCTGGGCGGAGGTGAAGCCGGCTTCATACAGGGCGCTGGCGGTCATTTCACCCACGCCCGGGATCTTCAGGAGGGAGAGATAACCTTCCTTCAGACCCTTGGAGTACTTGCTCTCGCTCTTGACGTCGATCTTCCAGCCCAGTAACTTGGAGGCCAGCCGGACATTTTGACCCCGTTTACCGATGGCCAGGGAGAGCTGATCGTCGGGGACGATGATCTCCATGGTATGGTTGGCATCGTCCAGGATGATGCGGCTGACCTCCGCCGGGGCCAGGGCCTGGGTGGCGAATTTGGCCGGGTCGGGGTTCCAGGGAATGATATCGATCTTCTCCCCGCGGAGTTCCTGGACGATATTTTGCACCCGGGAGCCCTTGATGCCCACGCAGGCCCCCACCGGATCGACGTCGGAGTCCCGGGAGGTGACGGCAATCTTGGCCCGGCTGCCCGGTTCCCGGGCGCAGGAGATGATCTGGACGATGCTCTCGGCGATCTCGGGGACTTCGGATTCGAACAGGGCCTTGAGGAAATTGGGGTCGACCCGGGAGAGGATGACCTGGGGGCCCTTGGACTGGCGTTTGACATCGACGACATAGGCCCGGATGCGGTCGCCCTGGCGGTAAAACTCCCGGGGGACCTGTTCCGGGGGCGGCAGGATGGCCTCGGTGCGCCCCAGATTGACGATGATGCCGGATTTATCCTGGCGCTGGACGATGCCATTGATGAGTTCGCCTTTGCGGTCCTTGTAGTCTTCGTAGACGATATCCCGCTCGGCGTCCCGCATGCCCTGGATAATCACCTGCTTGGCCGACTGGGAGGCGATGCGTCCGAAGCTGCTGGCATCAAGCTTGATGCCCAGGCTGTCCCCCATTTCGCACTCGGGGTCAAGCTGACGGCCCTCCTCCAGGGTGATCTCCCGGTCGGGTTCGGTGATCTCGGGCACCACTTCCTTGAACTGGAACACCTCGATTTCCCCCGAGTCCTCGGAGAAATTGACCTCGATGTCCAGTTTGGCGCCGTATTTCTTGCGGGCCGCGGACTTGACGGCGTCCAGGATGGTGGAGATGAGCAGTTCCCGGTCGATCCCCTTATCCCGGCACACCTGATCGATGATGCGTTTTAATTCTCCAGTCATGCAGACCTCTTATTCCTCCGGGGAGGAATGCTAAAAATCGAAATCCAGCCGGGCCCGGGAAATCTCCGCCAACGGCACGGCATGCACCGTATCGCCCTCCCGGACCATCACCCGGTCGTCTTCCAGCCCCAGGAGTTCACCCCGCCACACGGCGCCCTTGGCGGCCGGGCCCCGCCCCACCAGGCGGACCAACCGCCCGACGTAGCGCTGGTAGTCGGCCGGCTTTTTCAACGGGCGGTTCAACCCCGGCGACGACACCTCCAGGGTATAGGCCTGGGCGATGAGATCGTGGACCTCCAGGAGATCGCCGACGATCCCGCTGAGGCGGGCGCAGTCATCCAGGGTGACGCCGCCGGGGGTGTCGACGAAGAGGCGCAGGACCAGCCGTTTGCCGCTGCGGCCGAATTCCAGGTCCACCAGTTCCAGGTTCTGGGCTTGGAGCACCGGGGCCATCAAGGCCTGAAGGCGTTCCGCCAACTCTGTCTTATTCATGCCCCCCCGGGGACCACTACCCTAGTTGCCACAAAAAAAGTGGGCTAGAGCCCACTTCCGAGAAAACCCAAAATTATCCCAGATCTTCAGGCGTGCCCGAGGCACGTTTCTCATCCGCCAGTCGAAGAATTTCCGGGGCTGGGACGCCAGCCGGCCACCTCGAGAGGGGAAGCGGGTCAGAGCTCAGGGATGGCATCGTCCCTGAGCCGTGTGTGGAGCGGGCAACGGGATTCGAACCCGCGACACCAAGCTTGGGAAGCTTGTACTCTACCAGCTGAGCTATGCCCGCCCTATACTTAAATTTACAAGCGATTCAACGAGATGTCAAGCGATTTTTCCCACCCGACCGCGGCCCGGCCGGTTCAGTCGGCGGTTTGGGCCAGGACCTGGCGGGCCTGATCGATATCGGCCTGGATTTGCTGGATGAGCGAGGGAAGGTCCGGAAAGCGCTGTTCGTCCCGGAGGCGGCGGATAAATTCCACGGCCAGAGATTGCCCGTAGAGGTTGCCGTGGAAGTCCAGGAGGTGGACTTCCAACGACAGCTCCTGATCGGCGAAGGTGGGGCAGGTGCCGATGTTGGCCACGGCGGGGTGGCTGTGACTCTCGATGGCGGCGCGACAGGCATAGATGCCGGAAAGGGGGAGCAAGTCGTTGTCCGGACGCAGGTTGGCGGTGGGGATGCCCAGGAGGGGGCCGCCGCGCTGGTTGCCGTAAATCACTTCGCCAGTGACCTCATAGGGCCGGCCCAGGAAGGTGCGGGCCTCGGACACCCGCCCGGCGGCGATGAGATTGCGGATCAAAGTGCTGCTGACGATGATCCCGTTCACCTCAATGGCGTCGACCACGTGGACCGGAAACCCCTTGGCGGCGCCCAGGGCCCGGAGCAGGTCGATGTTGCCCCCCCGGTTGCGGCCGAAATTGTAGTCGTGGCCCACCACCACCTCGTGGACGCCCAGGCGCCGCAGGAGGTAGTCTTCGACAAAGTCCTCGGCGGACAGGGCGGCGAATTCCCGGGTGAAGGGGTGGACGATGAGGTGATCCACGCCCACGGCCTGCAAGAGTTTGAGCTTCTGCCGGGTGGTGGTGAGGAGGGGCAGGTTGCGGTCGGGGCGCATGAGCTTGATGGGGTGGGGGTCGAAGGTGATCACCACCGACTCGCCGGCTATGGCCCGAGCCCGTTCCCTGACCTTGGCAAAGAGGGTTTGATGGCCCAGGTGGACCCCGTCGAAGTTGCCGATGGTGATCACCGGGCGGGTGAAGGGGCGCTGGCAGTCCTGCAGATTACGGTAGACGGTCATAGGATTCTGACTTTTCCCGGCGGAGTCCGGGAAAAGAGGTGGATTTCCCGTTGACAACCTGAATTTATAATTATATAAATTTATCCAGAAAAACACAGCAAATTCTTTTGCCCCCGCCGGGGGCGGGAGAAGGCGCCCATGCCGAAGTGGCGGAATTGGCAGACGCGCTAGGTTCAGGGTCTAGTGGGTGTACGCCCGTGCCGGTTCGAGTCCGGCCTTCGGCACCAAGTATTGAAATTATTATAAAATTACCCTAAGAAATGGCTCTGGTCACGGGTGGCCGGAGTCATTTTATTTAACCCCATATTTTTCAGAGTTTTCTCACCCGTGACCGTGACCCGGGACGGTCCCGGGTGGGGTCCCCGCAGGGTCTTCTCCAGGTCCTTCCTCCCCGCCCCCGTTGTCCACCTCCGCAGGGACGATGCGGCCCCGCAAGGCGTAGCGGGTCTCGTCCCCCACCGCCTCACTGTGGCTGAGGGCCGCCTGCCGGGGGCAGTAACTGAAGCGCTCCAGGGCGGAGGTGGGAAAGGGAGAGGTCGTCTGGCGAGAAGCCGGTCTGCCCAGCCCAAGGAGGGGTGATGAAGCCGCAACCCACCCCGCAGGCTGTTGAAAAACGGCAGTTTGGTCATCCGGAACGGAGTGCAGGATATATAACCAATGAGAAAGACTAGATTCTTCGCTGGGCCCAGAATGACAACGACCCAATCGGGGAGTTTTTCAACAACCTGCCCGAGGCCGTCAGACACCGGGGCCTTGCGTCCCCTTTCGGTGACTTTGCCGCCTTCGGGGCCCTGCCCCGTTGCCACCGAATCAACATCCTGTGTCTTGGCGAAGGCCGGCCGGGTGATACTTGGTCCAGCCGACCGACCACCTCAGCTCAGCTCCTACGCCGGCCTCACTCCGTCTGACTTAAACCTCCCAGGGCGCTTCGATCCAGCCGCAGGGTCACGCACAACGACACTGCCATGACCAGAGATGCGACGGGATGTCCGGGCACCGCCAGGAGCGCAGCGCATCGGGAGTGACCATCGTAACGGCAATGAGCGTGGCGCTCTTAACCCTGGGAAAGCCACAGATCCACTGCTTCCGCGGCGCCGGCCGACAGTCCCGTAAACCTTATGATACGAGAGGTCTGCGACTCTCCCGGGCCCACCACCTTGCCATCGATCACTAGGCGGCCCCGCCTCGGATCAGAGAGCTCCACCTGCAGGGAACCGAAGACTTCCAGGGCCAGTCCCGTCTCCAGTTCGGCGCCGACGGCTGACAACTGGAGCAGTCTGCCTTCATAAGGTGAGGGGCTGAGTTGTTTGCCGGTGAATAACCGGATTTGGACCGGTAGGGGCCGGGCCAGCCGGGTGAGGCCGGGGACCGTGGGCGGCAGGGTTTTGTCGGCTCGATTCGGAATCCCCCGAACCTCCCAGAGGTGGATAGCCGATTCCACCCCCTTGGCGTAGGTCTCCAGCGGTCCGGCGACGTCGAAGTGGCCGGCGACGGCCTCGCGGGTAAACTCGGAGATGAGCACCTGTCCGCCCACGGTGAACGACTCCAGGCGGGACGCCAGATTGACCGCATGACCCACCACGCCGTATTTGATGCGCACCAGGGAACCCATGTTGCCCACTACACACGGGCCGGTATTGAGGCCCACCCCCATTTCCAGGCGCGGGAGGTCAGACTCCGGGAGGTCGCGGTTCATCTGCTGGCGAGTCAGTTGCATGTCGATGGCACAAGATACCGCCTGCCGGGCGTGATCCGGATCGCTTTCCGGGGCCCCGAAGACGGCGAACAAGCTGTCCCCCAGGAAGTCCACGACAAAGCCATGATGCCGGTTGATAATTTGGACCATGGTGTCGAAGTGGGTGTTTAAGATGTGCACCACCTGTTCTGGATGGATCTGTTCCGAAAACCGGGTGAAGTTGCGCAGATCGGAAAAGAGCAGGGTCACCTCCCGCCGCTCGCCTCCCAGCATAGTTTCCTGACCCTTGACGACCACCTCCCGCACGATCTGTTCCGGGGCGAAACGGGTGAAGGAGCGGAGGCTGGCCTTCATCCGGTCTATGGCGCCCTGGAGCTGCTGAATTTCGGAGATGTGGGTGTGCAGACGGAACTGGTGGTCCAGTTGAAAATTTCGGATGCGCTCGGTTTCCGCGGAGAGCAGGAGGATGGGTTTGGAGATGCTGCGGGAGAAGAGAACCACCAGGACCGCCGCCACCACCAGGATGACGAGACTGATGAGGAAGACGTTCCGGTTGATCTTTTTAACGGCGCCGATGAAGTCATCCTCCGGGGCCATCACCACCACCTGCCAACGCTTTTTAAAGGAAGGGGGAAAGTCGCGGAAGGTGGCCAGGTAGGTCTGGCCGCCGACCTCGACCGCGACCCGGTCCGCCCCCGAGGTCCGATGTTGCCTGAAGGCCGCGGTGATGCTGGGGATCTCCAGTTCCTCCACATAAACCGTCCGTAGGACACCGTCCCCGACCTGGTTGTCGACGATACGGCCGGGATCCGGGAAGGCGACGAGTTCATTTTTCTCGTTGATGATAAAGGCCAGCCCGTGTTCACCGATCCGGAGCGATTTCAGAAAGGTGGAGAGTCCGCTCAACTCGATGTCAGAGCCCATGACTCCCAGCACCCTGCCGCGGGAGTCCAGAATGGGACAGGAGACGCTGATGCCCGGCTGCTGGCCGGTGTAAAAGATATACAGATCGGTCACATAAAGATGGCGGCTGTGCTCGGCGCCTTGATACCAGGGGCGCAGGCGGGGATCGAAGGTGTCGGTGGAGTCGGTGGCGGTCTTGATGACCTGAAAATTGGCATCCCGATACTTCCAGGTAGTAACCGGGCGCCCCGGCGAGCGGTCGACGAATTTGGTGGCGGTGGAGCCATCCGGCTGGCGACGGGACAAGAGAAAGTTCCCCGCCTGATCACCGATGAAGAACGTGGCGATCTGAGGGTAAGTGTTCAAGACATGGACGGCATAATGCTCCAGACGCGCCCAGTCGCTGAACGGCAGGACCCGGGCGCCGGCCAGCCGGGAACTCATTTCGGTCAGGGTGGCCACAGGCGTCAGAAAGCTGACGGTGCGGTTAATGACGGTCTGGGTGGTCTGCTCCATGAGGTCGTCACAGAGCATCAACACCATCCGCGTCGTATTGCGGTCAAAATAAAGGATCACGACCAGGACGGTGGCCAGCAGCAAGCCCCCGAAGGCGGTGAGGATATCCACCCGCAGGCTTCTCCGGGTAAACGACAGGCGCCATGGTCTCATCATGGATACAGTTCCCGGGGCAAGGGTCACCAATGAACGGCTTCGGTGGCGTTCCTAAGCCACCGCAAGGGGTTACTTTGCCTCCGAGGTCAGTCCAGCCAGGTTTTGGTTGGGAGCATCGGCAGAGGCGATACCGTGTTGCCAGCCGCCGCCCAGGGCCCGGTACAGGGCGATGACCGCCAGGAGTTCGTTGGCCCGGTTCTGGGTCAACCTCAGCTCGGCCTCAAAGAGCTGCCGGTCCGAATCCAACACCTCCAGATAGGGGGTCACCCCTCCATAATAGCGCTGATAGGCCAGATCGGTTTGCTGGCTCAAAGCCTTCACCTGTTTTCCGGATTCCTGGGACACTTCCTTCAGCATCCGCACCCCCACCAGGGCGTCGGAGACCTCCCGGAAGGCTTGTTGAACGGACTTCTTGTAGGTGAGCAGGGCTTCCTGGGTCACGGCCTCGGCGGCCCGGACGCCGGCCCGGAGCCGCCCGGCCTGGAAGATGGGCTGGGTGATTCCCGGCGCCACGAGATCCCAGAAACTGGCCGGCCCGGTGAACAGGCTCTTCAAGGCCGCGGACTCCCACCCCGAGGCCCCGGTAATCCGGATGTTGGGAAAAAGGAGCGCCTTGGCTTCGCCGATGCGGGCGTTGGCCGCCACCAGGGTCTGTTCGGCGAAGCGGATGTCGGGACGCCGCTCCAGGAGGGCGGAGGTCAGTCCCGGCGGGATGGTGACGGTCAAATCCTGCTCCACAAGCGATTTCCCCCGGGGGACGGGGCCCGGGTTCCGTCCCAGCAAGATGTTGATCTGGTTTTCTTTCTGTTCGATGGCCCGCTTCAGGTCGGGGACCACGGCCCGGGCCCCATAGACCAGATTTTCCGTCATGAGCACGGGGGTCAGGGAATCCCAGCCGTAGTCGAAGCGCGCCTTCACCAGCTTGAGGGATTCTTCCCGAACCTTGACGGTGCGGTTGCTGATCTCGAGCTGCTGATCCAGCCCCCTGAGTTCGATGTAGGCCCGGGCCAGGTCGGTCACCAGGGTCTGGATGACGAATTTGCGGTTCTCCTCGGAGGCGAAAAATTCGGCCCGGGCCGCTTCCGTGGCTCGGCGGATGCGGCCGAAGAAGTCCAGTTCCCAGGAGAGGTCCCCGAAGACCAGACCGGCCAGGCGCTCCGTGCGAGGAACCCCCGGGGTGAATCCCCGTTCCGAGGTGCGGATGCTCTCCGTCTGGCCGCCCAGGTTCACTGCGGGAAAGAGGTAGGAGCGCTGGACGACCACCTGTTCCCGGGCCTGGAGCACCCGCTGGGCGGCGATCTGCACGTCATAGTTTTCCCGGAGGGCGATCTTGATCAGCTCCTGGAGCCGGTCATCCTTGAAGACTTCAAACCACTGCAGATCCCCGAAGGAAGCTTCGGCCGGTTGCGTGGGGATATCGGGCCCCTGGCCCCGGAATTGGTCCGGAACCGGATAGGCGGGCCGCTGGTAGTCGGGGCCGACGGCGCAGCCGCAGATCAGCATGAGCGTAAAAAGGATGGTGAGCCGGGTGTTCATGATTGTTCTCCTTGCCGGCCGGGCGGATCGGCCAGGGCGGCGGCAGGCTGGGGAGGCTCTGGGCCTTGGCGGTGGGAGAGTTTCTCCACCACATAAAAGGTGACCGGGATGAGGAAGATGGCGATGACCGTGGCCGCGCCCATCCCCCCGATCACCGCGGTGCCCATGACCTGGCGGGCGACGGCGCCGGAGCCGGAGGCCAGGGCCAGGGGCACACAGCCGAGAATAAAGGCGAAGCTGGTCATGAGAATGGGGCGGAGCCGGAGCCGCGCCCCCTCCAGGGCGGCATCGGCGATATCCCTCCCGGTCTCGTATTCCGCCTTGGCGAATTCGACGATGAGGATGGCGTTTTTCGCGGCCAGGCCGATGAGCATGACCAGACCGATCTGGGCATAGAGATTCAGCTCCATCTGCCGCAGGAAGATCCCCAGGAAGGCCCCGAAGATGGCGATGGGCGTTCCCAGCAGGACGCTGAACGGCAGCGTCCAACTCTCATACTGGGCCGCCAGGATCAAAAAGACGAAGACGAGGGAGAGGACGAAGATAACCCAGGCGGGCACTCCCTCCTGGGCCTGCTTCTCCTGGAAAGACATGCCCAGGTAGTCGTAGCCCATCTCAGCCGGCATGGTCTCTGTAAAGACCTCCTCCAGGGCCTGCATCCCCTGGGCGGAACTGAACCCCGGAGCGGTCACGGCATTGATCTGCACGGCGCGGTAGAGGTTGTAGCGCATGGTGAACTCAGGCCCGGAGCGCGGCTCGAGACTGGTGAGGGCGCTCAAAGGTACGGCGTCGCCGTGGTTGTTGCGCACATAGAACTGGCCCAATTGCTCGGCATTGGTCCGAAATTCCCCTTCGGCCTGCACGTAGACCTGCCACTGGCGGCCGAAGCGGTTGAAGTAGTTAACGAAGTAGCCGCCCATGAAGGCCTGCAACACCCGGTAGACCTCGCCGAGGTCCACCCCCTGCTTGAGCACCTTGTCCCGGTCCACCTGGACGAAGATCTGGGGCACCGTGGGGATAAAGCTGGTGGTGACCCGGGAGACTTCGGGCCGTTTCTGGGCCGCGGCCAAAAATTTCTGGGTATTGTCCCAGAGAAAGGCGACGTCCTTCCCGGCCCGGTCCTCCAGGATGAAGGTCACGCCGCCGGCGGTGCCGATGCCCGGGATGGCCGGGGGCGAGAAGGCGAAGGCGATACCCTGGGGGAGTTGAGCCAGCTTTTGGTTGAGCCCGGCCATGACGGCCTCGTACTTCTCCTCCGGCCTGGTCCGCTGGCGCCAAGGCTTCAGGGTGACGAAGAAGAAGCCGCTGTAGGTGTTGGTGACGCCGCTGAGCAGATTGAGGCCCACCACGGTGGTGACGTACTCCACCCCCGGGGTCGCCACCATGATCTCCTCGATCCGGCGGCAGACCTCGCTGGTCCGTTGCAGGGAGGAGGCGTCGGGCAACTGCACCCCGGCATACATATAGCCCTGGTCCTCTTCCGGGAGGAAGCCACTGGAGAGTCTGCCGCCCAACAGGCCGGTGAGCCCGGTCATCAGGACCAAGAAGAGCAGGCTCATCCCCGCCTTCCTGATAAAGACCCGGCACCAATGCACATAGCCATCGGTGCTGCGGCCGAAGATATCGTTAAACCACTGATAGAAGCGGCTGAGAGGTCCATGCGATTTCTTTTTGGGTTTTAAGATCATGACGGCCAGGGCCGGGGAGAGGGTCAGGGCGTTGAAGGCGCTGATGAGTACGGAGATGGCGATGGTAATGGCGAACTGCTGGTAGAGCCGGCCGGTGATTCCCGGAATGAAGATGGTGGGGAGGAAGACGGCGGAGAGCACCAGGGCGATGGCCACCACCGGTCCGGAGACCTCCTCCATGGCCTTGATGGTGGCCTCCTTGGGTGACAAACCGTGCTCGATATGGTGTTCCACGGCCTCCACCACCACGATGGCGTCGTCCACCACCAGGCCGATGGCCAGGACCAACCCCATCAGGGCGATGGTGTTGATGGAGAAGCCGATGAGGGGAAAGGTGGCGAAGGTGCCGATGAGGGACACGGGCACGGCCAGGGCCGGGATGAGGGTGGCCCGCCAGCCCTGCAGAAAGACGAAGACCACGATGATGACCAGCACGAGGGCTTCAAACAGGGTATGGACGATCTCCTTGAGGCCCTCCCGCACGGCCTGGGTGGTGTCCAGGGCAATGACGTACTCCATGTCCGGCGGGAAGGACCGTTTGGCCTGTTCCATGAGCCTTTTCACCCCATCGACCGCGTCAATGGCGTTGGTGCCCGGGAGCTGGTAGAGGGCCAGGGCGGCGCAGGACTTGCCGTTTAAACGGCCCCGGAAGGAGTAGAGCTGTGACCCCAATTCTATCCGGGCCACATCCTGCAGGCGGACGAGGGACCCGTCCGGATTGGCCCGGAGAACGATCCGAGCGAACTCCTCGGGATTTTCCAGGCGCCCCTGGGAGCGGATGGCGTAGGTGAACTCCTGTCCGGGCGGGGCCGGCTCCGCCCCCACCTGGCCGGAGGGATTGACGGTGTTCTGTTTCTGGATGGCGTCGACGATCTCGGGGATGGTGATGTTGAGCTTGGCGAGCTGGTCGGGCCGGACCCAAAAGCGCATGGCATACTGGCCGGCCCCGAACACCGTGACGCTGGCGATGCCGGGCACCCGGGTGAGCTGATCGTTCAGGTTGATATAGGCGTAATTGGCCAGGAAGGTGGCGTCATAGGTGCCGTGGGGAGAGATGAGGTCCACCACCATCAGCGGCGCGGACTGGGATTTCTTGATGGTGACGCCGTAATTGCGCACGTCCGCCGGGAGCTGGGATTCGGCTTGGGCCTCGCGCATCTGAGCCAGCACCTGGTCGATGTTGGGATCGGTTTGCACACCGAAGTTCACGTACATCTTCAACTCGCCGTTGTTGGCGTTCAAAGAGTACATGTAATTCATGTTGTCCACGCCGCTCATCTGCTGCTCGATGGGCGTGGCCACGGACTGCTCCACCGTCAGGGCGTCGGCGCCCACATAGGTGGTGTTGATGAAGATTTCCGGGGGGACGATGTTGGGGTATTGGGCAATGGGCAGACCCAGGAGCGCCACCACCCCGACAATCACCGTAACGATGGCGATGACGATGGCCACAATGGGGCGGTTGATGAAGAAGCGCGCCATGGCTTCTCACCTTACCGGCGGTTCCGTTGGGGCCGGGCCCTTGCCGGGCGGCGCCTCTTTCTGGTGGGGCTTGACCGCGACCAGCATGCCCGGGCGGACTTTTTGCAAGCCCTCGACAATCACCCGGTCGCCCGGCTTCAGGCCCTCGTCAATCACCCAGTGGGGGCCGGTGCGTTCACCCACTTTGACCCACCGCAGGTCCACCTGGTTATCCGGTCCCACCACCGCCACCTGGTAGCGTCCCTGGATTTCGTTCACCGCCCGCTGGGGCACCAGCAATGCCCCTTTTTGGGTGGTAATCAGGGCCCGCACCTTGGCGAACTGCCCGGGGCGCAGGAGATTGGCGGGATTGGGGAAGAGAGCCGCGACTTTAATGGTGCCGGTCCGTTCATCCACCTGGCGGTCCTTAAAAAAGACCCAGCCTTTATGGGGAAAGACGCTGCCGTCCGCCAGGATCAGCTCCAACTGGGACTCTTTAGACCCGGAGTTTTCCTTGGCCCCGGATTCCCGGCTGAAGTGCATATATTCCTGCTCGCTGATGGGGACATAGACCTTGATGGGATTGAGCGTTGACACCGTGGTCAACTCCGGGCCTCCCGGGTTCCCGACCAAGTCTCCCAACTGGGCCTTGGCGATGCCGGCGATGCCATTGATGGGGGAGGTGATCTTGGTGAAGCTGAGATCGATGTCGGCTTTGTGCACCGCGGCCTTGGCGGCCTGCACGGCGGCCCGGGTAGACGCCTCCCGGCCGATGGCGTCATCCAGGTCCTTCTTGCTCACTGCGTTCACCGCGGCCAGGGGCCTGATCTTCTCCAAATTGGCCCGGGCGGTGTAGAGCTGGCCTTCGGCAACGGCAAATTGCCCTTTGGCCTGCTCCAGGGCCGCCTGGAAAGGCCGGGGGTCGATCTCGAAGAGGACCTGGCCCTTCTTCACCAGGGAGCCTTCCTTATAGTTCTGCTTGATGAGATACCCCTGGACCTGGGCATTGATCTTGGCGTTGACCAGGCCGTCGGTGGACCCCACCCACTCCCGCACGATGGGCACGTCTGACTGAACGACGTCAACCACCTCCACGGGCAAGGCGGGGGGGCCGGCGGGTTTTTTCTCCCCGCAGCCGGCTGCCAGACTCAGGGTGAAACCCACGGCCAACAACAGACCTGCCACCACGGTGCGGCAATGTTCACAACGGAACAAACGGCTCATGGCTTTATCCTTATCTCCCCAAGGTAACAGGGTGATCAGGAGATTTCGGGCCAATTTTCGAAACATGGAGTAGTATCGAGAAATTTTACTCACCGTCTGGGTAGCCACTTTATCGCATTCCGGAAATTTTTTTTAGTCTTTTTGACGGGGACGGGTAATTTCCCGAGACACCAGCCGGGCCAGGGTGATGCACGGGTAGGGCTGTCCCCCCAGCCCCTGGCAGACGACCAACGGACGGGCTCCCGGAGCCATGGGGGGGAGGTCGCCGGATCCCACAGTGGTCAGGGCAATGAAGCGGTCATAGAGCATCGACCGCCGCAGACCCTTCGGATCATCCGCCGTGAGGCTGACAGGCTACCGAAAGTCCCCGGGATCAGCAGGGCCACCATATGATCGGCCCGGCCTCAGGTAAGACCGAAACTCGCCCCGGGCACAGACCACGTCCACCTGGCGGGGGGCCACCGGAGAGCTCGTGAACACCGGGAGCCGGGGCATCACCAGGAACCGTGGGATACGAGTCCTCATAGCGGGTTTAGCTTCCAGATCTGTTGGCAGTATTCCCGGATGGCCCGGTCCGAGGAGAATTTGCCCATGCGGGCGGCGTTGAGGATGGACATGCGGGTCCAGCGTTTCTCATCCCGGAAGATGTGGCCCACTTCATCCTGGCGCTCCACATAGGAGCGATAGTCAGCCAGCACGAGGTAGTCATCATGGTACAACAGTGAGTCCACCAGGGGCTGAAACAGGCCCCGGTCGCCATGGGAGAAGAAGCCCGAGGCGATCAGGTCCAGGGCCTCCTGAAGATCCAGGTGGTCGTGGTAATAATGGCGGGGGACGTAGCCTCCGGCCTTCAAACCTTGCACCTCCGCGGCCGTGAGCCCGAACAGGAAGAAATTTTCCGGTCCCACCTCCTCCCGGATCTCCACGTTGGCGCCGTCCAGGGTGCCGATGGTCAAAGCGCCGTTCAGGGCGAATTTCATATTGCCGGTGCCGGAGGCCTCCTTGCCGGCGGTGGAGATTTGCTCCGAGAGATCGGCCGCGGGGTAGATGAGTTGGCCGTTCTTCACGTTGAAGTCCGGAAAAAACACCACCTTGAGGCGGTCCTGGACGTCCGGGTCGTTATTCACCACCGCCGCCACGGAGGTGATGAGCTTGATGATCAGCTTGGCCATGAAGTAGCCGGGCGCCGCCTTACCCCCGAAAATGAAGGTCCGGGGCGTGATCTCCAACTCCGGCTGCCGCTTCAGGCGGTTATAAAGGGTGATGATGTGCAACACGTTCAGGTGTTGCCGCTTGTATTCGTGAATGCGCTTCACCTGGAGGTCGAAGAGGCTGGCGGGATTGACCGCGACCCCGGTGCGCTCCCGGATGACGGCGGCCAGATGTCGTTTATTCTCCAGCTTCACCCGGCGCCAGTCCCGGTGGAACTCCAGGTCTTCGGAGAATTCCTCCAGGCGCCGGAGTTCCTCCAGATGCTTGATCCAGGTCTCCCCCAGCTTCCGGGTGATGAGCCCGCTCAGTAACGGGTTGCTCAGGGCCAGAAAGCGCCGGGGGGTGACGCCGTTGGTGACAGAGAGGAACTTCTCCGGCCACAGGTCATGAAAGTCCTTGAGCACGGTATGCTTCAGGAGTTCGCTATGGAGGGCCGCCACCCCGTTGATGGCATGGCTGCCCACACAGGCCAGATGGGCCATGCGGACGGATTTGTCCCCGGTCTCGTCGATGAGGGACAGCCGCCTTACCCGGTCTTCGTCCCGAGGATACTTCAGGCGCACCTCGTCCAAAAACCGGCGGTTGATTTCATAGATGATTTCCAGGTGCCGGGGCAGGAGTTCGCCAAAGAGGGGCACCGGCCAGGTTTCCAGGGCCTCCGGCAAAAGGGTGTGATTGGTGAAGGCCAAAGTTTTCCGGGTGATCTCCCAGGCCGGCTCCCAGGGGAGCAGATGGTCGTCCACCAGCAGCCGCATCAGCTCCGCCACGGCGAGGGCGGGGTGGGTGTCGTTGAGCTGGATCGCGAAGCTCTCATGGAACCGGTCCAGACTTCTCTGTCGCAGGAGGTGCAGGCGGATCATGTCCTGCAGCGAGCAGGAGACAAAAAAATGCTGCTGCGACAATCTGAGGCGTTTGCCCGCCTCGGGTTCGTCATTGGGGTAGAGCACCTTGGTGACGGTCTCCGAGACCACCTTTTCCTGGACCGCACCGTAGTAGTCCCCCAGGTTGAAATCCCTGAAATCAAAGGACTCCACGGCCTCCGCGGCCCACAGGCGCAACAGATTGGTGACCCGGTTGCGGTAGCCGGGGACCGGATAGTCATGGGCCTCACCTTTCACCACCACGTCGGGGACCCAGCGCCGGCGCTGGCAGCCATCGGCGTCGGTGTAGGTGTCGGTGAAGCCTTTCCAGCCCACCCGATAGGCGATCTCCGGCCGACAGATCTCCCAGGGATTGCCCAGTTCCAGCCACTTGTCCGTGATCTCCACCTGCCAGCCATCCCGGATGTCCTGGTCGAAGATGCCGAATTCGTACCGGATGCCATAGCCGATGGCGGGAACCTCCAGGGTGGCCAGGGAGTCCAGGTAACAGGCGGCCAGCCTTCCCAGGCCGCCGTTGCCCAAGCCGGGCTCGCCCTCCTGGTCGAGAAGCTCCTCGAAATTGAGCCCATGGGAAGCCACGGCGTCTTTGACCTGGTCCCAGATGCCCAGGCTGATGAGACTGTTCCCCAACTGCGGCCCGATGAGAAATTCCGCGGACAGGTAGCCCACCGCCTTGACGTCCTCGTCCAGGGCCCGCAGAGTCTGCACCCAGTTGTGCAGCAGCCGGTCCCGCACCGTATAGGCCAGGGCCATATACCAATCGTTCCGGGTGGCCAGTTCGGGGAGCCGGCCCTGGACGTAGTAGAGGTTGTCCAGGAGGGCCTGGGCCAGCGTCTCCGGACTGGTGCCGGTGCGGATGTTCTCGCAGGCTTGAGACTCTTGCTGCTTCTCCATGGTTATCCCCCCATACTGCGCGTCGTCGGAGAAGCCTCAGGCTTTCCCGGCGCTCATCAGGACGTGCTCATTTTTATATGCGACCATCTTGATCAGTTCGTCCCGGGCCGGCCCCAGATATTTGCGGGGGTCGAACTCCCCCGGCTGTTCGGCAAAGATTTTCCGCAGCACCGCGGTCATGGCCAGGCGCCCGTCGCTGTCGATGTTGATCTTGCAGACCGCCGAGCCGGCCGCCCGCCGCAACTGTGCTTCGGAGATGCCCACCGCCGCCTCCATCCGGCCGCCATAGCGGTTGATCAGCTCCACGTACTCGGGCATGACCGAGGAGGCGCCGTGCAGCACAATGGGAAAACCCGGCAGGCGCGTCTCGATCTCCTCCAGGATGTCGAACCTCAGGGGCGGCGGTTCCTCGCCGGGCTTCACCTTGAACTTGAAGGCCCCGTGGGAGGTGCCGATGGAGATGGCCAGGGAGTCCACCCCCGTCTGCTGCACGAATTCTTCCACCTCCGCCGGCCGGGTGTAATGGGACGCGGCGGCGGAGACCTCGTCCTCCACCCCGGCCAACACCCCCAACTCCCCCTCCACGGTGACGTCCCGGGCATGGGCGTAGTCCACCACCTGGCGGGTGAGACGGATGTTGTCCTCGAAGGGATGATGCGAGCCGTCAAGCATCACGGAGGAGAAACCCGAGTCGATGCAGGAGGCGGCCAGTGCGAAGGTGTCGCCGTGGTCCAGGTGCAGGGCGATGGGGATAGCGGCACCCAGATCCTTCATCATCGCCACGGCCCCTTGGACCAGATGGGGCACCATGGCCTCGTGCATGTATTTGCGGGCGCTGCCCGAACATTGGAGAATGACGGGGGATTTCGACTGGATGCAGCCCATCATGATGGCCTCGAGCTGCTCCAGGTTGTTGAAATTGTAGGCCGGCACGGCATAACGCCCGGCCATGGCCTTCTGAAACATCTCCCGGGTATTCACCAGCCCGAGGTCCTGATAACGGAATTCAGTCATTGTCCTGACTCCTATGGTGAAAGGATCTCATGGGGATTTTCTGGGGACTCACAATGGGAACGACAGCCCCTGTGGGCATAAACGCGGGGGGAACTACGGCTGGAGGGGACATACCGTCAGTTCCCCCATGATCCCCGAAACCTACCGCCGGGCGCGGTGCGGCTTGGCCGGGCCGCCGCTCCGCCAGGTTATGGCTATTGCCGGGCCGGTGGTAGATATTGCCCACCAGCCCTGCGGCCGCGCCCCCGGCCAGACCTCCGGCCAGGCCGGCATACAGTTCCGGTCGGCCCCGGTCGCCCAGACCCGGCCGCTCACCGATACCGGGCCGTTCCCCCGGTCCCGGGCGGTCGAACCAGGGCCGCTCCGGCCGATGCTCCGGCGGCCGGGGGCGGATGGTGATGACGTTATTATGGATGTTATTGATATCGGTATAATGGTAGCCTCCGGCGCCCCAGTAGCCGCCCCCGCCCCAATACCCCGGGCCGTGATAGTTGGGGCCATACCGATCCCACCAGTTGTCCGTCACCGCGGCGGTCAGGGCCACGGCGCCGGCCGACATTCTCCACCGCCTTGATTCATTGAGCCGATTGTCCTTTCTTCCCCGGAGAGGACTTTCCGGCAGCCTGAGCTTTCTCCTGGGCCTCGATGACCTCCCTCAGTTTCTGCGGATACTTCATCCAGGGATACCCCCGGGAACCCAGGTCGTAGCCCCGGTTGAACAACTGATTCATGTAATTTTTATCAAACTCCTCCTGCCGCTGCACCTCGAAGTTTCCCGGGATCACCGCCAGGTTGAAGTCCACCCCGTCCACCTGGCTCATGGTGTAGATCCGGTACAGATCGCCGACCCCCTGGTATTTGATGATGGTGCTCAGGGCCCGTTGCGTGATGCCCTTGAGGCCCGCCTCGGTCTTGCCCCAATCGGGGTGGGTCTTGCTGTTGCGCACAATGAACAGGCGCATGGGCCGAGGTTGGAAATCCTTCTCCCCTTTCCGGGCCGTTTTCCCCACCGCCAGGGGCCGGAAGGTGAACTCATACGTGATCGCCTCGGCCACGGCGCCGCCGTCCACATGGAGTTCGTCATATTTATTGCCGCCGGCCTCCACCTCAAGATACAAGGGGGGAAACATCACCGGGATGGCGGCCGAGGCCAGCATGATCTGGCGGAACAGTTTCCCGGAGTCCGGATGACCGCTGGCCGCGATGGCCCCCATGTCCCAGATGACCAGGCGCTGGGCGTCCAGGTTGGTGGTACCGATGAACAGGCGCCGGCCTTTGTTATGTTGGGCGGCAATCTCTGCCAGCATGGCGTCGTCCACCTTGTTGGCCGCCAGCCGGGCCAGGGGCCAGGTGTCGGCCAGGGAATCGCTCTTGAGCAGCGCCAACAGACCGCGCTCCACGTAAACATCTTTGGTGGAAATGGTGGTATAGACATCTTTCAGCCTGGCATCATACTCCGGGCCCAGAAAGGCGAAGGGGGCGATGAGGGAGCCGGTGCTAATGCCGGTCACCAGCTTGAAGCGGGGGCGGTCGCCGTGCGCGGTCCAGCCGCAGAGCAGCCCGGCGCCGAAGGCCCCATCGGCCCCGCCACCGGAGAGGGCCAGGACATCCACCGTGGGGGTTGCAAAGACTCCCTCCGGTTTGCCAGGCTGGGCCGCCAACTCCTGGCGGACGGATTCCACGGCGCTGTTGAACAGGGTTTCATTGGGGGCATCACCGAACCCCCGCACTCCCGGCATGCCCACCACTTGCGCCTCGTCCTGAAGCACCGGCGGCACCGGATGGCGCGCCCTGACCGTACCGCAACCTTGCACCACGATGAGCAGGCATGCCAGGCCAGCCAGTGCAGTGGCCGTTACCATGAGGCTGCGCTTTTTACCAGCCCGATCCACGAAGTTTCTCCTTTCCATGGCCCACCACCAAGAACCGGCAAGCAGTTAGAGAGTTACAGCAATGGGTTAAGCTCGAAAAAGCGAACAGCCCACCCGGCATGGGGCCATGCAACCAGACGGAAAAGAGCTCGCCGTTATGAAGCTGGTCATGGCGGACTCGAGATCCCATGTCAGTATATATATTTTTTCACTTGATACCTGATATGGATTAAGGTTGTCAAGCAGGGGTGAGATTCCCTTGGTTCATCAGGTTAAGCCGCAGATGATCCTCAGGCCCCAGGGGGTCGGGACGCGTGCGCGACGTTTGAGTTACTCCGACGGGCGCGGGTTGGTTCCCGCCTGCCGGCGTCGGGAGCCGGCAGCGATGAGGTTCCGATACTGAGTTGCAATCATAAAGGTATTATTGTCATTCCGAGCACCAGAGAGGAATCTCTCTTTTAGCCACGCTTAGATTCTTCACTCCACTGCGCTCCGTTCAGAATGACAATAACTTTACATATATTTTTGATTGCACCTTGATATGAAAACCGCATCTGCCATCAGGGAAGGAGACGATGAGAGTTGGCGCCGGGACAGGCTGAAGACGGCACCTCAGTGGGAGAAATCCGGTGCGCATTTTCCGGCGCCGGGGCGTTAACTCAGCGCCAGGCCGGAGTTCTACAAGGCTTCCAACCAGTTCCGGACAGCCGAACTTTTCCGGCCCGCCGATCCGGAAGCTCCACGGCTCGTGGCTGCCGGGAAGAAAAGCCGGGACAGCTTCCGAAAGGCGGCAAAACTGGCCGATCACCCCATCATATTGGTGGACCTTCCCGGCGAGGGAACAACCTTACCCGGATTCCTGGGCCTGGTCGACAGGTCGAAGACCAAGAGACCCTTATCGATGGAGCACTCAGGTTTTGATGGCACGGCGGCAGAGCTCCGGGTTGCAACCGCCCGGTTCACCGATACCAGGCCCTCATGTCGCAGAAAGATTTTATCCTGTTCACGCAGGCGGAAGGGGCCGAACCACAGCGTCAGAGGGGAGCCGTGCGGACCTCGAAGGCGGGGCTCCCGGACTGGCTGGGCGGTATCATGGGGCATAATGAGATCGGAAAGCCGTGTCGATGATCCAGCCCTCAGCCGGGCCACCCATTCAATCCCGCCGACTCGTTACACCGGCACCTGCTGGTGAGGTCGGGTGGACTTGCCGGTCCCGGTATGTATCACCGGGGAGTAGACCGGGCGGGAAGGAGCCCGCAGGTTGCCAGAGTCAGAACTACGGCCAAAAGCCTGCGATAACCTGACGGCCGTTGCCGGGGACACGCCGGCATGGCCGTTCAGCAGCCAGGAAAGGGGCTTGCGGGTCACACCGAGTCCATGGGCGGCCGGTGTGAGTGTCAAGCCGAGGGGCTTGAGGCACAATTCCCGTATTATCTCGCCCGGATCCGGGGGGGGGCTTCATGGTCATGACGCCGAATGCCTCGTCATTCTGATCGGAGCCAAGCGGAGTGAAGAATCTAACCGTGGTTAAAAGAGGGCTTCCTCGCGTGCGCTCGGAATGACAAAAATACCTTTATGATTGCATCTTGGCATTCACTGATGATCAGATAAATCGCGGCCGGGGAAAAGGTGGGACATGTCAACGGCTGTCCCGAATCAGGTCTTCGAGACCAAGAAAATCCAGGGGTTGCGGTGATGACCGCAGCCCCTGCAGTTTTGGGGGGAGAAAGGGGGTTGGACCCCGCCCCCCCGGTCGGGGCGCCGGGAGGCCGGAGGCCCGGGTGGGAAAACGGGGCGGGCTCCGGCGGGCCGGCTAAAAGCGCAGGTAGAGGTTGGCGATGGACGGATCGGAGGGGAAGGCGTTGCGGCGCACCTCATCACTGATGGTGAGGGTGCACTCCAGGCCGAACATCATCCGCAGGTAGCGGAAGCCGAACTGCAACAGTTCCAGGTCATCGGTTTTCAACGGTTCCGCGGCCTTGGCGTCGATTTCGAAGATCTCCAGGAAGGGGGTCTCGAAGACGAAGCGCCGGAACTTGTCCAGGTCATAGGCCACCATGGCAAAGAGGGCCTTGAGCCGGGCATCGGGCCGCATACATTCCGGGGTGGTCTTGGAGAGCACCAGGGTGAGCCACTGGCGGTTCAGATCGGCCTCCAGGACCGTCAGCTCCTGCTGGGTCAGCCAGGCACCCACGGTCCAGGACTCGGCCGGGGTGGGCCCGGCGGCCTCGGGCCCCGGCGTCAGGAGGCATTCCTCCACCATCCGGTCGTCCTGCATGGTGCAGGCGATCCCCAGAGGATGCAGGCGGCAGGTGGAGGGACGGTGGGGAAAGACCGTACACGCGGCTCCCTCCAGGAAGGGACACTTGTCCCCGGTCCGGGGGAAATCCAACACCACCAGGGGGAGTTTGGTCTCGGGCTCGGTCTCCTGCCGGGTGTACTGGGCCAGAAAATCCGTCGAGGTGAGACCCAGATGGGTTTTCAGGCGCAGGATGTCGTAGGGCGTCAGGACCACCTGGAGGTCGGCGGCCGCGGGCCAACCACAGCGACCGGCCTCGGGACGGGGGTAGGCAAAGGTGTCTTCCGGCGTCAGGAGACGGCATTGATCCGGGTGGAAATTAATGAAAAACATATTTCGACTCCTCAACAATCAATATTTTTTACGACACAGACATATTCCCGAGGCACGGCGGCTGTCGGTTACAGGGGCACGACCCGGACCTGGCGGCGGCTTTGGGTGAGCCACTGGACCCCCTGGGGGGTGATGCGGGCGGTGTCTTCCAGGCCCACCATGCCGATCTCCGGGAGGAAGAACTTGGGTTCGAAGGCCAGGACCATGTCGGCTTCCAGGGGGTAGGGAAAACGGGCGGTCAACAGGGGGAACTCGTCGAGTTCCAGGCCCACCCCGTGTCCCAGGAAGGCGACCCGATCCCGGCCCAGGCCCATGAAGCACTCCCCCAGGCCGTGGGCCTCGACCTCGGCCAGCAAAAGCTCATAAACCCGTCGGGGGCTGACGCCGGGGCGGGCTTCCTGCTGGAACAGGGCGTAGAGGCGCTCCACCACGGCAAAGGCCTTCCAGGCGGCCTCGGGGAGGTCCCCCAGGGCATACATCCGGGTTTCGTCGGCCACGTAGCCGTGCACGCAGGAGGCCAGATCGATGCTGATGGGCTCGCCCGGCGCCAGGGCCTTATGGCCGGCCCCCTGGGGAAAGGCGTGGGAGAATCCCGCCCCGCCCGAGGGCGTATCGGTATAGGCCGCCTCCAGGCCCGAGAGTCCCGACAGGACGTGCCCGAAGAAGAGTTCCAGGTTCCAGCCCCGCACCCGCACCAGACCCTGGTGACCCCGCCGCCGCAGGTGATATTCCAGGAGGGCGGAGACCTCCAGCTCAGTGACCCCGGCCTGCAGAAACCCGGGGGCCAGGTCCAGGACCTCATCCAGGATATGGGCCGCCTGGCCGATCTGCTCGATCTCGTACTCACTTTTGATCATGCGCTGCTGCCGGATCAAGGGAGACAGGTCGATACAGGGCCGGCCCGGGAAGATGGCGGTCTCCAGGCGCCGGGCCAGGGTCGCGGGCATGACGTCGAGCTCCAGGCCCACGGCGCCCTCGCCGCCCAGCCCCACCCGCTGGAGGATGGCGGGCACCTCCCGGAGGTCCTGATAATAGGCCAGCATCCAGGGGGGTTCGGGCCCCGGGGTGCGATTACAGGGGCGGCGCACCAGCAGGACCGGATCACCCTGGGGGGCCACGGCCAGGAAACCGTCCACCACGGAGCCGGTATAATAGTAGAGGTCGGCGACCTGGCGGATGACGGCCAGGCCGATGTCATGGGCCTCCAGCAGCCGTTGCAGCCCGGCCACGCGGCGATTGATTTCGGAGTGCGGCACGGTGTCGGCGGTGGGTGTCATGGGATCTCCTCGCCCCCGGATTCCGGGTGATAGATGACGGCCTGGACCGCAGCGGCCCCCTGGGCCCCCAGGACCAGGACCTTTTCGATGTCGGCGGTGCGGCTGGGGCCGGTGATCCAGGAGACCAGGCCGGAGGGCTCCGCCGCGCTCAGGGTTAGGGCCTCCTCCAGGGTGAGGCCGGCCCTGCCCGCGGGGATCACCACGATATGCAGCCGGGGGCGCAGTGACAGCCACCAGCCCCCGAAAGAGGCGTCTCCCAGGAGCAGCGAGCCGGTCTCGGGCACGGCCCCGAAGCCCACGCTGACCGCGGTATCCACCTCCGGCTGGAGAGGGGCCGCCGGGGTCTGGGGGGTCAGGAAATTCACCTCAGGGTCGTCCTTCCCCCACCACGGCAGCAGGGCCCGGAGCCAGGGGTGGTCCTGACAGACCAGGGGGGCCCCGGCGTACTCCCGGAGGGCCGCGGCCAGGCCGGCGGGACCGTGGGCCTGATCGAAACCGGCCCGGGCCTCGGCCAGGCGGTGGGCCAGAAGTTCCGGCTGAGGAGGGGCGTCGATCATGTCAGGTCCTCTCCGGAGGGAGGGTCCCCGGCCCCGGCGTGGTAACTCCGGGGGGCGAAGGTGGGGAGGGCGCGGTCCCGGCCCCACAGCCGCTCGGCCACGGCGCCCGGCAGGTGGGCGGCCACAGCCCGGGCCGGGGTTTCCAGGCCGCGGTAGAGGGACGGATGGGACAGGACCGCGGCGGCGCCCCGAATCAGGGTGCGCAGCAGGGGGTGGCGGCGGCTGTGCTGCCGGACGTAGGTGATGTGGTCCGCCAACGGAATCCGGACGGGGCAGATGAGACTGCAGGCGCCGCAGTGGGTGCAGTAATCGCTGAGATCGGCGCCGGCCAGGAAGGGGGCCAGGAGGATGCCGATGGCCCCGGGATAGACCTGGCCATAGAGGTGCCCGCCCCCCACCTGGAAGATGGGGCAGACGTTCAGGCAGGCGCCGCACCGGAGACAATACAGGGCCTGCCGCAGACGGGGATGGGCGGCCAGGCGGCGGCGGCCATTGTCCACCAAGATGAGGTAGAACGCCTGGGTGGCCGCGGCCCCGTTGGCCAAGGGCCGAGCCTTGAGACCGCGGATGAAGTTGACGTAGGCGGTGAGACGCTGGCCGGTGGCGCTGGCCGGGAGCAGGCGGAGGCAGACGGCCAGATCGGAGAGGGTGGGGAGCAGCTTTTCCAGGCCCATGACGGCCACGTGCACGGGCGGCAGGGCGGCGCATTGGCGCAGATTGCCTTCGTTCTCCACCATAACCAGGGTGCCGGAGTCGAGGGCGGCGAAATTGACCCCGGTGATCCCCATCTGGGCCTCGGCCAGGCGCGGGCGCAGGTAGGCCGCCCCGGCCCGGGAAAGGGCCTCGGGGTCCGGGGGACAGACGACCTCCAGGCGGGCGGCAAAGAGGGCGGCGATCTGAGTCCGGTCGCAGTGCATGGCCGGGGCGGTGATGTGGGCCGGGGCCTCGCCGGTGAGCTGCACGATGAATTCGCCCAGGTCGGTCTCGGTGACCGTGAGACCGGCGGCCGCCAGGGCCGGGTTGAGACCGATCTCCTCGGTGGTCATGGACTTGGACTTGACCAGGGTGCGCACCCCGTGGCGGCGGGCCAGGCCCACGATCAGCTCCCGGGCCTGGGCGCCGTCGTGGGCGGTGAGGACCACCCCGCCCCAGCCGCTTACCTGCCGGGTGAGTTCGGCCAACCCCTCCTCCAGCCGGGAGACGACCTCGGCCTTGAGGGCGTGGGCCTGTTCCCGCCAGCCCTCCCAGTCCGGGTAGGTCCGCACCAGGGCGTCCCGGGCCGCCAGGGCGCGGTGGCAGGCGGCGCGGATGGCGGGCCGGAGGGGGCCGGGGGCGCGGGAGGGAGCGGGACGATTCACCATGGGCATGTCAGTTCTTCAGGGGTAATGGATCAACCCAGGCAGTACGAAAGTTTTGGGCCCGGTGGCTCAGGGATGATGGTGGGCGGTGCCCACCCGACAATCTTCCCCGTCGGAGACAGGGTCAGTGACCGGCGGGAGGCGCTTTGCTTTCCCGCCCTAAGGGTAACAAGACAGGTTTGATTTCCCCTCACCCCAACCCTCTCCCCCCAGCAAAGGAGGGGGAAAAAGGACACGATGGCATTAATACCATAGCGCCAAAATAAATACGTTAGTACGAGGGGCTAAGACCATAATACTTTCAAAGCAGGACATAATGGTGGCACGGGCTGCCAGCCGGTGCCACCACGGAGACTTTTTAAGAGGAGGTCTTGGACTCCGGCCCGGCGGCTTCGGTGAAGGCAAAGAGCTGTTCCGGGTCCTGCCCAGCCAACTGGAGAAAAGCGCCGATCTGCTCCGCCAGCCAGGCATGCTTGACCAGGGAGTCAATGGTTTCGCCCAGGACCTGCTTGACCTCCGGGGGCAGGTAACCCTCGTGGGCCAGGCGGTCCTTGAGGAAGGCCACCAGGACGGGGGCCACCAGCTTCTGTTTCTCGACCCCGTGCTCTGCCATGACCTGTTGGATATCCTTGGGGATTTCCTCCGAGGAGATCAGGTGCAGGAAGTGTTTGGGGCTCTTGCCGCTGACCAGGGATTGCACCAGGTAGCGGGACTGGTAATAGCTCCGGCCGGTGTGCCAGACCGTCCGGTGCAGGGCTTGCTCGTGGGGTTGCAGGGCGAAGGTCTCCAGGGCTTGCCGGTAGGTGTTTTCCAGCCGGATGGTGACAATATTATGCACCATGGCCAGGTTGATGATGAACATCAAGAAGACCGCCGCAGCCTGCAGGGAGGGATTGACCAGACCGGACCAGTTCCACAGCAGATAGAGGAAGATCAGGGTCAGAAGGGTGGTTCGCAGCCAGGTGAGGGCGGTGGACAGCTCCCCGTAACGCCGGCGGTAATGGAGGAACAGGGCGAACAGCAGGACGAAGATGCCCAACTGGATGTAGGCGGAACTGAGAGAATCAATCATGGCAGTCCACATAACATTCTCCTTAGCAAGAGGACCCGGTTGAGAACCTGGTCAGGACGGCAGTTCATAGACCTTGATCTTGGCGCGCTGGCGCTCGGCGGCCAGCCACTGGGTGAAGACCAGCTGCTTCTTATATTCCAGGGTGTCTTTATAGAGCTGGTCCCGAGCCTGCTGAAAATCGGCCTCGGGAGGCTGGCGGCGGCCCTTGTAGGCCAGCAGGTACAGGCTGTCCTGCCATTTCAGCGGCTCGGCGGGATACGGTTGGGTCGCAGACAGCCGGAAGGCCGCCGCGGTCAGCTCCCGGGCCTGGGGGTGGCCGGGAAAACCCTGGGAGCGGGTGAACCAGCCGCTGCTGCGGAGGGGCAACCCGGCTTGGGCCGCCACCTTGCCCAGGGATTCGCCTTTTTTCAGGCGCCCCAGCACGGCGGCCGCCTCCCGGGAGGCCTGCTGGACGGCCTTGCCCTGCAGCACCGCCTGTTTGACCTGGCTGCCGATCTCCGCCAGGGGCGGAATCCGGCTCTCCTGGCGGATGATACCCTGGAGGAGGGCCACGCCCATGGGAAGGGTGACGATCTGGCTCACTTCCTGGGGTTTGAGGGCCAGGGCCGTGCGGGTGAAATCGGGCTGCACCCCCAGGCCCGGGACCGGGTCCGAGGCCGACAGCAGGGGGGTCTCCTGGACCTTCAGGTGATGCCGGGCCGCCACCTCGGCCAGGGAGGCGGCCGCGGTCTCCTTCTTCAGGGTCTCCGCCAGCCGCAGGGCCGACTGCCGGGCCTGCTGCTCCTTCAGGGCCGCCGTGAGGCGGTCTTTCACCTGCTCCAGGGGGGGGATGTCAGCCTCCTTGATCTCTTCCATTTTGATAATATACAACCCCTGGGGGGTGCGGGCCAGACCGACCTCATACGCTTTGAGGCCAAAGGCCACCTCTTCCCAGGCCGGGTGGCGCTGGCCCCGGACCACGTCGCCCAGGTCGCCGCCCCGGGGACGACTGGCCCGGTCCTGGGAATAGAGATTCACCAGGGAGAGGAAGTTCTCGCCCTGCTGGACCCGCTGCAGGATCTCCCGGGCCTGGGACTCCACCCGCTTTTTATCGGCGGCCGCGGCCTTGGCCGACTCCGGCAGGAAGATCTGCCGCACCCGGATGGTCTTGGGCCGGCTGAACTCCTGCCGATGTTCCTGGTAATAGTCCTTGATCTCGTCGGGGGAGAGCTTGACCTGGGGGGCCTGGTCCTGGTCTCGCACCAGGACGTAGCGCACCCGGGCCTTCTCGGGCTCCCGGAACTGCTCCTGATGGGCCTCGTAAAAGGCGGCGAGGTCGGCCTCGGTGGCGGTTTGGGCCGCCAGGTATTTGGCCGGGTTCACCACCAGGTAGTCCACCTCCACCGCCTCCCGCTCCAGTTGAAAGATCTCCTGCAATTCGGCTTCGGAGACCTTGGCGAAGGAGGAGATCAACTGGACGGCCTTCTGCATGAGCAGCTGATCCCGCTCAGAGGCCTCAAAATCGGCCGGGGTCATACGGTTGCGGGAGAGCAGGGCAAAGTAGCGCTTCTCGTTGAAACCGGCTTCATCCTGAAAGGCGGGGTACTTTTGGATGTGGCTGCGGAGTTCCTGGTCGGTCACCATGAGGCCCAGGTGGCGGGCCCCCTGGAGGAGCAAGGTGCGTTCGATGAGCTGGTTGACCGCCGTTTCCGGGAGCTTGAGGCTCTTCAAGACTTCCTCGTTGGCCTCGCCTCCCAGCTTTTCCTGGTAGGTGCGCAAGAGGTTGTTGTAGGTCCGGAGATACTCGGGGAGGGAAATGCGATCGCCGTTGACGGTGGCCACGGTCTGAAACCGGGCGGAACGGAAGGAGCCGATGCCCCAGAAGACGAAGACCACGACGATGGCGCCAATGGCAATGGCGATGAACCAGGAGCGGGCGTATTTCCGCATGATGTTGAGCACTGCTTATCTTCCTTTCTTTTTCACCGCGGCTTTGGCGCCGGTCCCCAGGAGTTTGGCTGCCTGGGCCGCCTCCGGGCTGTTGGGGTAGTCGGCCACCAGTTTCTCCAACACCAGATGGTAGACCTTGGTTTTGCCCTGGGCCTTGAAGGCGTAGGCCTGCTTCAACAGGGCGGAGGGGGCCAGGACGCTCTTGGGGTGGGTATCCACCACCTTGTTGAACTCCACGATGGCCTCATCCAGACGTTTGTTCTGGTAATGGCTGTCGGCCAGATAGTAGCGGGCTTCGGCCGCCTTGGGGCCCTGGGGGTGGTCCTGGAGATAGCGGGCGAACTGGTCGGCGGCGGCGGCATAGGATTTCTTTTTGTAGTTCGCCAGGGCCTCCTGATAGGGATCGGCGGCCGGGCGGGGGGCCGGTTTGGCGGCTTCCGCCTTCTTGGCCGGGGCGGGGGCGGCCGACGGTTGGACCGCGGCCGGCGGTTGGACCGCAGCCGGCGGCGGCGACTCCGCGAAGGTGGTCCCCTCCGGGGCGGCGGCGCGGGCAGGCCGGGCCGCCTCGGACTGGGCCAGGTGCTGCTGCAGGGCCTGGAGCTGCCGTTCCAGTTCGCCGACCCGTTGCCGCAGCTGTTCCGTCTGGGGATCGGCGGCGCGCTGGCGCATCTGGTGGTTCAGTTCCTCGACCCGGCCCTCCAGTTGCTGGAGGCGCTCCCGCAGGGCGTCCAGCTGGGAACCCAGATCGGCCAGGCGGGCATCGGGGGCCCTGGTTCCGGTCCGGACCGGCTCCGCGGCGGCGAGGGCGGGAGCCGGGGCCCGGCGGGGGGCAGCCTCCCGGGGGGGCAGGTCATAGGCGGCATCGGAGGTGGAGTCGTAGGCCGGGGTCCGGGACCAGGAGGCCGCCGACCCACAGCCGGTCACGGTCAAGATGGCCAGGGCTCCGACAATGGCCAGCAGGCCACCGCGACGACCTGGGGGTTTATGCCTGGGGCGTCCCCAGGAGTCGGTCACGATCCGTGGTTGCATCCCTGCGGCCTCCGGGTTAATCGGTGATGCCGCCGATGACCAGGTGGGCGCGGCGGTTGCGGGCCCAGGCCGACTCATCGTGGCCGGGGTCCTGGGGCTGCTCCTTGCCGTAGCTGACCGTGGCCATGCGGGCGTCGGCCACGCCCAGGTCCACCAGATAGGCCTTGGCGGCATCGGCCCGCTTCTGCCCCAGGCCCAGGTTGTAGTCGCTGCTGCCCCGCTCATCGCAATGGCCCTCGACGGTGATCTGCACTTCGGGGTGCTTGCGCATGAAATCGGCCTTTTTCTGCAGGACGGTGCGGCTGTCGCCGGTCAGGGTGGCGGAATCGAATTCGAACAGGACATCTTCGCTCTCGAAGGCGATGCCCTCGGGGCCATAGGCCTGGGCCCGGGCGGAAACCCCCCGGCGGGCGCGGCCCTTGCGGTCGCCGCCGGCCTCCAGGGACTCCTCGGTGATGTTGCCGGCCCCCAGGGCCTCTTCACCGGGCTTTTCGGCCACCACGGTCTTTTTGGCGCAGGACCCCAGGGGCAGGGTCAGCGCCAGGGTTAAGAGTACCAAGATTACAGTCCAACGGTGGGGATGGTATGCCATGCATATTCTCCTCTAAAGACGTGTCATGTAGCTATCTCAGCGGGGGCACCAGGCGGGCTGGGTCTGGATCCCGGGCATGGTGGTGACCCGGGTGGCGGCGCCGGTGCCGACGTTGATGACATAGATGGCCGCCTGGCCGTCCCGGGTGGAGCTACAGGCGATGAAGTTGCCGTCCGGGGACCAGGTGGGGCTTTCGTTGCCGCCGTCGTGGGAGAGCTGGCGGGCGCCGCCGCCCCCCGCGGGAATGGTGAAGATCTGGAAGCGGCCGCCCACCCGGCCGGCATAGGCGATGAGGTCGCCCTTGGGGCTCCAGGCCGGGGAGACATTGTAGTTGCCGCCATAGGTGAGGCGCCGGGGTTCACCGCCCTGGGCGCCCACGACAAAGACCTGGGGGCCACCGGCCCGGTTGGAGACGAAGGCCAGCTGGCGGCCGTCCGGGGAGAAGGCCGGGGAGATATCGATGCCGCGGCTGTTGGTGAGGCGGCGGGTGATATTCCCGGAGCGGTCCAGGAGGTAGACCTCCTGGTCGCGGTCCTTATTCAGGGTGGCGGCCACCAGGCCGCCGGGCCCGGCCGCCGGGGTGACGTTCAGGGTGCCGTGGGACTTGAGCTTGCGGACGGCCCCGCTGGCGGCGTTGACCGCGTAGAGGGCGGGATAGCCGCCCCGATAGGAGCAGACGATGATCTCCTGGCCGTCCGGGGTCCAGGCCGGGGTCAGGGTCAGGGTGCCGAAGCGGGTCAGCTGCCGGGGAGTGCCGCCGATGTCCATGACGTACAGCTCCCGGGCATCGGTGCCGCCGCTGATGAAGGCCAGGCGGCCTTTGGGCACCCCGGCCTTGCCGGTGAGGTAGCGGACGACCTCGTCCACGAACTGATTGACCATGCGGCCGCGGTCAGCGGCCGGGCCCTGGTAGCGCTTGCCCAGGAGCATCTGGCCGGCGCCGGGGTCATAGAGGCGCATCTCCAGGGCGACATGGGGCCCGGCGGGCTGGACGCCGCCCACGATGACCAGGTTGCACCCCAGACCGGCGTAATACTGCAGGCGGTCCCGGGGCGGGGTGACGCTCCCGGGGGAGGCGGCGTTGTAGGTGCCGGGGTCCAGGACGGTGAACAGGCCGGTGGCGCGCAGGCTCTGTTCGGCCTGACCGGCCAGGGCGGTACCCTGCGCGGCATCGCCGGAGACCAGGTGGGGCACGGCGATGATGTATTTCTGGGTGATGGGGGCGCGCACGTCGATGTCCTGGCGGGCCTGGGCCCCCAGGGCGACGGGCGACAGGAGGATACAACCTAAGACCATGCTGACCAGCAAGGAGAAAAACGAGGAGTTAACCGTACGCGTCATGAACTTGCCTTCCATTCCGGGGTGAAGGTGATGCCGAGTTCGAGCTGCTCCTGACCGGGGGGCAGGGGCGGCAGGGGATTGGCCCGGGTGACCGCGGCCATGGCGGCCTGATCATAGAGCCGGTCCCCGGATTCATGTTCAAACCAGGAGGCGCTGATGCTGCCGTCGTGGGCCACCCGCACCACGATGACGGCCTTCAGGGCCTTGAGATTGCTGCGTTGCAGGCAATTGGGCTGCCAGTTGCTCCGGATGATGCGGGCCACTTTCTGGCCGTAGCCGGCGGCCATGAGTCCCCCGGCGCCGCCTCCGCCTCCGGCGCCACCGCCGCCCCCGCCCCTGGCGCTCTTGCCCGCCAGCTTGGCGCTGACCTTGCCGGCCGCCAGGCGGGCCGCAGACTCACCCACGGCCTCCTTGTAGGCCTGGTTGCGCTCCTTGGCCGCCACGCCCTTCTCGACCCCTTTGATGGCCTCTTGAATATCCTCGTTGCGGCTGGCGCGGCGGGCCTGGGACCGGCTGGCCTGGAGGGCCTGGGCGATTTCCGCCTCCCGCTGCCGCTCCGGGGTCCGGGCCGGGGCCGGTTTGACGGCGCGCGCCGCTGGTTTGGGGCTCAGGCCCGGTTCCGGCCGGGCCCGGGCGGGGGATTTGGCCACCCGCGGCGCCGGCTTGGGAGCCGCGGGCTCGGGAGCCGCCGCCGGTGGGGTCGGCCGCGGCGGCTGCACCCGGGCCGCAGGGCGACGAGGCGCCGCCCGGGGAGGAGTGCGCACCGCAGCCGGCGCTTGGACCGCAGCCGGCGGTGGGACCGCAGCCGGCGGCTTGGTAACCGTGGCCGTGCCTTCGGGTTTGCCCTTGGGGGGCAGCGGCGCGGCCCGGTCCTCCCCGGCGGGAGCGGCCGCGGGCGGCCCCGGGGCGGCCTTGTGGGGGCCGGGAGCCGCGCCGGGCAACCCCGGGAAGTCCACCAGGTCCACCGTATAGGAGGGCGTGAGCCCCACCTTGGAGGACTTGGGGTGCACCAGCAACACCACCCCCACCACGGCCAGATGCAGGAGCATGGAGATCACCAGCATCCGACCGAGCCGATCAGAAGGCATGAGCGGCGGCGGGGTTTCCGGCTTCATGTCCCGGCTAACCTCCGGGCCGGCGCTCGGGGGGTTCGGTAATCATGCCCAACTTTTCCACGCCGGCGGCTTTGAGGATGCCCATCACCTGGACCACGGTGCCGTAGGGCACCGTCTGGTCGGCCCGCAGGAAGACGGGGCGGCGTCCCTGACGGCTTTCCTCCCGGGCGATGTCGGCCCCCAGGGCCTCCAGGGAGGTGCGGCGGTCGTCGATGAAGACCTGGTGGGCAGGCGTCACCGTGACCACCAGGGGCTGCTGGCGGTCGTCCAGCGGGCCGGCCTGGGTTTGGGGCAGGTTGACGTCCACCCCCTGGGTCATCATGGGGGCCGCCACCATGAAGATGATGAGCAAAACCAGCATCACGTCCACCAGGGGGGTGACGTTGATGTCGCTCAGGGGGCCCTGGTTCTGTCCGCCGCCGCCCATGGCCATGGCTATTTCTCCTGGTGCTGCGCCCGGCGCAGCATATCCCGTTCCACGATGTTGAGGAAGTCGGAGATGAAGTTGCCCATCTCCGCCTCCAGGACCCGCACCTTGCTGAGGAAATAGTTGTAGGCCACCACCGCGGGGATGGCCGCGGCCAGGCCCGCGGCGGTGGCCACCAGGGCCTCGGAGATGCCCGGGGCCACCACGGCCAGGGAGGCGCTGCCCTTGAGGCCGATGCCCCTGAAGGAGGTCATGATGCCCCAGACGGTGCCGAACAGCCCGATGAAGGGGGCGGTGTTGCCGGTGGTGGCCAGGAAGGTGAGGGCCCGGGACAGGCGGGTGGTTTCGGTGTTCATGGCCCGCCGCAGGGCCCGGTTGACGTTGTCGAGGCCGGCCCCGGTGACGGCGATGGCCCCCAGGGAGTCGCGGCTGGCCGTGTCGGCCGGGGTGTGGGCCTGCAGGAGTTTGCCCAGCTCGACGAACCCCAGGCGGAAGATGGCGGCCACCGGCGAGGCGGTGAGGTGCCGGGTGTCGGTGAAGGCGCTGTTAAGGCTGCGGGCCCCCCAAAAGAGATCGAGAAACTCGGCGGTCTGAGTTTTGGCCCGGGAGAGCTGCACCAGCTTGGAGAAGATGATGGCCCAACAGACCATCGAAAAGGCCAGCAGCACCATCATGACCCCTTTGACCACCGGCCCGGCGTTGAACACCAGGGGGAGGATGTCCAGGTCGGAGACCGCCGGGCCGGCGGCCGCCTGGACCAGGGGGAGGCTCAGAGACACCAAATTGACAGGGATTTCCATATGATTGAATTTTATGGGCAGCCGCCCGCGGTTGTCAAGCCTAACCTCCCAGGGGAGGCGTAATCCGGGAAAAAGTCAGGCGCAGGAAGGGAGCCAGGGGTTTCCCCAAGCCAAAGGCCCGGGTCACCGGCACCCGGCCCTCTTCCTCACTCTCCCTCCCCCGCCGCTGAAGAGGAATCGAAGTCATGGAAAAAAGAGAGTCCTCGCTCGGCTCGGAATGCCCAACAGAGGTTTTAAAATATGTTCTAGACCAGTCCTTCGCGGCGCAGCCAGGAAAGGATCGCGGCAGTGGACTGGCTGCGGTCCATGGTGTAAAAATGCAGGCCCACCACCCCGGCCTGGATGAGTTCGGCGCATTGCCGGGCGGCGAAGTCGATGCCGAAGTTCATCAGGGCCTTCTGGTCGCCGGCGGGGAGGCCGGCCAGGCCCCGGCGCAGCTCGTCGGGGATGGTGGCGCCGCAGAGCTTGGCCAGGTTTTCCATCATCTTCAGGCTGAAGATGGGCATGATCCCCGGCAGGATGGGGGCGGTAATCCCCTGGGCCAGGCAGCGTTCGACAAAATTAAAGAAGTACTGGTTATCATAAAAATAATTGGTAATAATGAATTCCGCCCCGAGGTTGACCTTCTGTTTCAGGTAGTCCAGGTCCTGCTCCCGGTTGGGGGCCTCGATGTGTCCCTCGGGATAGCCGGCCACCCCCAGGGAGAAATGGTAGCGGGGCCGGATGAACTGGAGGAGGTCGGTGGCATGGGCCAGGCTGTCGGGGTGGGGGACGAAGTTGTCCACCCCGTGGGGGGGATCGCCCCGCACCACCAGGAGGTTCTGGACCCCCAATTCCTGGTAGGTGTCGAGGACGGATTCGATATCGTCGGGGCCCAGCCCATAACCGGCAAAATAGGCCACGGTCTCGATCTGCTTGTCGGTAATGAAGCGGTCCACCAACTGGCGGGAGCCCTCCCGGGTGGAGCCTCCGGCCCCGAAGGTGACACCCACGAAGTCGGGGTCGAACATCAGGAGCTGGTCGATGACGCGGTCCAGTTTGGCCTCGGCCTCGGGGTTGCGGGCCGGGAAAAACTCGAAGGAGATGGTGGGGGTTTCCCGATTGTTCCACATGTCGGTGAGTTTCATGGCGGTCGTCCTTTTCGGGAAGTATGCTGCCCGGGGCCGCGCCGCACCGCCGGACCCGGAAAGGGCTATCCATCTGCCCTCCCCCGGGACCGCGGCAGCCGGGGCCGCGGCTTGCCGTGAGGGCCTGGGTTTGCGTATAATGACACATCTTATACTTTCGGGGGTTTGATCGCAAGTGTCCTGAAGGTATCCGGGGGCTGGGAGGAACCATGGAAAAGCCGGTGTTCGACGACTACTGTTTTGTCTGCGGCAAGGAAAATCCCCGGGGATTAAAGATCAGGGTGAGCTACCAACCCGAGGCGCGCCGGGCCGAGACCGAGCTGACCCTGGAGAGGGAATTTCAAGGCTGGCAAGAGGTGGTGCACGGGGGGATTCTGGCCACCCTGCTGGATGAGCTCATGGCCCATGCGGTGTGGCGCTTCGCCGGCCCCGGGGTCACCCTGGGCCTGGAGGTGGCCTATAAGAAGCCCCTGAAGCCGGGGGAGGCCATTCGGGTGTGGGGAACGGTGGCGGAGCCCGCCAACCGGCGGCTGCGGGCCCAGGGCGAGATCATCCGGGTGGCCGACGGGGCCGTCATCGCCCGGGGGGCCAGCCGGTTTCTGCTGTTGGAGAAGGAGTAGCGAGGCCGGGGAAGGATTAACTTGAGGGGAGGACCGGGGGACCGCAGGCCCCCCGCCCTCCCCTCAAGCTCCCCTCCCAACCCCCGTAAGGGGTTGGGGGAGTGGGTGTGGGAGAGGGAGAAGGGGGCTACGACCCTTGAGCCTGTGGCTCCTGGCTCCCTCTCCCCAAAGTAGTTCCTTTCTGGTCTCATGCACTTATCTTATGACCCGAGTCATACCTTTTCGAAGTTAAAGAAGCCATGCTGCAGGTCGTGATCGTGATGGTGGGGAAGACTCGGGCCGGATTTATCCAGGCCGGGAGCGAGTTTTATCTGAAGCGCCTGCGTCCCTACCTCAAGGTGGAGTTGGTGACGGTGAAGGAGGAGAAGCCCCACCCCGGCCTGACGCCGGAGATGATCACGGCCCGGGAGGGGGAACGGCTGCTGGCCCGGGTGCCCCAGCCCGCCCGGCTGGTGGCCCTGGACCCCGGGGGGCGGGAACTGACCTCGGAGGGTCTGGCCGCCTGGCTGGAGCAGCACGAACGGGAAGACCCCCGGCCCCTGGTGCTGGCGGTGGGCGGGCACCTGGGGCTGGCGGCGGGAGTGCTGGCGGCGGCGCAGGAGAGACTGGCCCTGTCCCGGCTGACCTTCACCCACGAACTGACCCGCCTGATCCTGCTGGAGCAGCTCTACCGGGCCGCCACCATCCGGGCCGGGCACCCGTATCACCTGTGAGGGTCGGGGAGCCGGGATTCCAGGAAGCGGATGAGGCGGGTCAGGGTGTCGTTATGGGGGGCGGCGAGGCCGAGTTCGGCGGCATAGGCGCAGATGGCGCCGTTGAGGGCGTCGATTTCGGTGCGGCGGCCGGCCCGCAGGTCCTGGAGCATGGAGGGGTGGTGGGCCGCGGTGGGGGGCACCAGGTCATGGATGAAATGCCGGAAATAGGCGGCGGCGTCGGGGTGGCGCAGGTGCACCCCCCGGGCCCGGGCCACCTGATAGATTTCCTCGATGAGGCGGCGCATGAGCTCCCGGGTGGGGGGATGATCCCCCAGCTCGCCGTAGGTCGCGCCCAGAATGGCCCCCAGGGGGTTGAGGGCGCAGTTATAGAGGACCTTGTCCCAGATGGGGGTGAGGATATTCTCCACCACCGCGGTGGGGATGCCGGCGGCGTTGAGGTCCGCGGCCACCCGGTCCAGGGGCGCGGCGGGGACCCGGGGCGAGCAGCCCCCCAGGAGCACCCGGTCGGCATAGACGGTGACCGCCACGGTTCCCGGGGCGCGCACCTGGGCCCCGAAGATGACCCGGGCGCCCACGGTGCGCTCGGGGCCGCCAGCCGCGGCGATGGCCTCCAGGTTGCCCAGGCCGTTTTGGATGGAGATGATCAACCCCGAGGGGGCTAAAAAGGGCAGCACCTGCCGGCAGGCGGCGGCGGTATCGAAGCTCTTGACGCAGATCAGGATGATGTCGTAGAGATCGGGGGAGGCCCCAGGCTCGCCGGGGGCGGCCACGGGCCCAAGGACCACGGGCCCAAGGACCACGGGCCCAAGCTGAAAGTCGCCCCAGATGCCGGTGATGGTCAGGCCCCGGGTGCGCAGAGCTTCAAAGTGGGCCCCCCGGCCCAGAAAGGCAACCCGGCGCCCGGAGTGAGCCAGCAGCCCCCCGAAGACCGACCCCAGGGCCCCGGCCCCCATAACCAGATAACGCATGGTGACTCCTTGGACAGCTTTCAGCCTCTCACTCCCCGTCAGGCTATCAAAGAAATCCTGACGGGACAAGAGCTTTCCCTGCGGGAGATTTCCCAGCGCCTGTCCCTGTCGGAACGGGAGGTGCTGGACCACCTGGAGCACATCGCCCGCAACCCGGGGACCGGGTTGACGTTCCGGCTGACGCCGTCGGTGTGCAAGGGGTGCGGGTTTGTGTTCAAAAAGCGGGAGCGGCTGTCCACCCCCTCCCGCTGCCCCCTGTGCAAGGGGGAGTCCCTGTCCCGGCCGCGGTTTGCGCTGCTGCCCCGGAAGTGATGGTGAGGGAGGGGGCAGGGGCCGAGGGCCCCTGCCCCCTCCCTCACCATCACTCCCCCCACCCCGGAAGGTGCATCGAGCCGAGCCTTTTACCCCCTGCCGGCCGTATCTCACCCCAAACATTGCTCCCGGAGGCTCCAGGCCAGGGGATGTCCTTTCTGGCAAGGGTGCCGCAGAGGCCGGCGCGGCAGCCCCGGGGGATCAGGGGGCCATGGCCAGCTCGAAGAAATCCGGGGCGACGTCCTCCTGCAGGAGGCCCCGCTGGAAGTGGCTGACGATGAGATAACGGTCCACCACGACCTTGATGAGGGCACAATCCGGCTCGGCCAGGAATCCCCGCAGGTACGGATGCTTGTAGAGATAGACGGGCAGCAGCCGGTCCCGTTCATCGGGGCCCGCCTCCCGGGCCTGGCCGATGATGGTGACGGCCATGGCCTGATGGAAGTCCTCGTCCAGGTTCTTGCGGTTGTCCACCAACAGCGACACCCGGTCATGGCCGGTGAGATTGGCGTACTTGCGGGTGGTGCGGGCGGTGGCGAAGATGAGGTGTTTCAGGTCGTCGGTGGCCGCGAAGGCCATGAGGGTGCAGTAGGGTTGGGTGTCGCCATAGGTGCCCAGGACCGCCAATCTCTGGGAGGTGAAGAGACCGGTGAGCATCTGCCGCAGCGTGACTTCATCCTTCATGGGGGACCCCCTTTCCGATTTCATGGTAACACACCGGCGGCCGACTGACCAGACCCGCCGCCGCGCAGGTCCCGGACAGGGCGAGTTCCGAAGACAGTTGCGCCCCGACCGCGGTCAGGGCCGAAGGCCCCGGCCCCAGCGAGGGAAAGATCGGCAAGAGGCGGGGCACGGGGGGAGGGAATCAACCCGGAGGAATTTTATCTTTGGTAACGCCCAGATATCTGGCACGCTGCCTCCAGTCTGACTCCCCCCATGTTTCAAATAATTAACGCTATTCCCTTGAAAAAATATTCCCGACAATTGCATGTTTAATTTCATAAACATAATATTCAGTTTAATTCAGAGTACTTATAAATAATTTCCAAAAAATTGTTCCACTTTTTTGACAAGACAGCCGGCCACAAGCCAGTGTTGACAGTAACCCATGATAATTACAAGATAATCAGCTATAGTTTCCGGTGGCACAGCAATTGCTGAAATTCCCATAAGATGGGAACGACTCAATCACTTACCCAAAACGAAAGGAGGACGACATATGGCAAGAAAAGCAGTAATGATTATTTTGGCGCTGTGTGTCATGGCCGGATCTGCCGGGATCGCCCTGGCCGATTCGTCGGCGAGCTTTTTTGCGCCGGCGAACGGCAGCAGCTATCTGGTGGGCACCTGTGTGCAGGTCACCGGCCAGGCCACCGGCTTTGGCACGTCGGGGGGCACCGGCCTGGACCTGATGCTGGTTATCGACGAATCCGGGAGCATGGCCGGCTCGGGGATCGCAAGTGCCAAGACCGCGGCTAAATCGCTGATCGACGCCCTGCCCACCGCCACCACCCAGGCCGGCCTGGTCAGTTTCGACAGTTCTGGCTACCTCAGACAAGGTCTCCTGGCCATGAGCACCCCAGCCAACGTGACCACGCTCAAAAACGCAGTAGATGCTTTGGTTGCCGGGGGCGGGACAACCATTGGCGCCGGTATTACTGTCGCCACAAACGAAATCTTAGCCAACGGTATTTCCGGGCACGCCAAGATGCAGGTGGTGCTCTCGGATGGATATTCCAGTGGGACCCCGGAAACCCAGGCAGCCGCGGCTTACGCCGCGGGGATTACCGTCCACGCGGTGGGGATTCCCGGCCATGATGCGGCTCAGATGCAAGCCATAGCCACTGCCGGCCATGGGATCTACACTAATGTCACTTCGTTAAGCGCGCTGGAGGCTCTCTTTAACGGCACCGGCGGCAATCTGGTGGGCCTGGATCATATGGATCTCACCCTGCCCGATGGCACGGTTCTCAATAATTATGCCACGGACGGCCTGGGTAACTTGAGACTGTTGCAAAATCCATTGAAAATATTGTTTAAAGCAGGGCCATATTCTCCTCGGCAAACATGATAACATATGGTAATATCAGGGGAATAATTATCTCCCTGGGGGTCTCATGAGCAAGAC
>Ga0228536_1000601_pt1 | contig 59037 bp, 61 predicted proteins | sample SJ1Smetagenome_FD_168611 | JGI IMG/M metagenome (GOLD analysis project Ga0228536, IMG submission 168611) | Enriched culture of PCE-dechlorinating microbial communities from Ithaca, New York, USA - SJ1.S | ecosystem: Engineered > Modeled > Simulated communities (microbial... > Unclassified...
CCATTAATAGTCAGTTTGATCATTTCCACTACCATCACTCCTTTCGATTTATACGCGCGCAAGGCATAAAAAAACCTCCTAAATCTTAGGAGGAAGCCTTCATTATGGGATCTTGAATATGAATTAGTTTACATTCAAATGCATGCTCCTCCCTCTGTTTGGAGCCAACTTGCGCTTAAAAATGCACGCACTCATCCAGCCGTGCCGGCACTGATAAATCGGCGGGCATAGCAAATTGGCTTCCCAAGCCAGTGGCTCCTTTCCAAGTAAGGGAGGCAAACCCGTTTCCGCAGTTTACCGTGACGGCATCATACCGTGCGGCTGTTCTCCATGGCCTAAGCTTTAGGCGAAGCAGCTTTGGAGCTAAGCTTTTGGAAATATTCAATTGATAACCTGTTTCACAACGATTTCAAGCATTGGGTGGAAAACAGTCGAATCGCTCTGCAGCAAAGATGGAGGAAAACTGAGGAGACATTGAGGCCAAGTTTACACAAACCTCTTCAAAGGTTTGTGTAATTTACAGTCATCCGCAATAAGTACTTCGGTAAAAAAATGCCTCAATAGCTTTCAGCCCTCCACATGGGAGCGAATCTTCAACATAGCAGCGAACCACCGATCCGCTGAACCGGTTTCACTGACAGCGATTCAGGTTATGTTTAACCCTGATACTTGACGGCACTTTTTCACCTCCTTACCGTGGGCCAATACCCACACACAAAACCTTTTACCCTGTTTTTACCTATGTGTACACGTTCTACAATAATATTGTAATTCCTTCTGGTAATTTTAAGTATTCCTATTTGTTATGCATTTCGGGCAGCAATATCTCAATAGAATTGTATTTCTATTCCCAGTGTAAAATGCCGCTTATTTTAACAGCAGCATCCGTCATCGCTTCCGCAGGTGGGCTCCTTGCCGGTCAGGGCCGCTTTTATCAGGGCGCTGGCACATCCCACTCCGGATTGGACGCTAAGCGCTCCAAACGGGCAGTTCACGGCGCAGGCGCCGCATTCCATGCAGGCGTCTTGGTCGCATATCTCGATCTTCCTGCCCGCCCGGCCCAGGACAGCGTGGGGGCAGACATCCAAACAAATGCCGCATCCATTACATTTTTCCTCATTCAATGCCAGGGTGGCTACATTTTTTAAATAGCGCTGCTTCATCTACAATACCCCCTGCCTTAAAAGGCTGACGATAATCAGAACTACACCTATCGCTGCCGATGCAGCCTGGATGGGAACTGCCAGCTTCATCTCCTTTTTGACTCCCGAAAGCGAAGTATAGGTGGAAGCCCCGGTGAAATTCATAGCCAGGTATGAAGAAATGGCCGGCACCAGCAATATGACAGCCATATTGGCTATCAGCCCCGGGCCGTTTCCAGGTCCCCCGTTTAGATAGATCGCCAGGGCGGCCCACAGGAATCCCAAAATCCACCCCTTCCAGGCAAAGGCCCGGCCGGGAATGAAGGGAAGCAGAGCCGGAGTTGCCACTGCTCCTATAAGGACTGCGCCCAGGTAGGGGTAGACCCCTACCCAGGTAACCCTGACCAGCCCGGTAAGGTGCAGTAATAGGAACAGGGCGGTGATGAGCAAAACCGGCTTCAATACGCCGACCAACTCCATTGGGGTTAAGACCAGCCGGTCCCGGAAGTTGAAGCGCACTTTCCGCATATCCGGGCTGGCTTTCATTTCATCCCTGAGGAAGCGGGGAATATCTTGGCCCCGGATCGGTCCGTAAACCACTTTGAAACCGGAGCGCCGGCGCACCTCGTGAGCGGCTACTCCCGCGGCCCCCAGCTGCGGCACTATTACGGTTCGGTGGCTGACAATCCGGGGCAGCCCCGTCACCGCAATCCGGGTTACCAGTTCGTCAGTGCCGAAGGTGCCTTTGCCGGCCGCGCACCAGACGTTGATACCGGCTGTGTCAAGAACCAGTATCCAGGCATTAAGTCCGGTAAGTTCCCGGCGCAGGTAATCGAAACTCATTTTGTAATTGGCGGTAACCAAAACCGGTGAATCCGGGCCCGCTTCTCCCAAACGATACAGTCCGGGGCGGATTTTATATTCCATGCGCTTTACACCCCAGCGGGCCTTCCACGCCCCCAGGTAATCGTCCAGGTTTAGATCGCTGGAGGTCTGTATAATCGAATCCATGGGATTGGAGAAATCTTCGGTAATCTGGAAGACCATTGGTTTGGGAGCTGTAGACACGGGATTGCTTGCTTCGTTCATACTTGACACCTCACAATATAAGGCCGGCAGCTGCAGGAGCAGCAGGAGTCCTGCAAAGCGCCGGTAAACAGCCGCACCGCCTGGTAGACTCCGGCTCTCTGCTCGGCCGGTATCCCGGCTTCCACTGAATCGATAAATCCCTTCAGGCATTCCCAGGCCCGGTTTCTCATCGCCTGGCCTTCTTCGCTGAGCCTTAGAAGCACAGCCCGTGAATCCTCCGGGGATTTTTCTTTTATTATCAGGTTCCGATTGACCAGAGGTTCGAGCAATCGGGTCGTCGTGCTTTTATCCACCGACAGCGCTGCATGCAGTTCAGACATCTTCATGCGCTGGCGTTCCGCTATGAAGTTCATAATGTTGAACTGGATAAAGGTTATCGGCTCACCGCATATTTCTTCCTGCTGGCAAAAGCGCAGGGCTTTAGAAATAGAAAAAAGCATCATCAAAAAATCCTGTTCGTCATTCAAGGCTCTAGCCTTCTTTCTCAAATTTAACTTGATTCACGGTAATAGTTGTATAATACAACTATTTTTAAAATTGATCAACCCCCCGGCATAATCCCCAAAACAAACGAACCATTGTTCAAACAGTACGCTTGAGCAATAGTTCTTAGCAGAGTTAAATTCATTTAATTCTTTACCGAGAAAATAAGTTAAAGAACATCCCGATCAGCTTTAGGAAAGGGACCAGATCAGCCGGGAGCGTTCCACCAGGCTGGGGAGGATTTGCATCAAACGCTCTACGTCGGCGGCACTGTTGGCCCGGCCCAGGCTCAATCTGAGCGAACCCAGCGCAACTTCGTTTTTAAGCCCCAGTGCGGTAAGGACATGGGAGGCCTGAAAGGAGTTGGAACTGCAGGCGGAAGCACTGGAAGCCGCAATACCCTCGGCATCAAGGAAATTGACCAGAGAATCTCCTTCAACTCCCGGAAAAACAAAACTGGCGTGTCCGGGAAGCCTGAACCGGGGATGCCCGGTCAGGTAGCTCTGGGGGATTTCTTCCTGGATCCGTTTTATGAGGAGTCCTCCCAAGCCGTTTAACCGGTCCACATTTTCCGCAAGCTGTTCTCCGGCCATTTCGGCTGCCTGCCCCAAGCCGACTATGCCCGGTATGTTTTCAGTTCCCGAGCGCCATTTTCTCTCCTGTCCCCCGCCGTGAGCGAGCGGAGTGAGGTTTACCCCCGAACGGACGTATAACGCCCCGGCTCCCTTGGGGCCGTAAAATTTGTGGGCGGAAAGGGATAGCAGGTCAACTTGGAGTTCTTTGACCTTCACCGGGATACGCCCGGTCGACTGCACGGCGTCGGTGTGCAGAGTAATTCCTCGCTGCCGGGCAATTTGCCCGATTTCTTCAAGCGGCTGGACGGTTCCGATTTCATTATTGGCATGCATAATACTGATCAAGATAGTATCTTTACGTATCATCTTAAGCAAATGCTCAGGATTGACCCGGCCATAGAAGTCAACCGGAAGCACGGTTACTTCAAACCCGCTCTGGGCCAGGTGTTTAAAGGTATGAAGCACCGCATGATGTTCAATGGCCGAAGTGATCATATGCCTTCCCCGGTCTTGCCCGGCCAGGGCGCTGCCTATGATAGCCAGGTTGTCGGCTTCGGTGCCGCCGCTGGTAAACACGATCTCCTGGGGGTCGGCTCCTATCAGATCCGCTACCTGTCTACGGGCCTTGTCCAGCAGCGCCCGGGCTGCTTTTCCCGGTGTATGCAGACTGGAAGGATTTCCCCACCCATGGGTAAGGGCCTCCAACATTACCTCTGCTACTTTCGGCGCAACTGGTGTGGTTGCACTGTGATCCATATAGACTCTCTGCATAACCCGCTCCTTCAATGGATATGAGCTCCGCTGTCCAATACTATTAACTCCATTATAATCATCAGGCGTCCCGCCGCGCCATATAATCCTGAATAGCCTGGTGAAGAGCATCGGCCGCCAGATTGGAACAGTGCATTTTTACCGGCGGAAGACCGTCCAGGGCCTCGGCTACAGTTCGATTGGTGATGCGCTCCGCCTCTTCCAGGGTTTTGCCCTTAACCATTTCCGTCACCATGCTGCTGGTGGCTATAGCCGCCGCGCAGCCAAAGGTTTTAAACTTGATGTCTTCTATAATATTATCTTTAACCTGAATCTCGATATGCATGATATCCCCGCATACCGGGTTGCCCACTTCACCCACCCCGTCGGCGTTGTTCAGGCATCCCGCATTCCTGGGATTCATAAAGTGATCCATTACCTTTACACTATACATCAGTTGCTTCCTCCTTTGCTATACAAGGGCGACATCTTGCGCAGGTTCCCGATTATCTTGGGCAGTACTTCCAAAACATAATCAACGTCGTCCTCGGTATTGTCTTTCCCCAAAGTCAGGCGCAGCGAGCCATGGGCAATTTCATGAGGGAGGCCGATGGCCAGCAAAACATGCGAAGGGTCCAAGGCGCCTGAGGTGCAGGCGGAACCGCTGGATCCCATAATCCCGTAGCTATCCAGCATCAGCAGAATGGATTCGCCTTCTACGAATCGAAAGCATACGCTGACACTGCCCGGAACCCGGTTGTCCGGATCTCCGGTAGGAATGGTGTCGGGAATGCTCTGTAATAGGCCTTCCCGCAGCCTGCTTCCCAGGGCGGTTAAGCGCCTGGAAAGCTCATCCATACGCTGCCCGGCCAGTTCGGCCGCCTTGCCAAAGCCCACTATCCCGGGGATGTTTTCCGTTCCGGCCCGCATTTTATTTTCCTGAGGTCCGCCGTGAAACAGAGAGCCGGTTTTTATGCCTTTCTTGATGTAAAGGCATCCTACCCCCTTGGGTCCGTAAAGCTTATGGCTGGAGGCTGACAACATATCAATACCTATACTCTTCACATCTATCGGAACCTTACCAAAAGTCTGCACCGCGTCGGTATGAAAAGCGGCTCCCGCCTGATGGGCTATGTCAACCAGCTCTTTTAGCGGCTGTATGGTGCCGATTTCATTGTTAGCGTGCATGATTGTCACCAGCGCAGTATCAGGCCTGATAGCCGCTTTCAGGCTCTCCGGCTCGACCCGGCCCAGTTCGTCAACCGGCAGAACGGTTAAATCAAATCCGGACTTTTCCAGGTATAAGCAGGTGTCCAAAACCGCATGATGTTCAATAGCGGAGCTTATTAAATGCTTGCCCCGCTTGGGATTGCTTAACATATAGGAGATTATGGCCTGATTATCGGCTTCAGTCCCCCCGCTGGTAAAAAACACTTCCCGGGGATTGGCACCAATTAAAGCCGCTATTTGCTCCCGGGACTTTTCTAAAGCACGGCGGGCCGACCGGCCTTTGGCATGAACGCTGGAAGGGTTACCATAATCATAGGAATAGTAGGGTATCATGGCGTCAAAAACGGTTGTGTCCACTGGCGTTGTGGCACTGTGATCCATATAAATCTCTCGCATGTCATCTACCTCCTCTAGGATTCCAAATTATAATTTAGCATTTCCTATCATAATCATCGCCGAGCAAAATCGGAGTGGCATTCTCCATCACATCGGATTCACGGGCCAGGTCTTCCAAAGTATAGGAATCCAAGACCTCACACATGGTATCTCTTAATTTGGTCCAAACTTTTCTGGTTACACAATAATCGGCGCGCCGGCATTCGTCTAGATTGAGTTCATTAACACAATCAACCGGAGCAATAGGACCTTCTAAAACCCTTATAATGTCTCCGACCGTTATTTTGGCAGCGCTTCTCCCCAGCACATATCCCCCCTGGGCGCCGCGCAGGCTCTTTACCAGGCCGGCTTGTTTCAGGGGAATGAGCAGCTGCTCCAAATACCGGCTGGACAAACTTTGACGCTGGGCAATCGTATGAATAGCCACCGGCCCGGCATCTTGTTGTTGGGCGATATCCACCATAGCCCTCAGACCGTATCTCCCTTTGGTCGATAATTTCACTGCCAACTCCCCTTTTCACTGTCTTCTGCGGCGCCCTACCAGTTGTTTACGAAGCCGGTTAAGATGCCAGTTCGATCATCTTCTCCAGGGCCAGGGCCGCTTTTACCCTGATATCTTCCGGCACCGTTATTATAGTCTCTCTGTTTTCTATCGAATTTAAGATCTTCTCCAGAGTGATGCTTTTCATATTGGGACAAATCAATTCTTCCGAGGCCATAATAAGGTTCTTATCCGGGCTCACCTTTAAGATGGGATGCAGGATGCCGCATTCCGTACCGATAATAAAGTCATGAGCCTCGGATTTGGTCACGTAATCCAAAATCCCAGCGGTGCTTCCTGCGTAGTCAGCCATCGCTATCACCTCCGGTTTGCACTCGGGGTGAACCAGCAGCAAGGCTCCGGGATGCATCTCCTTCAACCTGGCGATTTCCTCTGCTTCCAGCCTGTCGTGAATGGGACAGGCGGAGGGATACGACTCCAGGCTGCGGCCCAATTTTTTAGCCACATTGGCAGCCAAATTCTGATCGGGGATAAAATAAATTTCCCTGTCAGCCGGCAGCTTGCGAATTATCTTTTCCGCGTTGGATGAAGTGCAGCATACATCGCTGACCGCCTTGACATCGGCCGGAGTATTTACGTAAGTCACCACCATGCTGTTGGGATGCTTTTTCTTAAAATCAACAATATACTCGGCGGTAATACTGTTGGCCATGGGACAGGTAGCCGCGGGCTCAGGGGACAAAACGGTTCTGCCCGGGCACAATATGGCAGCCGTTTCAGCCATAAAGTCCACCCCGGCCACCAGGATGGCTTCGCTGCTTGAATTTCTGGCCGCCAGCGCCATGGCATATGAATCACCTACAAAATCAGCAATATCCTGAATCTCATCTCTCTGGTAATAATGCGCGATAATGAAAAGCGATTGCTCGTTTTTTTTCCGGAGTATTGCTTCACTGATGTGGTCTAACGGTCTGTTCATATCACACGTCCTCACTATTCTATTAACCCTTAGTATAACCTTTCAATAATATAACACATAACCCTATAGTTTTACTAGAATTTTTAAATAAAAATAGCGCCAAAATTTTGCAAGGCGCTAAATACTTCCGTTGCCTTATATATGTAAATCAGAACCCATTTCGAGCTTTCCTGTAGAGCTAATCTTTAGCCCTGATTCATGCTTCCCATCCGGTAGCCTTGCATGTCGAGGGTGACGTAATGAAAGCCCAGCTTTTTTAAATGTTCGGCAATATGATCCATCATAGCTTCCGCAGCCAGTAAACGGCGTTCATAACTTCCAACCTCGATCCGGGCCAGATCTCCGTGCATTCGAACCCTTACCTGTTTAAAACCGAGGCCGATTAAATACTCTTCAGCCTGTTCCACCATGGCTAGCTTCTCCAGGTTTATCTTGTCGCCGGTTGCAAACCGGGAAGCCAGGCAGGCGGCCGCTGCTTTATCCCAGGTATCCAGGCCCATTTGCCTGGACAGATGCCTTATCTCCTTTTTACCCAGACCAGCTTCCAGCAAAGGGCTTTTTATTCCCAACTCCTGGATGGCTTTCATGCCCGGGCGAAAGTCTTCAAGATCGTCCACATTGGAGCCATCCGCCACCTCAGCTATTCCCCGTTCGCGGGCTATATTCTTTAAAAACCCGAAGAGCTGCCGCTTGCAAAGATAACAGCGTTCCATGGAATTTTCAGCAAATCCCGGAATGCTCAGTTGTTCTATCGGTATTAGCGATAATTCTACCTGCAGCAATCCCGTCAGGCGCTGGCATTCCTTGAACTCTCTTTCCGGGTAGAGTGGTGATATGGCGGTGATCGCCCGGGCCTTGTCCCCCAGCATTTCTCTGGCAACGGCCAGTAAAAAAGTACTGTCCACCCCACCTGAAAAAGCAACCAGCAAGCTCCCCATCGACCGTATATTTTGCTTTAGCCAGGCAAGTTTTTTTTCAGTCTCCATATAAACCCCATTTCCTAATCAATTCTACCTGAAAAACTACCGCCGAACTCAGCTGTATGCATAAATATTTTAGTCTTTTTTACTTATCTCAATATATAAATGGGATATACCTTTTGGTTTTATTTTTGTACTCTATGTACTCTCGCCCAAAAGTTTTTTCCAAAAAATCCTCTTCACATCTTACCTGGATTTCGAGGGTGTAGATAAAAAATATATTTAAAACAAATATAGCCCAGGTTGGCCAAATCAACCATACACCTATATTGAGAATATACAACCCCAGATACGTCGGGTTCCTGATGATTTTATACAGGCCGGTCGTGATCAAATCAGTTTTAATGGTTTCATCAATACCCACCCGCCATGACTTACCCATTTTTACTTGAGCATACAGGCAAAAACATAACCCGATCATTCCAAGCGCAAAACCTATATATTTTATAGCGTTTTGATTCAATATCCCGGATCTGCTAAATAAGGAGTAAAATTGTACGTTTACGGTATGAAAAAAGATCAAAAAGACGGCATACCCGGTTAACAGGTTAAACATCCCACCCATATATCTTTGCAGGTTGGATTCAGATTTCTTAAGCACCTCCGGATCAATTCCGGTGTTTTTGGTTTGCCGTACCCTTTTTACTTTCCATAAAAGAAAATATATGATCAATAATGTTCCGACCAAAAGTCCTCCAGTGATGTCCATTCTACAGCCTCTCCACATCCCCTAATTTTGTCCTGCAACTACCGGTCTCTTTCCGTGTTGAAGGGTCCGGCTGGCATTCAATACCGCCAACAGCGTTACTCCCACGTCGGCGAAAACCGCTTCCCAGATGCTGGCCACGCCGAAGGTTCCAAGTAAGATGAAGAAAGCCTTGACTGCTAAAGCCACATAAATATTCTGCCGGACAATACTACCGGTTCTTCTGGAAATTTCGACCGCTCTGGCCAGCTTGGAGGGGGCGTCCTCCATCAGAACTACATCGGCCGCTTCAATCACCGCGTCACTGCCTAATCCTCCCATGGCCACGCCAATATCTGCTCTGGTAATAACCGGCGCGTCATTGATGCCATCACCGACAAACACCAATTTTTGTTTACTTCTATCCTTAATTTCCTTTTCCAGTTCTTCAAGCATTTGAACCTTATCTTCCGGTAGTAGTTCCGCGAAATATGCATCAATTCCCAGTTCGCGGCTGACCTTTTCCGCCACGCTTTGATCATCGCCGGTCAGCATAACGGTTTTCCTGATCCCTAACTGCTTTAACCGGCTTATGGCCTCTTTAGCATCGGGTTTAAGTTCATCAGATATGATCAGATACCCGGCATAAACTCCGTCAATTGCCACATAAACAATGGTTCCGGCGACATCGCAATCGTCATGGACGATATTTTCCTTATGCATCAGACGGTCGTTTCCAGCCAGAACTTGACGGCCATTTACAGCGGCCTTGATCCCATGCGCGGGAATCTCGCGGTAGTCCTGAACCTGATCGGCAGTGATTTCATTCCCGGTCTTTTCCTTATAAGCAGCCCCGATAGATTGAGCAATGGGGTGGTTGCTGTATATTTCCGCTCCGGCCGCTGCTGCCAAGAGTTCCTCGGGGGCAATGCTGTTTTTGCTTACGATCTCCGTTACCCGAAAAACCCCTTTAGTCAAGGTACCAGTTTTGTCAAAGACGACCGTGTCGAGTCCCCCCAGGGCATCTATATAATTAGCTCCTTTAACCAGGATTCCGTTTTTCGATGCCGCTCCAATTCCGCCGAAATAACCCAAAGGTATGGAAACTACCAGGGCACAGGGGCAGGAAATAACCAGTAATACCAAAGCCCGGTAAATCCATTCACTGAATGTCGCTCCCGGCAGCAACAAAGGCGGAACAATTGCAATTAAGGCGGCAGCCGCTACCACGATGGGGGTATAGTAATTGGCAAACCTGGTTATAAACTGCTCGGTGGGAGCCTTTCGCTCACTGGCCTTCTCTACCAATTCCAAGATCCTGGCCACGGATGAATCTTTAAACGGCTTGGCAACCATAACCGTGAGCAGTCCCTGACCATTGATCATTCCGGACAATATTTTCTCACCCTGCTCTACTTTCCGGGGAACAGATTCACCGGTTAAAGCGGAAGTATCCACGAATGATGCTCCTTCAATAATCTCCCCGTCCAATGGTACTTTTTCACCCGGCTTAATTATTATTATCTGGCCGACCTCGACTTCTTCAGGTCTTACCTGACGCATTCCACCGTTGTCTTTCAGATTGGCATATTCGGGTTGAATATTCATCAAAGCGGCGATGGAGCGCCGCGAGCGGTCGACGGCCCGGTCCTGCAGGTATTCTCCAACTGCATAAAAAAGCATTACTCCCACTGCCTCCGGCAATTGGTGGATGGCTATAGCCCCGCCGGTGGCAATAGTCATCAAGAAGTTTTCATCGAAGAACTGTCCGCTGACCAATTTTTTAAAGGCGGCCGCAATGACTGGCCCGCCGACCAGCAAATAAGCCGGCATTAAAACAGCATACTCCGCCCAAGAAAACGGCGTATTATGCAAGGATTCATTAAATATTAATCCGACCACAAATAATATCCCTGCTCCGATAATCACCCCAAGATTATTATGTTCTTCCATTTCTTCCGGTTGCGATAAAGCCCGTAAACTCTCATACTTCTGCAGTTTCACTTCCGGTTCGACCCGCTTAATGACGGCCCGGGCTTCTTCTGCCAACATTTCCGGCATTTCAACGCTCAGGGTATTAAAGTTGACCGTTACATTCTCCAAACCATTCACTTTCCGGAGTTCCCGCTCGATTTTGGCGGCGCAATTCGGACAGTCCAGTCCTGCCAATGAATACCGCATATTTATTCCTTCTTTCACGTCTAAAAATGCAAATCCGTTTAAATATTGATCAGCGTCCCTCGGCAAAGTGATCCTGCGCTTCCCGGATCAAATTTATGATGTGATCATCATCCAGGGCATAGTAGACCATTTTACCCTCCCGGGCGTATTTAACCAGCCGGAATGCTTTTAAAAGCCGCAAATGATGCGATACGGCCGGCAAACTCATATCCAGAATAACGGCGATATCGCACACGCAAAGCCTTTGCTCGGATAAAAGATAGAGTATTTTGGTTCTGGTCTCATCGCCCAGGACCTTGAAGATCTCGGAAAGTCCGGCCACCTCTAAAACTTTCTCTTTTAGCTTTTCGACATTGCCGTTTGAAGGGCAAAAGCCGTCGCAAAGGTCTTTATTCGGAGCTGAATCGTGATTCTCAAAATCCTTCATAATAATCGTTCCTTTCATAACAATTAAACGATTGCTTAATTAATAATATATTTATTGTCTCTCCGGTGTCAATCTAAAAACAGGGTAAAAGTTGATCTATCCAGACCCAGGAGTCTTCCGGCATCATGCAGCAGCGGCCCGGGTTGGCTTTCGGGCGGGTTGAGCAGCCCGGCGGGATGGATGGCCGGACTAATGAGTTTGTAGCAGCAAGCCTTTTGGAATTGCTATTCTCGATTATACTCACAAAAAAGAGAGCGGCAGTCCATAGCTCCGCTCTCCAAAACATTTCTATATATTTCAGGTGAATATGCTTACTCTTTAATCCCCACCCAGCGGTCAAGTTCCTCATAACAGCCCGGGAAAGCAGGTTTGGTGGTAATAGCAAAGAAGGGCGTAGGTATGCGGGCCACACCGCTGTCATGGGTTCCTTTAATCCCCTCAACAATGTTTTGGATCCTCTCTTTGGGGATGGCAAAGGCCAGCTCATCATCAGCGGTAAGGGCAAAAACTCTCTCACCTCCCCCGGGAATAACTACATTGCATTTCTTCATCTTGTAGGGCACCGTGATGTAAGCTCCACAGGCGCAACGCCCCATAAAACTTGATTGAATGGCTCCCCCCTCATTAAAGAGTTCACCTTGAATACAGCGCACGATTTGGGCTGCGTTGCCGTAGATGATGATGATATCCGGCTCAAAGTCGGCTCTCTGCAGAGGGGCGACAATCAAGTGCTTGAAAGCGCCTACATCCAGGTGGATCTCGGCGGCGGCGGTTACGGCTCCGGCTTCACGGTCTTTGGTGTAGAGAGGATGGACAAATCCGCCCTGCTCGTATAATTCGTTGGTTTCCTTATGCCCCAGATAGATGTGGGCCAGTCCGCAGGCATGGTCTTTGGCGGAAAAGGCCATGGTCCGCCCTAAACGCCGGGCAGCCGTAATTCCCTGGCAGACTGCGATACGATAGCCGAAGATGTCACTGGCATATTTGACCTTGGGGGGCAGCTGATCATCATTGGAGATCTTAACTGCTACCGGATAGGTCGCGGTCCTCAAGTACTCATTGAAAAATGCATATAGTTCTTTATTATCCACTAATTATTCCTCCTTCGTTGGGGATCATGTCTCTCTTCGCAAAATAAAGTTGAATGAAACGCTCTTGCCCTTCGCAATAAGATTCTCTAAAGGAATTCAATCGGGGCTTGTACCGGCAGGAATCAAATCCCCCCGGAGTAAAAGGTGTTTTATCACCTCCCGCGATCATGGGCAGCTTTCAAAAAAGATCGGAATAGTTCGAGCTCCCGAAATACACCCGCCATCGTTTATATTATACTTTATTATTCCGATTATTTATATTGACTCTATGGTTTTAGTAGTATATAAGTAGTAGTATAAGCATGATTTAAGCCCATCCTTCAACCTTAAATACCGATGAAGGCAAAAGGGGCGGCCTTCCGATTGAAGGCCGCCCCTTTCCTGAAATCTCAGTTAATTACGTTCAGTCCTTGATATGGGCCAGATCTTTGGCCAGTTGCTTCTTGGCATCCCAGTCAGTCAAAAACTGGAGTGCAACCCGTTGGGCCTGCGGCGAGCCGGCTCCGTGCCAGGTCCCGGCTCCATGCAGCCCGGCCACCCAGTTCTGCAGGAATTTGATGACTCTTAAGCGCTGCTCGGCCGGGGCCGCTGATTTGAAGTATTTTTTGATATAAGGACCGATTTCGGGATTCTCCAGATCGCGTTCACTGGGCATTGTAACGACCCCACCCCCGGCGATATCCCCGGCCATTTTCATAATTTCCCAGAATCCATGGGCAATGTTCAGCTTGGCCACATTGCCGAATAAATCATCCGGCATCCATACGCCGGAACCGACCGGTTCTTCAACCCCTTTGGCCGCTGCGGCTATGGCGCAGGCGTGAGAGGTCTCGCTGATTCTGACCATGTCGATGAGCTTTTCCTGAATATGGGGAACCTTTTGCAAGCCGGTGTACTCGCTGGCCAGTTTGCTGGCTCCGATGATCAGGTCGGCATAACCGACTTTGCAGGCTCCGCCGCAGTTCATGCGGTGGGTCTTGGCGAACCTGGCCACCAGCCGTCCGCAGTATTTGGTCTCCCCGCACAGGAACACCCGCTCCCAGGGAATAAAGACGTCGTCAAAGACGATGGTGGAAGTCTCCCGCTGGCCGAACTCAGGATTGCCTAGTTCTTCGATACTTTCCGCCGCCTCCCGTTCAGCCGTGTAGGGGGTGTACTGGCAGATGTAAGTGATCCCCGGGGTTCCGTTGGGCAGGGCGAAGGCTACGGCAAACTGTTCTTCACCCGGCTTTAAGGCTCCGCCCGGAAGCACTATGGTTTCATGGGCTCCTATGGCCCCGCTCTGGCTCACCTTGGCCCCCCGGACCACGATTCCATCGTCTCTCTTTTCGACCACCCGCAGATGCATGTCGGGATCGTCCTGTTCCGAGGGACGTTTAAACCGATCCCCTTTGGGATCGGTGATGGCGCCGGAACAGGCCAGGTCGTTGGCCTGGGCCCATTTTATAAAATTGTTTAAACGCGTATTGTATTCCGTTCCGTATTCTTTATCCATTTCCCAGGTGGAAGCCGCCAGGGCGTTCAGGGTATCGCAGCCTACGCAGCGATAGTTGCAGGTGCCCAATTTCTGGCTGGTTAAAAGGGCCATCTCCGCCCTCATGTCGAGATCGTAGTTGCTTCTGGCCACATGCAGGTTTCTATTGATCGGTTCCCCGGTCAGATGGGAAGCGGGGACCATGATCTCTTTATATTTGGGATCATGGGCCAGGTCATAGACTTTGGCCGTAGCCCTGATGACCGAGAGGGTAGTGGGGTTTTCCAACATGTTTTCCACCCTCTTGCCGGCAACATATACTTTGGGGTTTAAAGCCTTCACGCTCTCAATGTATTCCGCCGCTGTCTTTACCGCCATAGTTTTCTCCTCCTTATACAAGCACGGCCCGTGCTTTTCGCCCAAAACCCTCTTTTTTTTACCTGCTTTTAACCTCCACCACTAATCTGGCAGTGGATTCGCGGGGAGCAGGAAATCCCCCCACATTGCGAATGGCTGTGTCAATATAGAACAACAATTCTTCATCGGTCATTTCCCCGGCCAAAGTCAAAACCAGCTTGTGCTCTATATGGCTGGCTTCCACGAGCAATGATGGCTGGTAGAAGCCAGGTAGAGCCTTTTTGCGGCAACAAGCATCTTGCAGGGTTGCAAAAGTCCCTACCAGTCCCATATATTTTTCTTCCAGCTCAGGGGTGCAAACAGTAATGAATTCCAGTGATACTCCAGAAAACGCGTTGTCCATTCAGTATGCCTCCTTTTGCAGGCGTTAAACGGTCCAGTCCGGATGAGATTGGCTTTTAACGCCTATACGGCTGCTCCCCTCCTCTCCTGGGGTTAAAATCCCCAATATGCCCCGGTTGAAATTACCAGGCTTTCAAGCTGCGGTGCCAACCCTCCCTTCTCCTTCCGAAATTTATTGGAATATATCTGAATAAATCCAGACTGCTTTTTGGGGCGGCTCCAACCTTTCAGGCAATTGATTAAAAGAGTGGCGCAATTACTGGTTTTCGCAGGTTTGGTGAAAGAACTCCCCCACTAAACGAATAGTAAAAACACCCCCTGGTAAGGCTGAACCTTAAAAATAAAATCATTCTTTGCAAACCAATAATCAAGGGTTCTGTCTCTCTATGGTGCGAGGCGGATGGAGATTGGAGATCTTATGATTTGTCCGTATTTCAGGTTTTAGAATTGATAACCAGCGCCAGTGCTTTATTAAGCTGCCGGCCAGCAAGCAGACTCGCTGAACATTCGTTCACTTTTAATATAAAAATATAAGACAGGTCTGTCAAGCACTAACACCTCGCTGCTTAACAAGGTGAAAAGTGGTATATTGTTTAAACAATTGATAATGGCTCGCCATACAAGAGATGGTTATTGTCTTTTCAATTTGTTATGATAGTTTTGATTTCAATTCAGAATATTAAAATATTATTTCTATCGGAGATCAATATGCCAAACGAATTTTCGCGAACCGAATTGCTCATTGGAAAAGAGGCCTTGCATAAACTCGCCCTCAGTAAAGTAGCCATCTTCGGAATAGGGGGGGTGGGAAGCTTTGCGGCGGAGGCTCTGGCCCGCTGCGGGATAGGGCAACTGGTATTGGTTGACCATGATCTGATCTGCGCTACCAATATAAATCGTCAGATTCACGCCACCCATTCTACGGTAGGACAGCCCAAGGTAGAGGTCATGAAAAATCGCATCCTGGATATCAATCCCCGGGCCAGGGTTGAAACCAGCATGGCATTTTACCCGGCAGAATGTGAAGAACAGATGCCAAGCGCTGATCTTGATTATATTATTGACGCCATTGATACCGTCAGTTCCAAAATCGAACTGGTGGTAAATGCTAAACGCCTGAACATTCCCATTATCAGCAGCATGGGCGCCGGCAACAAACTGGACCCCGGCCGCTTTGAAATCGCCGACATCTACCAGACCTCGGTCTGTCCCCTGGCCAAAGTAATGCGCCGTGAGTTGAGAAAACGGGATATCCCCGCTTTAAAGGTCGTTTATTCCAAGGAGCCGCCCCAAGCCCCCATTCTGAGCGGGGAATCCGCTTGCCAGGACGGCTGCATTTGCCCTCCGGGGTCGTCCCGCTCCTGCCTTATCCGGCGCCAGGTTCCGGGCAGCATTTCTTTTGTCCCCTCAGCTGCCGGCCTGCTTCTGGCCGGCCATGTGGTTAGAGAACTTATTAAATAAACCATGAACCGGAACCGGTATTGCTCCCTCGAATAAACAAGCCGTATTCTCCTGCTAAACAGAATACGGCTTATTTCAGTCTGATTAGTCAGAAAGGACGCCTTCTAATCAGCGTAGTAGTTGATCAGGCTTCCCTTCAGGATGATGCTTCTCTCGTCAGCGCTGAGCTTCTTCAAATAGAGCTGGATGGAACGGACCCCCTGGCTGTTTATGATCTGGGCCGGTACCAGCTCTTCCCCCTTTTCCATCCGGCTGCGGATGTCGGGAACGAAGACGATGTCACCCATGGCAAACGGCACCGCTTTATCGACTGTAAAGGGCAGCATGCCCCAGTTTATCAGGTTGCTCCGATATCTCTTGGTGGCGTATTCAACTGCCAGGTTGGCCCAGGCCCCCAGAACCTTCTGACAGGACGCGGCCTGTTCCCGGGCCGAGCCATCCCCCGGTTTTACCGCGTAAACCACACTGCCGATGGCACTGCTCTTTAGAAGGGCGAAGGCGTCGCTCCACTGGCTGTTGTTGCCGGCCACTCGGGCGGCTATATCCTGCAAATCTCCAGACATCTGGCCCTGACCGTTTTCGAACAGCCGGCGGCGTTCCTGTTCCAGCTCCTGAATCCGCTTGGCCCGGCCCACATAGCCGGGGTCTTTCCTGGACAGGGTAAACTCAGCCAGCCGCATGGGATTGGAGCGGAAGGAAGAGGTCTCTCCCGAGGGAATCAGTTCGTCAGTGGTGGTTACCGGATCGGTAATCACGCAGGCCACCTCCAGGATGAGGTTTTCCGGGAGGGCGCTCATGGCCGGCCAGTCGGCAATGTTCGGTCCAAATCGCAGCGCTTCTTCCGCTGCCGCGTGGCCAAATCCATCATAAACGCGGTTGGCATATATATCCTTGCAGAAAGTGTAAGCTACCGGTGCAGGCTTGAAGTCGACTTCGGTAGCCGGGGTCAGCAAACCGCCGTTCAAAGCGCTGGCGGCTATGGAACGGGCGTCCATCAGGGCAACCGACGATATCTGGCCGTCACCCGGTTTGGAGCCTTCCCGGTTGGGGAAGTTGCGGGTGGAATGCCTGATGCTCAGGCCGCCGTTGGCCGGCACATCTCCGGCCCCAAAGCAGGGTCCGCAGAAAGCCGTTTTTATAGTGATGCCGGCCGCCATCAATTGGGCGGCGGCTCCATCCCTGATCAATTCGTAGAAAATGGGCTGGCTGGCCGGGTAGACGCTGAAAGATAGCGGGCCGTTGCCTATCGAATGATTTTCGACCATGGAGGCGACATCATAGAGGTTCTCAAAGGTGCCGCCGGCGCATCCGGCCACTATACCCTGATCCGCCCGCAGCCTTCCGTTTACGATCTTGTCGGTAAGCGTGAACTGGATATGGGGATTTTCCAGCTGCTTGCGCCCCTCTTCTTCCACTGTTTTCAAGATGTCGTAAGGATTCCGGTTCAATTCAGCAATAGTATAGACATTGCTCGGGTGGAAGGGCAGGGCGATCATCGGTTCAATCCGGGCCAGGTCGACCAGGATGGCCCCGTCGTAATAGGCTGCGTCACCCGGGTTTAATTCGGTATAGCATTCCGGGCGGCCGTGAATGGCATAGTATTCTTTTACCCGTTCATCGGTCATCCAGATCGAACTCAGGCAGGTTGTTTCAGTGGTCATTACATCGATGCCGTTTCGGTAGTCGACCGATAGTTCCTTGATGCCCGGGCCGACAAATTCCAGCACCTTGTTATTGACAAAGCCGTTGCCAAACACCGCGCCGATGATGGCCAGGGCCACATCCTGGGGACCGACGCCGGGCCGGGGCCGGCCTTCCAGGTAAACCGCGATGATCTCCGGATAGGCCACATCGTAGGTCTTGTTCAGCAGCTGCTTTACCAGTTCCGGACCGCCTTCCCCTATGGCCATGGTGCCCAGGGCTCCGTAGCGGGTGTGGCTGTCCGAACCCAAAATCATATGGCCGCAGCAGCTCATCATTTCCCGCATATACTGGTGAATGACCGCTTGATGGGCGGGCACGTAAATCCCCCCGTACTTCTGCGCAGCCGACAGGCCGAAAATATGGTCGTCTTCGTTTATAGTTCCCCCCACCGCGCAGAGGCTGTTATGACAGTTGGTCAATACGTATGGAATGGGAAACTCCTTCAATCCGCTGGCCCGGGCGGTCTGCACGATGCCCACGTAGGTGATGTCATGAGAAGCCAGGGCATCAAAGCGTATTTTAAGCTCCCCGGCATCACCACCGGTATTATGCCGGGCCAGGATTTTGTAAGCGATGGTATTTTTTTGCGCGTCATCCCGGTTTAATTGAACCGGGTCAAATCCAGACCGGCCTTTTAAAACCCTGGGCTGGCCGTCGGCCATCTCCACCAGCGTCTCTCTGTTGAGGAAGTATATCCTATTGTCAACCAAGCGAACCAAATCAGCACCTCCAAAAATCGTCCCTAAATATATTAAAAAATCAAACCATTTATTATTTTAACACAGGATAGCCTGCAAGGATGTCCCTTCAATGATGTATGCAATGCAAGAGAAGTTCCCCAGGCGAATAATGCCTACCGGGATTCCGGCTCCATCTGCCAGAAAACCCGGCCCTCGTCAGTATTCGCAGGTTTGTTGCCATGAAATTTCGTAAAGGAATGCTGTGCTGGCAAACCCTTCAGTCCTCCGGCGGTATTTCAACAATATTGCCTTCAACATGCCTTTTGCGCATCAGTTTCCGCCTTTTCCGGTTTTCTTTACTCTCCAGGACAATGTCCAGATCGTAGTCTTCCGGGTAGAGATCTTTGGCTTCGATATGCAGCGAGAGCCGCTTATGATTGATCCGGTATTTCTTCTTCATGACCATCACCACCACTTCCCCCCGGCTGTTGACCGGTTCACAGACGACCCCGGTGCGCTTCATGGTGCTGATATAAACCCGGTCTCCCTTGGCAAAGGGAGCTACGGGAGTCTGCGCCTGCCTGGCCAGACGTTCTTCGCGGGCCACTTGATTTTGCATCTCTTCGACTCCCTGGCGGTGTTCCGGCGGCGGCTGCGGCATTGTACGCGAATCTATATCGATGGCCGTGAAATCCTCCTTGGCATAGTCTTTCTTTTCTTTATAAGTAATTTCATGGGCCCGGGACACGATGCGCCGGTCCACCCCCAGCCGCAGGGCAATGAGGAAGGCGTGGCTTTCTCCGGCTTCCCCTACCACCAGGCGATAAAGCGGCTTCAGGCTGGCCAGGTCAAAAGCCATGGAGCCGTTCTCAAATCCCGGAGTGCTGCTGGCAAATTCCTTGATTTCACTGATATGGGTGGTGGCTATGATGCTGGCTCCCCGGGCGAAGATCTCCTCCAAAACGGCTATGGCGAATCCCATTCCTTCACCGGGATCGGTTCCGGCCCCCAGTTCATCCATCAAGACCAGGGTATAGGGATCAGCACAGTCAATGATGCGGGCTATATTTTGTACGTGCCCGGAAAAAGTGCTCAAAGACTGCTCGATGCTCTGGCTGTCGCCGATGTCGGTCCGCACATCGGCGAAGACGGCCAGTTCAGTCCCGGGCTGGGCCGGGATGTGCAGGCCGGACTGGGCCATCAAGGTCAGAAGGCCCACCGTTTTCAAAGCCACGGTTTTCCCGCCGGTGTTGGGGCCGGTTATGATCAAGGCCCGGTAGCTCCCCCCCAATTCTACATCCAGGGGAACCGCCGCCTCCCCCAGCAGGGGGTGCCGCCCTCTCTTTAAGCTTATACGGTTACGGGTATTGAGCGCAGCCGGTATACCTCGGAGAGCTCTGCCGTAACGGGCCTTGGCAAATACGAAATCGTAGTGCTCCATAAGCTCTTTATTGATGCCCAATTCCCGGCTCTGCAGAGCCACCGCTTCACTGAGCGAGGTCAAAATTCGAAATACCTCCCGTTCCTCTTGGTTTTGGAGCAGGCTGTGCTCGCTCTGCAGGCGGCTGACCGCGGCCGGTTCCATAAAAAGAGTAGCGCCGCTGGCGGATACATCAAGCACGCTGCCTGGGAAGCTCCGCTTGTACTCTTTTTTAACCGGGACTACATAGCGGCCGCCCCGGCTGCTTATCAAAGGTTCCTGCAGCATGGGGGCGGTGCTGGAACCGGTCAAAATGCTGTTCAGCTTTTGCTTGATCTTGGCCTCTGCTATCTGCATCTTCTTTCTCACTTTACCGAGCTCGGCACTGGCCCGGTCATCTACCTGATGGTTTTTGATGCAGCGGTCAATTTCTTCCGCCAGCTCACGGCATTCAAACATGGAAAGGGCGTAGCTTGAGATTCGAGGCGCGGCGTATTCCATGGCGTTCATAAATTTCCGCATGCGCCGCACCCCTTCCAGCAGATCCTTCACCGCACCCAGTTCGGAGGGATTCAATATCGCCCCCTTGACGGCTTTAGGAAGGATCTCCTCCAGGTCTTCCATAGCGGCCAGCGGTATGCTGGAGTTTATCTCCAGAATGCTGCCGGCCTCAGTTGTTTCAGCTATCCACTCTTCTATTACCCGGATATTGGCGGATGGGTGCAGCCGTTCAATGTGCTTTCGGGCGCCCGCTGACAGGGCGTATTCTCCCAGAAGTTCTTTGATTTTGTCGTATTCCAGCGTCTTTATAGCGTTTTCATTCATTGCTCATGCCTCCCTGATAATGCCCGATCCGGGGAGGGACGCCGCTAAATCTGAAAAACCCGGCTTGATAAAAAAACTGCCAGCAACACGCCCATTGCTGACAGTTCAAACTCATTTCCAGGGGACCTTTAAATAAAAAAATCGCGCCGGAGCACGGACACGATCAATTTAAACCCTCTATTTTATCAGCATACCGTTGTTTCCAGACAAGCAGGTCCACAGCAAAATCAGCCTGGCTGAAGCCAGACCCGATGCCTTCCGGACCATCTATTGGTTTTGCTTATTGGGTATCAACGACTGCGGACAAAAACACAACTCCCTAATTTAACTTCTCTTTAATCCTAAAGCAAATCGGCTCCATAATCAAGCCGTAAACCTCCCTTTTATTTATCGGCCTCCACCATATAGTAAGCGATGGTGTGCCGGCCCCCGCCTTCGCTGCGAACCAGGGAGTCAATCTTGAGGCCGCTGAAGCCGGCCTTTCTCCATAGGCGGTTAATCTCCTCCTTATCAAAGCAATGGATTTGGCCTTTGCCCTGGAGCGGCCCTTCGGCCAGGCCGCGATAGGTGTTATCACCCAGATGGATTCCGGTGTCAAAGGCGTCGGTAGCCTTGTTAAACAGGCCGGTGGAAAAGAATTTGCCCGGATTTTTCAGCACCCGGTGGCATTCCTTTAAAATGAGTTTGATATGCTCCAAACGGTTGGCGGAAATCATAGCCGAGTCAATGACTCCGTCAAAGAAGCGGTCCGGGAAGGGCATCCGGGCAGCGTCGCCGACCACCAGGACCGCCTGCAATCCCTCCTCGCTGATCCGCTTCCCGGCCTTTTCTATGGCCGCTGCCGAGCCGTCAAAGCCGTAGACGGAAAAACCCTCCCGGGCCAAAAACCAGGCTACCGCCCCGCCCCCACAGCCGGCGTCCAGAATTTTTACCCCGGAGCGCTGGGCCCCATAAAAGTTGCGGGCGACAAAACGCACCACCTCTTCGCCCGGGTATTTTCCCCATTCCTGTTCACGGTGGATGGTTTCCCAGCCCGGATCAAAACTCCGCATAAACCCCACCCCGGCCTTCATCGTTTACTGATTCATATGATTCTTGCGAATCCAGTGTGCCTTCCATGTTCAATATAAAACGCCTCCAGAAAGTCACCAGTCCGCAGGCCGCCTCATATAATTTAGCAATAGCTATAAAGGTGGAACAGGCCGTCATGGGTTGTACTGACAGGCGTAAAATCTGCGTGGTAACCGGCAGCAGGGCCGAATATGGACTGCTCTACTGGCTGCTGAAGAATATCGCGGGTGATCCGGAACTCCTTTTGCAACTGGTGGCGACCGGCGCTCATCTCTCCCCCGAGTACGGCCTCACCTACCGAATTATTGAAAACGACGGATTCACAATAGATGAGAAGCTGGAAATCCTCCTGTCCGGTGACACCAAAACCGCCATGGCCAAATCCCTGGGCCTGGCGGTCATCGGTTTTGCCGAGCTGCTGCAGCGCCTGCAGCCTGATCTGCTGGTGCTTCTGGGCGATCGCTACGAGATCCTGGCCGCCGCCCAGGCCGCCCTGCTGCTGGCCGTCCCCGTCGCTCACATATCGGGGGGCGAGTGCACCGAAGGAGTGGTTGACGAGGCGGTTCGCCACGCCGTTACCAAAATGTCCCATCTCCATTTTGTGGCCTGTGAAGTCTACCGCAAGCGGGTTATTCAACTGGGCGAAGATCCGGGACGGGTTTTCAACTACGGAGATCCGGGCCTGGATAACCTGCGCTGGCTTACCCTGTTTACCCGCAGCGAGCTGGAGCAGCAACTGGATTTTGAACTGGGAGATCTGAATTTCCTGGTGGCCTACCACCCGCTTACCCTGGATAAAGACCAGGCGGAAGGCATTCAGGGGATCAATGAATTGCTGGCCGCCCTGGACTGGTTTCCCCAGGCGCGCATCATCATCACCGGGGCCAATGCCGACGCCGGAGGACGGGCCATCAATGAAAGGCTGCGCGCCTATGCCAGGAATAACAGCCCCCGGGTGCTTTATTGCGCGTCACTGGGACAGAAGCGCTATCTTAGCGCTTTGAAGCATTGCCAGGTGCTGATAGGCAATTCCTCCAGCGGGATTGTGGAAGCCCCGGTCCTGCAAACAGCTACGGTAAATATCGGAGAGCGCCAGGCAGGGCGCTTAAAGGCCGCCTCTATTATCGACTGCCGCACAGCACCGGCGGAAATAATCAAATCCATCCGCCTGGCGACATCGCCCGCATTTCAAAACCAGCTGGCTGAAGTGCAGTCCCTCTACGGGGATGATGACGCCTCCTGGAAGATCAAAGAGTCGTTAAAAAGGGCCAGCCTCGCAAGCCTAACCAGGAAAAGGTTTTATGACCTCGATTTTACCTATTAATCCGGATATGAATATAGGCGGGGAACTGACTCTGTCCCTGGACGATTTTCTGGTCAGCCCCGGGATATCCGACTTTTGGCCCGGTCAGCACCGCCATCGGCTCCTGCTTGATACCGGCCGCTCGGCCATATACCTGGCTCTTTTGAGCATATTGCAGCGGGGCGGAAAAAAAGAGGCCTGGCTGCCCGCCTATTGCTGTTCATCGGTCTTGACGCCCTTTCAGCGACTGGGTTTTAAAATACGCTTCTACACGATGGGCCGGGACCTGGCATCACCGGGGGAATTGCCACTTGATCTCGATCTTAACAACCGCACCTTCCTGTTCATTCACTATTTCGGCAAAAGGAATCAAACCATACACGACTATTTAACGGCCTGCCAAAGCCGCCAGCGCTTCTTCGTGATAGAAGACTGCGTGCAGGCCCTTTTCACCCGGGGCTTGGGATGCTTTGACTACGCGGTTTACAGCTTGCGCAAGTTTCTTCCCCTGCCGGACGGGGCATTGCTCAGTTCCGGCACCCCCCTGGCGCCGTTTAACCTGGCTCCTCCCGACGAAGGGTTTGTGTCGCGCCGTTTGATCGGCAAACTGATCCGGGGGCGGGTGGATAACGCCGGATTCCTGGACCTGTTTGCCGAGGCCGAGGCATTTATTGATCAGGAGCCCCAACCGCGAGCTATGTCGTTTTTATCCCGCTACCTGACAGAGCGCCTCACCCCCTCCCCCATCGCTGCCCGGCGAATGGCCAATTTCAACTACCTCTTGCAGCTGTTGCAAGAGGTCCCGGTTCCGGCCCAGCCATTGTTCCACGAGTTGGAAGCAGGTGAAGTCCCCCTGGGCCTGCCGCTGGAACTGGACCCGGACCTGCGCGAACCGCTGCGTTCCTATCTTAAGGGCCAGGGGATCTATTGCCCGGTTCACTGGCCGCTGGCCGACGCCCGCCAGGCTGTTTTTCCGGCCGAGCGGCTTTTAAGCCATTCCCTGCTCACCCTGCCCCTGGACCAAAGCCTGTCAGAGGATCAGATCGCCTATACCGTTGAAAAAATCCGGCGTTTCTTCCGGAGCCGCTCCAGCTCGGTTCCTCCACGCCTTTGAGGAGAACATCGTTTTTGCCCATGTATTGAAGGAGGCCAGCTTATGCAGCTTGACTTTTATCAGGCTGAATCAGCCTTTAACCAACTGCCCGGTTATCTCCAACACCCCCACTTCCATCCCCGCTACGTTATAGCCGACGCTTGGCGGGACCGGGATTTGCAGCCCGTATTTTTCGTTTACCGGGAGGGGGCCGCGCTCTATTACTACGCCTTCCACCTGGGGCGGGTGCCAGGAGCGGAATGGCGAGATATCCAGGCTCCCTATCCCTATGGCGGCCCCCTGTCATCATCAGCTGACAGCGGCTTTCTGGCCCGGGCCGGGCGGGAATTTGAGCACTGGTGCCGGGAACAGAAGGTCCTGGCGGAATTCGTGCGATTTCATCCCCTGGCCGAGAACTGGCGTTTTTTTGCCGGCGGCATCCAGGACCTCCGGGATACGGTGTGGATTGACCTGGAGCAGGAAGCGCTTTTCAAGTCATTCAGCTCCCGGGTAAAAAACGCCATCCGCAAGGCGGAAAAGAGCCAGCTTGACCTGGAATGGCAGAGCGCTGCCGCCTGCCCGCGCTTTTTATCCCTTTACCGGCAGGCCATGGATGGGTTGCTCGCCGATCGCTTTTATTATTTTCCCCGAACTTACTTCGAGGAACTGGGCCGCTGGGGTCAATTCCGCCTGCTCTTTTGCCGCAAAGAAGATGAGTTAATTGGGGCATCACTCTTTCTCTATAATGCACGTATGATGGAATACCATCTGGCAGCATCCACTCCGGAAGGCCGGAGATTGAATGCCGGCGCCCTGCTCCTGGCCCAAGCGGCCGAAGAAGGGCGCCGGCTGGGCTGCCGGCGGATGCACCTGGGGGGAGGAACCGATAACCGGGCTGACAATTCCCTTTTGTTCTTTAAATCCGGTTTTTCCAAACACCGCGCCCGCTTTAAAATCGGGCGTCGCATCCACCGGGCGGCCGACTATTATCGAATGCTGGCCGAATGGAAGGCCCAAGGCCATGCCGGTGAAAGAATTCTATTTTACCGTCCATGATGAAACTTACCTTACCCGCTTAAATACCATAACGATCGAGGTAATCGCCCCATGTGGAAAAACGCCCTGGTAAGCCCGGATGCCACTTTAGCTGAAGCAATAAGGATCATCGACCAGACCGGCCTGCAGATCGCCCTGGTAACCGACCGGGAGGGACGGCTGTTGGGAACCCTGACTGACGGCGACGTCCGGCGGGCGCTCCTGGCTCTGCAAAGCTTGCATGAACCGGTTAAGCAGTTTATGAACCGGCAGCCCTGCTGTATTGATGAACATCAATCACGGGATGAGGCCGTATGTTTGATGAAATCCAGGCGACTCCGCCAGATTCCGGTTCTGGACGGCCGGAGCCGGGTAGTGGACCTGGAGATCGACAACGCCCTTTTTACCCCTTTTCAACTGGACAACTGGGTGGTAATAATGGCCGGCGGGCAGGGGCGCCGCCTGAAAGCCCTGACCCAATCATGTCCCAAACCGCTGCTGAAAGTCGGCCGCAAAGCCCTGCTGGAAGTAATCATAGAGAGCCTCAGCGGGCAGGGTTTCAAGCAGTTCTATATATCTGTCAACTACCGGGCGGATATGGTGATGAAGCATTTTGGAGACGGTTCCCCCTGGGGAGTCAAAATCGAATACCTTCAGGAAAACCAGCCCCTGGGAACTGCCGGAGCCCTGGGCCTTCTGCCCGGGCGTCCCACCCTGCCTCTCCTGCTGGTGAACGGCGATATTCTAACCAGCATCAGCTTTAACCGGCTCCTTGAGCATCACCAGCAGCGGAATCACACCGCCACGGTTTGTATCAAAGAACAAATCCATCAGATTCCCTACGGAGTAGTTAATTTTCAAGGCGGCCGCCTGACCGGCATCGTAGAAAAACCTGAGCAGAGCATATTTGTCAATGCCGGCATCTATGTCCTGAATCCCGAGGTAATAGACCATATAAGGCGCGATTCTTATTGTGACATACCGGCCCTTTTGCAGACGCTCCTTAAAGAGCGGGAGAATGTAGGGGTTTTTCCCATCCGGGAGTATTGGCTGGACATCGGCCGGGTCGACGACTTCCAAAAGGCCAATGAAGATTATGCGGTGGTGTTCGAATGATTGGAGGCAAGAAGATTTTAGGCATAATTCCCGCCCGCGGCGGTTCCAAAGCCGTTCCCGGCAAGAACTTGAAAGACCTGGGTGGCAAACCCCTGATCGCCTGGACTATCGAGCAGGCCCAAAGGTCGCTTTGCCTGGACCGGACCATTCTGTCATCTGACAACGCCGCTATCATTGTAGCAGCCCGGCAGTGGGGATGTGAAGTGCCCTTCGTAAGACCGCGGGAATTGGCCGGCGACGAATCCCCATCCATATACCTTATCATCCATGCCATCCAGTCGCTTCGGGAGGCATTCGATTATATCGTATTGCTGCAGCCCACCTCTCCCTTGAGAAGCAGCGGGGATATTGACGCCTGCCTGTCTCTCTGTGTGAGTAAAAAGGCCCCCTTTTGCGTATCGGTAAGCCGGGCCTCCCAACATCCCCGGTGGATGCACAGCATTGATGAAAAGGGGCGGCTGGCGCCTTTCCTTACCGGCGGAGCTTCCGTACACCAGCGCCAGCAGCTTTCCCCGCTTTTTGTTGAGAACGGAGCCATCTATGCGGCCCGAACGGAATGCCTGCTTCAAAACCGGGGATTTTTCAACGAAGAGACCCTGGCCTATGTAATGCCTCCGGAACGCTCGGTGGATATTGATGATGAATTTGATTTTCTTTACTGCGCCTTTTTACTAAAAAGGCATTTGGAGAATTATGCTGAAAAGGGGTAAATGATGACCTACCAAAATAATCGGCAGATCCTGCAAAATGCTTTTCCCGAAGCCTACCGCATTATTTCGGAATCCCCAAGCCGGCCTGACGCTGTTGGCATGCGGCTTGCCGCTGGACCCGCCGGGTGCCAGAATGTAACAGTCAATTATACTTTTTTGCACGACCGGACCCATCCACTGGAGGAGGCTCGGCGCCTAATCGACCAGTTCAGCAATATCGGCAAGCATTCGGACATCCTCTTTTATGGCATTGGCCTGGCCTATCACATAAAGTATTTCACCGTCCAATACCCGGATATCCCGTTTTTTATATACGAGCCGCTCCCCGAGCTGTTTGACCTGTTTCTACACTATCAAGACCTCAGTCAGATGCCCCTGTCCCGAATGAAAGGCATCTACCTGGGAAATTCTCCGGAGAGCCGGAGGCAGGCCTGTCAGGATATTGTAAACCGGGTGTTGAAGTCGATCTTGATCATAACCCTCCCCGCCTACCAGAAGCTTATGGGAGGAAGCCACCCGGCCTTCCTGATCGAATTTGAAGCCTGCCTGAGCGAACGCCGCAATAGCCTGGCAACCAACCATCAGTACCAGAAGCGCTGGACTTTGAACAGCATCACCAATTTCTCCCGGGTCTTGCAGAGCAGCAATATTCTCATGGAAGCCAAGGGCCGGTTTTTGAATAAACCCGCCCTATTGGCAGCTTCCGGGCCTTCTCTGGATCAGGATATCGAAAACCTGCGCTACGTTAAGGAAAGGAAGCTGGCCTATATCTTTACCGCCGGAACCGCTCTCAACACCCTGATCAGGAACGGCGTCTATCCCCACGCTGCCTTTACCTACGATCCGAGCGAGGAAAACCGGATTGTCGGCAAGGAAGCAGCGGAGCGAGGCATTGATTCGATCCCGTTGATATTTGCCAGCACGGTAGGGTCCGAAACCCTGAATCAGTACCCGGGCCCCCTGCTCCACCTGTTAAGCAGCCAGGACCTCCTGTCCAGAAGCTGCCTCCAGGATCTGGCGGGAAAAGAAATTGATTACGTCAACGATGCCAGTACGATAAGTATTATCGCTTTGCAGGTCTTGTACCGGCTGGGCTTTAATCCTATCATCCTGGTGGGTCAAAACCTGGCCTACCAAGACAAACGCCGGTACGCGTCCGGCTCCACCTACCACCCCGCAACCATCACCGATGAGGAGCTCTCTGAAGCCGTGCTGGTGCGGGATGTCCGGGGCAACCCTATAGCCAGCAATCCAAATTTTGTGCGCATGCGCCAGCAGCTGGAATACTATTTGGCCGCTTTTCAAGGTCTGGAGACCATCAACACCGCCCCCACCGGAGCACATATAGAGTACACCCGGTACCTGCCCCTTGACGAAGTGATCAAACAGCGCCTGCTGGAAGAAACGGCGGAGGATGACTGGCTACCGCAATATGTCTGCCGCTATGATTTAAACCACCTGGAACGAGAAGCGCGGCTTTTTAACCAGGCCCGGCGGGAGGTAATTCCGCTCCTTAATAAGTGTTTGCAGGGCCTGGATGATATTCAATCCGCCACCGGGGATGGGAAAGTGCCATTGATCAACCGCACTTATGAAGCATTTAATCAAAACATGGCTGATCTGCGCGGCAACCTGTATATAAAGGCCTTTATCGAACCAATGAACCGGGTGGGGTTGGAGCTGTTGATGCTGGCCGTTCCTGGCATCTCTGGAGAAAAGGCTCCCCTGCTTAAAGCAAAAATGATGGAAAACGAATTTCGCCCCTATTTGTTATCCTGCCAACAGGACTATCATGATTTAGAGACGCCTTTCCTGGAAATGTACAATTTCATCATAAGCTTTTGCCGGGAAAGCAAAATTCGCGGGCGGCTGGAAAATATAAAGCTGCTCTTGCTGGAGGACGCCGGAGTCCTAATCGATGAATATGTATTCTATTCCGCATCCGGCGAAGAGCTTATACGGATCAGCCGCCGGGACCGGGCCGCCATCCGGGAACTCCGGGAACGGGGAATCAAAATAATGCTCGTCGGGCCAGGCGATGAACCGGGGTTGAAATCCCTCGGCAAGAAACTGGGCCTTTTAAACGCGAGCGGCCCTAAACTGAGCCAGACCCTGAATTCAGCACTTTCCTCCCTCGACGATAAACAGGTGGCTTATATCGGCAGCCACTGGTACGGTCCACAGCAGGCCGGTCTTCGCCTGGCCGTTCAAGACGCTACGGAGCAGCTCCGCCAGGAAGCTGATTTTGTCCTATCTTCCCGGGGCGGTCAGGGCGCAGTCTATGAATTTGCTCAATTATTACTTAAGGGCCTCCCTTAGAATTCCTCCAACGCACAAAAGGGTGGATAAACCACCCTTTTGTGCCGTTTTGTTTTAATAATCTAGTTTTGAGCTTGAAGATAGGTCAAGAGAGCACCCGAAGACTCTCCGGTATTGTTGTAATGTAAACGCGCATAACGAGGAGTGATGCCGGCCGTAAATAGAGTCCAGCTTCCGCTGGCAAAGGTTTTGCTGCTGTCCAGGACATAATCGCTGTCGGCGGCTGCACTGCCGCTCAAGGCTGAGGTTTCCAGCCAAACCGCGACCTGGTCGCCGCTGGAGCCGCTGTATTTAACCGCCAAAGTCCATGAGGAATAACTTAAGACGTCATAGGAGCCACTGATCGTCCCTGATCCAACCGTAACGGTAGTTGGTGTGGGGCCCGAGTCAACGATCGAATGTCCGCTTATGGCAACGCTTCCACTTACGCTTACATTTCCGCTGACGGCTACGCTGCCGCTTACTCCAACGTTGCCGCTGATCTCAATCGGGCCGCTTACCGCTACGCTGCCGCTGACCCCTACGGTTCCGCTTACTCCGACATTCCCGCTGATTTCCACCGGACCGCTTACCGCCACGCTGCCGCTGACCCCTACGGTTCCGCTTACTCCGACATTCCCGCTGATTTCCACCGGACCGCTTACCGCTACGCTGCCGCTGACCCCTACGGTTCCGCTTACTCCGACATTTCCGCTGATTTCTACCGGGCCGCTTACCGCTACACTGCCGCTGATTCCTACATTGCCGCTTATGCCCACATTGCCGCTGACCCCTACCGTTTGGCCGCTTACCGTGGTGACGATTGAGCCGCTTGCAGATGTAAGTACAGGCTGGAGGGCGCCGGTGTCATCAGAGCCATAGATTCTGATCCTCAGGGCATCGGCGTAATCTTGAAAAATTTTGTAGTTCGGCACCTGTTTCTCACCCTTTCCATAAAATAGTAAATGAACCCAGTTGAACCTGTTTTAATGTATGAATGCAGAGTTTATCATGCTACACTAGTACAGCATTCCGCAGAGGGCTAATTGTTTTACGAAAAGGGGAGTCCGATTCGGCGGGGGGAGCTTAATTGCAGCCCTGAAAAAAGATCCGGAGTTTGGTCTGGTTTTTGGACTCAGCCGTAAAAACCACCCTTATAAACTTCAAGTAGTAAGAGGAAACCAGGACCCGGCTTTCCCCGGCGGGGAGCTCGGCCATGGCCGGCTGGTCATCAATCCAATGCACTCCGTCCGGGCTGATTTGGAGACCGATATATGCCTTGTGCCTTCCCGTGTTGATTATGCAAAAGGAATACACTCTAAGCAGCATAACATCCTGGACACTTGATGAAGCCTGCTTGTCGGTTGCCTGCAGATCTTCATAAAAATCTTTTCCTTTGCGAACCGTCTCTAACGCTCCCCGAAGATAAACGGGGTCTATGATTCTTTGCACCGTGAGCGGTTCCAGAACCTGCTTTACACTTTCAACCGTGTTTATTCGAAAGCGTCCCCGGGCATCGGTATCATATTCGCCAACCGGGAAGGCCCTGCAAAATTGTATCTCTTCAATTATCAGCACTCCCGGATCTTGTAGAGTCGTTTCCACAAAGGCGTAATTGGCCCCGGTAGGAACGGTGACCATTCCATGATAGTCTTCCAATCCGGGCTCGCAAATGAATTCCAGCGAGCTTTTGATGGTTCTCGATGACTGCCTTATAAAATATACGTTCAACCCGACCGCCAGGGTTTCTTCGCAGCGGCATTTGAGACCCAGGCTCCAGACCTGACCTTGATAAACCGGAGTGCTATAAAGGCGCTGCTGGCAGAGACTGGGAACCCTCCCTCCCGAGTTGGTCATTGCTATCCAGCACAGGGCTTCGTCCTTTTCCCAGTCGATGCTCCCCTTACTCCATCCCCGATTTCTTTGCCAACCGGCGGGAAAATCCCCTGCCGGTCCGGGAAGCCGGAAGTCGTGGTTAAAAATATAATTCTTACCTGGCCAAGAGCTATGGTTCACGGATCTGAAACTCCTTAAATGCGTCGTTTTATCTTTAAAACATATGTTTTAAAGACGTTAAAAATGTTCAAGTCGGAGTAATTATAGAAACAGAAAAGCAGTGCCAAGGCACTGCTTTCAGAGCGTCGACAAAAGCGAATAGCTGCGTTGCTCAACAGGCCCGCTCAATCAACGTACTCAGGTACGCTTCAATCGCAGGCCTATCTCGCGCCTTGCTCTTCGCTTCCGTCGCTCGCTCTGCCAGCTTGCCGACTTTGTCGACAAGCAGAAAAGCAGTGCCAAGGCACTGCTTTTAGATCAGGTTTGTTGATGGATGGTTTTATTCTTTGACGGCGGCTTTTTGCAGCGGATAATCCTCTTCTTCCTGGGGCGGATAAGGCCGCTGGCTGCTCGCTTTCCGGGTGCTCAAGCCTTTGCCGGTATGGACTTGAAACTGGGGAGTGGGAGTGTCGCTGCTCTCCTGGCTAACCGCCAGTTCCATAGCCGGCGTAGCTTTGGCCCCCTCCAGCGCAGCAATGGAAATGCCCCGGTGGTGAACGGTATGAGCCCATTCCTGCTGGTTGTCATGTTTGACAAGACCCCAAACGGTTACCGGGAACCAGGTCAACCCGTATATGGGATAGGTTATGTAGTACCAGTACGCCTTTCTGGGAGCCCCTTCCAGGATCAGTCCCAGCATCGGGTAGAGATATCCCAGTATTCCAAAGGATATCCAGAACCAGGCCGGCGCTATCTCGGTTAAGGACGAACCAAATACCGGAATCGGGAAAAAGGCCGCCACCGTGCCTATAACACAGTTGAACAGCATAGTCATAATGAGGATGGGCTGAAACAGGTATATGGCTCCGTCAATGGGATACCACTTTCTCTCCTTGATTCCCTTCTTGAGCAAGGGGATCATATAGCGGAAAGCGACGTCCCAGTGCCCGGACAGCCAGCGGGTGCGCTGTTTCCAGGTCTGAGAGAAGTATACCGGTTTTTCGTCATATACCTTGGCGTCGTGGGCCCAGGAGGTCTTGATGCCATTGGCTATAAGCTTCATGGTGAATTCCAGGTCCTCGGTAAGGCAGGTCGCTCCCCAGCCGTATTCCTTGAGCAGATTGTACTCCAGGCATACGCCGGTTCCACCCAGGGCGTTGGAAAGACCTTTGTTGTAGCGGGCCAGCTGCCACATGCGGTTCATAGACCAGTAAGCCGTGGCGTAGCTGGCCGAAACCCATGAATCGTTAGGATTCTTGATGTCCAGGTATCCCTGAATCGAGCGATAGCCCTGTTTAAGCTTGGAGTTCATCTCCAGCAGGAAGTTTGATGACACTACATTGTCGGCGTCAAAAAGGCAAATCGCATCATAGTGTTTTTCGTCTTCCATCTTGAACAGCTTTTCGAACATCCATTCCAGGGCAAACCCCTTACCCCGCTGTTCGGAAAAACGTTCATACACCAGAGCACCTTCGCTCCGGGCGACATCAGCCGTCTTGTCCGTACAGTTGTCGGCAATGATATAGATATCGTACAGTTCCTTGGGGTAGTTGAGATTTTTGAGGCTCTCGATGTGGTACTGGATCACGGCCTCTTCGTTGTGGGCAGCAGTGACGAGAGCAAACTTCTTAACAGGTATATAGTCTTTTTCTTCTTTGCGTTTACGCCAACCGGACACCGATACATAGTAGTAGTAGAATAAAACCAAAAAGATGATAATTTCTGAAAGGGCTATGACGACCGTAAGCGTATTGTATAACCAGCCGTGCAGCAAGACTAAGACCCCTTCCTCTCATGAAATTGCAGTTTGTCCCTTTCCATTGCCTTATTTTCGGGTTTCTCTTTATATGCAAAGGAACAAAGGGGGTTGACTACCTTTAACACTTTAACAGAAATTTATAGGCTCTACAAGATATTTCTCGTGATTCAAGGCAGCGTCCCCAGATTTAAAATATCCAGACAAAAAATCTAAACCTGTAAAACTTGTTTTTTTGCCCGAATTAAATGCCTGTAAAACATAGCCATATTAGGCAAAAAATATATTGGCTCTGTTCACAGACTTCTAGTGTTATTCTATATGAGCATGTGCAAGTCCTTCCAATCTTATACGAATATTTTATCCTTCAGGTAAAAATTTCCATAACAATTTGTATTCTTCGGCCTATATTTAAGTATTGCTTGCTTTTTCGCCTTATTTTAATTTTGCTTGTTCGGAGCCGATTTTTACTCCCCATACTAAATGTAGACTATTGTTCCAAATTTAATTCCAAAAATTCTATTTGTTCATTCTCGACGGGACCTAATGGGCCGCATCCAGAATCTTTAAAAGGTCGTCTTTCATTACCGGAGCGGTTTTATACCTCCGCACCGCTCTTCTACTTTTTACAACGTCAAAAAACTCCATGTTCACTCCTCCTTTTCCTGTCTATATCTATCTGGTTAATTCATCCATTGAAATTATCACTCTAAAATCTTTTTCACAAAAGCTCCCTTAACCAATGCGCTGAAGTTTCTCTTTAACAGACCCAATCCATAAGCCCATGTTATAATTAGATAAAAGCATGTAATTAATTCTTTTTCCGGACGTTCTTCCCAAATATTAGATCCTTATCATTAAATCGGGGGTGTGAATGTGTTAAGGAAAGACCGTTATCTTAAGCCCCGACTCTTGATGGGCTGCTGGTTTATTTATACTTGGGGATATGCGGCGCCGGCTTATGCTGCACCGGCCGAATGGACTGAATTCGCCCGGGCACTGAACAACTCAATGGGCGGTAATCAATTATTCAGCAGGAATACGTTTATCGTTCTCGCGATTACTATAGTTATTACCGCTTTGCTGTTCATCATGAACCGCATCTATTGGAAAAACCGCAAAGAAGAAATTGCGGAGCACGAGAAGAGGCGACTGAAGCATGTAGAACAGCCGGTTAAGCCACAGCCTTCCGCCAGCCATCAGCGCCGCCAGTGGTTCCGGATTAAAACCAGTCTTCTCATTAAATGGATTCAAGCCCTGCGGGCTTCTACGGTGAAGGAAAACAAGTATAACCGGGATCAACTGGTGGATATCAGCGGGGGCGGTTTGAGCTTCACCACCCATAGCGCGTTATCGCCGGGTGATGATCTCAATTTTCAGCTGGACATTGGCGGGAAAAGACCGCTGAACTTCAAGGGCAAAGTTCTTCGGGTTCAGGATGACGGGGACACCGTGCAACCCACTTATTTTGTGGCTATTCAGTTCAGCGAGTTATTAAGCGGCGAAAGAGACCGCCTGGTGTCCTGGATATTGAAGGGGCAGAGAGAAGATCTGCAGGAGATTAGAATGGAAGAAAACGCTGCACCGCCAGCATAAATGGCTCAAGCAAATAGGGAACATAAAGGGCGGCATCCGGGAAATGAATGCCGCCCTTTTATATGGCTATTTTTACATATATACGGTGCTCCTAAATCAATCAGCCTCGATATCCGGCTCGGGCTCCGGGTTATTCTCATTGCTTTGCGGCTCAGTGGGTCCGGCCGGCTCCGGTTTCTTGGAGCGCCAGTTGTAGAAATGCATTACCACCATTCCTAAAGCCAGACACGCGGCCGCCAGGCTCACCAGGAAACCGACCACCGGTACTTTAGACAATACGATGAGAGCCAGGAAGGCTATCATAAAGGGAAAGAAAAACGGCATACGGTTTTCCCAGCCAAAATATCTGGCCAGGTAGCGCCCGATCAAATCTCCGGCCAGGATTTTGGAAGTGAATAGCACGAATGCATAGAGAAAGAACATTATTATGGCCAGGGGTATTCCGATTACGGTAATGGTGAGAAGCAGGCCGGCCAGGGGGGTCAGAAGAAGAGCTAAAAATCCCCAGCCCAAGGTGCTTCCCGGAGCTTTTAGAACGGTCTCTCCCATATTGGGCAACAGCCGGGGGGAAATCCAATAGCAGATGGCCCACAAAAGCAGCCCGGCAGCGATCCATCCCAGCGCGTTCAACCAGGAAAAGCCGGGAGCAGTCTTTTGCTTGGGAACGTCAGCTACCTTTTCCTGCCAGGATATGCCATTGATTTGGGCCTGGGGCGATATAGTGGCCGGCTTGGGGGAGCCGTAGTTTATGGTATCCTTAACAACCGCAGCCGGTCCCAGGCTCAGGCTCTGCACATTCCATAGAGTTACGGCTCCGTTGACCATACCGTTAATCCGTACTTCCGCCGCGCTCCCCATTAATTGCCCATCGATCCGGCCGGTGGTGCCGATACTGTTGCCGAAGCCCAGTACGTCACGGCCTATAACCGCCTGATCCCGAACCTCGATGTTGTTGGCCGCGGCGGTCACACTGCCCATGATCTGTCCCTGAATATCGATCTGGTTGGCCGCTCCCCGCACATCGCCATTGACAGATCCTTTAACCGTGATAGACTGAGCGGCAGCAATCACATCCCCGTTAACCGTTCCATTGATAGTGACCGATTGAGCTGCCACAAACACATCGCCATCAACATCGGCATTAACTGTAACATAGTTGCCGCTTATAAACAAAGGCCCGGTGGTTTTGCCTTCTTCAATGGTAAGCATATCTCCGCTTTTAACCGCAACCGCCCCGACCGGTGAAACCATAAAAACGGCCAGCAGCAGGGTCAGAACTAAACCAAGTCCTACTTTTCTCCCACTATGCATTGTCATAGCCTCCTTTTCTTTTCTGAATCAGCATGCCTGCCAGGCAGGCCAGTAAAACGATAAAGGTCTGAGTCATTCCCAGCGGTTCTCCCTGTACAACCTGCTCTGCCGCCATGGTCAGAAATCTTCCCAGAAGAATCAACAACTGCATTGCCAGGCTCCCTCCCAGCATGGTCTGTAAAACCGATGCAAGCCCTTTTATTAACGGAATCCAATTGCCAGCCAGCGCCACCAGTCCTGAAACGAAAAGCAGAGCGGCTACGCCCGCCTTTAAAGTCCACCAGGATTGTTCCTGCCGCCTCAGCCGGCCATGAACGTAGGCTCCTAAATCGGCCGGCAGGTCAATACCCTGCAAGGCGTCCCGTAGCATACGGTTGTCATTCTGTAGGGCCGAAACCCTATCCCGGCAGGGGGAACACTGCTGCAGGTGGGAGTTCATCTGCCGCTGGCTTTCTTTGGTCATTTCTCCATCAACATATGCACTTAACTCCAGCATATCCGGGCATTGCATAACACTCTACCCCTTTTGTTCAAGAATTTCTTTCATCCTGGCCTTGCCCCGGTGCAGCCAGGTGCCCACCAGGGAGGCCGGTACTCCCAATACTTCGGATATCTCATCATAGCTCAAGTCCTGGTAATAGCGCAGCACCAGGGCGGCCCGCTCCTTTTCCGGAAGCTTGAGCAAAGCCTGCCGGACAATGATTCGCTGGTCAGCATCCGCAGCCGCCTCGGCCGGATCAGGTTCCAGGCCGGCGGGCGAATATCTCAGCAGACGGGGAAGAAGGCGCTGCCAGGTTTTGCGGCGGCGCCAAAGGTCCAGGCAGTGATTATACACCACCTTCATCAACCAGGGCTTAAAACCCTGTACAGGAATCTTTTCCCGGGACTCATACAATTTTATAAATACATCCCCGGCTGCGTCCCGGGCTTCTTCTTCCGATTTAAGAAGACAGAAGGCCAAGCGGTACACCTGGGGGGCGTATTTTTCAGCAAGGCCGCCCAGGGCCTGGCTGTCACCCATACGCGCCCGGTTAATCAGTCTTTCCTCATTGTCCATAAACTCCACCCGGGTTAATATTTCCTGCTTTCTAATAAATAAACGGTCCAGCTCATTGGTTTATTTCTGAATCCAAAATATTTTTCCCTTATATATTGTTGCTATCGCATATTTAAAAGATAATTTCAATATTATGGAGAATATGATGTGTATTAAAGGCCTAAAGAGGAAACAATAGTCAATAACATAGGCTCAAATAATTGAGAGTCTATTATTTCTCTTGCGACGATGCTACAAGGAGGCAAGATAAATAAAAATGAAATCTGCCTGGTTCTTGTGTTGATCTCCTTTCCGGAGACTAAGTCCAAGAGTACATCCAGAAAGGAGAAGAAAGAATGTACGAAGACAAGTATCTGGTCTGCCAGGACTGCGGCAATGAATTTTTATTCTCCGCCTCGGAGCAGGAATTCTACGCCGAAAAGGGTTTTGAGAACCTGCCCGGCCGCTGCGCACCCTGCCGGAAAGCCCGCAAGCAAAGGCGCAACAGCCAGCAGTCCGGCTACCGTGAAGACCGTCCCATGTTCCAGACGGTTTGCGCTGCCTGCGGCGCCGAGACCAGCGTGCCGTTTGAGCCCAGCGGTGAGCGACCGGTCTACTGCCGGGACTGTTACCAGGTTCGCAAGGTCAAGACCTATCGATAAAGTTCGGATTGAAACGGTAAGGTCTAAAGGCTGCTTCAAAATGAGGCGGCCTTTTTTTATGGCCATTTGCGAACTGTGGCCTACCTATTATCCGGGAAATGAAGTAGTATTGAATATTATGAAAACTAGCACGGGGAGATTTAATTCATGGAAAAGATCGATATGGCAATTATCGGGGCCGGGGTGGTCGGTCTGGCTATTGCCAGGGAGTTGGCAAAAAACTCCTCAAGGACGATAGCCGTTTTGGAAAGTCACCCCCGCTTCGGTCGGGAAACCTCCAGCCGCAACAGTGAGGTGATCCACTCCGGGCTCTACTATCCCTCTTCCATGCTTAAAACCCGCCTGTGCCTGGAGGGCAACCGGCTCCTCTATGACTTCTGCCGGGATCTTGGAGTAAAACATTTCGCCACCGGCAAACTGGTCATCAGCGGAAATAAAGAAGATGAAGACCAACTTGAAGTGCTTATCCGGCAGGCCCGGGCCAATGATGTAGCGGTTGAACCCCTGAGCAAGATACAGATCAAGCATCTCGAGCCCCTGGTGAAGGCCGGCTCCGGATTTTTAGTCCCGTCGACCGGCATTATTGATTCCCATGAATTAATGCAGGCCCTTTATTACCTGGCCCGTGAAAGCCAGGTGTTCTTCCTTTTCCATACCCCGCTGCTGAATGTCCAATATGACGGAAAGGCTTATCTGCTGGAGACGCCCCGGGAACAGATAAAGGCGGAGGTACTGGTAAATGCGGCCGGTCTGGGCGCCCCCCGGGTTGCCGCCATGCTGGGTTTGGATATCGACCGGTGCGGCTACCGGCTGCATCCCTGCAAAGGCGAGTATTTTAAAATCCAGCGCCGCTTCCCGGTCAAGCACCTCGTTTATCCCCTGCCGGGACCGATGAGCCTGGGGATTCACCTGACCATTGACACCGGGGGCGGGCTGCGTCTGGGTCCCAATGCCTTTTACGTAGAGGATATCGACTATATGGTAAATGAAGAACACCGCCGGGAATTCTTCCAGGCGGCGGTGCAATATCTTCCCTTTATTGAATTAGACGATCTAACCCCGGATTTTGCCGGGATCAGACCCAAACTCCAGGGGCCCGGAGAGGAGCCCCGGGATTTTGTTATTTGCGAAGAGACTGACCGGGGACGGCCCGGGCTGATAAACCTGGTCGGCATCGAGTCGCCCGGCCTTACTTCCAGCCTGGCCATAGGCCGCTATGTCAAGAAAATGCTGGACGGCTAAACTTTGAGGCCGTCACCAGTCGCCGCTGGCGCCGCCGCCACCGCCGGACCCGCCGCCAAAGCCTCCTCCTCCGCCAAATCCGCCCCCGCCGCCGAATGGCCCGCCAAAACCGCCGAACCACCAAATACCGCGCCGGGCCAAAAACAGCCATATCAATATAAAGAAGATCAGCCCGACAATCTGGGACCAGCCGGATTTATTGTTGGTTTTAACCGGCTGCACATTCTTGCCGGCGGAGATGGGGCTTATGCTAATTCCATACTCCTGGTTGACTGCCTGCAGCAGAGCATTGTAGGTGCTTATAATCCCGGCATCGTACTGGCCTTGAGCAAAGTAGGGAGTCAGGTTTTCATCCAATATGCGCCCGACCTTGCCGTCGGGCAGGGCTCCCTCCAGCCCATAGCCAACTTCAATGCGGGTTTTGCGTTCATTCATGGCTATCAGAAGCAGAACGCCGTTGTTCTTGGTCTTGTCCCCGATGCCCCACTGCCGTAACACCTGAAGGGCATACTCTTCCAGGTTGGCACCGTTAAGCGTCTTGATGGTCAAAACCACAATCTGGGCGCCGCTCTGCGCATTCAGATTCTGCCCGGTGGCTACAATAGCCCGCTCGGTGGATTCGGACAATATTCCCGCCTCATCCAGGCAGTATACTTCAGCCGGCGGTTTGGGGATATTGGATACGGCCATAGCGCTTCCCGCCATGACCCAAAGCAGAAAAATGCTTAAGCATGCAATATATTTTTTCATGTAATGCTCCCTTTAAGAGGGTTGTAAGCGGCTAAAACTGAACTTTGGGCGTTTCCTTGGCGGATTCAGGCGCTTTGAAGTATTCACGAGCATTGAAACCGGCCATGTTGGCCAGGATGTTGCTCGGGAACTTCTTGATCCGGGTGTTGTAATTTTGCACCGCGTCATTGTAATCTTTGCGGGCTACTGCCAGGCGGTTTTCCGTTCCGGCCAATTCATCCGACAGTTGGCGGAAATTGGCGTCTGATTTTAACTGGGGATAGTTCTCCACCACCACCAGCAGGCGGGAAAGGGCCCCGCTCAGCTCGGCATCAGCCTGGGCTTTGTCAGCCACGCCTGCAGAACCGGCCAGCTTGGCGCGAGCTTCCGCCACTTGCGTAAATATTTCCTTTTCCTGGGTGGCATATCCCTTGGTCGTTTCTACCAGGTTGGGAATCAGATCGCTGCGCCTGGTCAGCTGGTTTTCCACCTGGCTCCACTTGCCATCGATATTCTCATTGGCGCTGACCAGGCTGTTGTACGTGGAAACCCCGCCGAGCAAGGCTATGACGATTACTCCAATAATAACCCATAATACCGGTTTGTTCACTTTTCTACCCCTTCCCTTTTTAACATCTGCTACATATCCTATATTTTACATCAATTCCTGGCTGGTTAGTATATCATAAGTCAAACCCCACCATAAAGGCGGGGTCTGCTGCCTTTTGCCCAGTTATTATACGCTCTATTTTTCCATTCGCTTGCATACTTTCATGTGCCCTTCGGAAATCCCGTCACAAAAGGGCATGCTATCTGATTTTCCACAGCGGCATATGGCAACCGGCATCTCCTTTTCAATTGTATGGCCCTGATCATCCACCAAATGGATATGCCCGGCGACAATGGCCGGCCCGTTGGAGAGGATCTGAATCGTTCCTTCTGACACTCCTGGCTCCCATCCTTTCATTATTTGCTGGTATTATTTTTACCTCGATTAAAAGATAAAATCCGCTCCGCAAAAATAAACCCGGGGGAGCCCGGGCAGGTAGACGAAATCACTCAAATTGGCTATAATCCTGTTTCAGTATTTCCTCCAGCTCCTGTAAAATAGACTGCTGTTCAGGATCTTCCACCACCCGGCTGACTTTTTGGACAACCACCAGCATTTCGTACAATTGCTGCTGGGCCTGTACAATCAATTCAGTATCCAGGTACTTCGTGGCCAGCTCAAAGCTGCTGTGCGCCTCGCAGGAATAGTAAATCACCCTCTCTATCACACTCATCTCACGGGGATTCTTATCCTTAAGATTCTCGGGCAGGATCATAGGCGAAACCCACCTTTCCCAGATAAAAACCTGCAATTGATAGAATCGGTCTTGACTGATATTTCTCTCCGGGCAATCTGATTTCCTTCAAAACATTTACTGATAAAAAGCTTTGCACGTCAACTATAGGGGTGCATTTTTTTTGGTGCTGTGCTACCTTGGAAATAGATAAAACCCTGCCAAAGGACAAACTAGTGGTCTGTAACACCACTAGAACTAAGGGGTTAAAGGAGGAGTACTCATGATAAACCTTTCTGAAAATGTTGCCTGCCTGGGCAACCGCCACTTCCATTTCTACATCGTGGGCCGGGAAAAGGCCGCTATAATCGAATGCGCCGTGAGCGGAGCGGCTGCCAATTTCAGGCGGCAGTGGCAGTCGCTTACCCAACCCCAACCGAAGGTTGAATACCTTGCGGCCATGCATGCCCATTTTGATCATGTCTGCGGCATTCCGGCCCTCAAGGAGATGTTCCCCCAGGCGGCTGTGGCAGCCAGCGCCAAAGCCCAGCGGGTATTGGGCAAAGCGGAAATCGTGGCTGATTTTTTCTCCCAGGACCGGAGTATGCTGGACGTCTTAAGCCGGGAAGGACTGCTGGAGGAAGGCGTCTCCATTCCGCAGGTGGAAAAGATCGGCGTGGATTACGTCCTGGAGCCCGGCCAAACCCTATCCCTGGACCGGGGCCTGGAATTGGAGATCATAGCGGCTCCGGGGCACAGTTCAGACAGCCTGGCCGCCTGGCTGCCCGCCGATAAAATAATGTTCATTTCCGATGCCGCCGGGTTTCAAATGTCGGACAGCGAAATATTCCCCATCTTCTTTCAGAGCTATCCCCTGTACATGGAGACTATAAAGACGCTGCGGAGCTATCCCGCCCGTGCCATCGGCATACCTCATGAAACTATCTGGCAAGGCAGCGATATCGAACTGTTCTACCAGCGGGCGCTGAATGCAGCCCAAGAGGCCTTTGACCTGGTAAGAGACTACAGTGAAAAGGGCTTGAGCCGGGAAGAGATGCACCCGCTGCTTTTTGAACGCTATTATCGCGGGGATTTGCGTATATACACCACCAACAACATCGGCATCTGTATCGACCTGTTGATTAAAAGAGTGCAGGAATGCCTGTAATCAGCTGAGAAGGTGGCGGAATTTCACGCCACCTTCTGTAATTATTCCACCTTATTTTTCGCCAGCTTCCTTCTGCTCTTCAGGCTTCTCAACGGTTTCCGCCGCTTGGGCTCCAGCGTCCTTAGAAATACCATGGGATTCTACCAGAGCACGGGGCATTCCAGAAAGCGCCTCCAGTATTCTCTCATTGGTTTTCATCATCCTCCATACGGCATGCACCAGGATAAACCATGAAACGATAAATCCCACCACCACCAGCAGCCATAAAAACCCGAAAAAGAAGCCAAAACCGGCCCCCATCATGTGGTGCATCAATACCCCTCCTTTGTGTAGAGTGTATACTCCTGTCATTTCGTAAAAAGCAGTGTTTTAACTATGATTGTAACTCCGAATTCCTAATATATCCTTAATATATTTGTGCCATTCCTTTTGTCAAGAGCGGGGATTACTGCTTGTGAAGGCCGCGGTATAATAATACTAATATTTAATTGACGGAGGATGGTCAGTTGCCCTTTAGGGAAGAGAGCTTCAAGTCAATACTGAATGTCCGCAAAACCATCAACCCCTGGTTTTGGGATAAATACAGCGTGAACCCGTACAACGGCTGCCAGTTCGGCTGTGTCTACTGCGATTCCCGCAGCAGCAGGTACTATCTGCCGGCTGATTTCGATAATGACATCGTGGTCAAAAGCAACGCCGCGCAACTGTTGGAAAACCGTCTGAAAAGGGCCCGGACCCTTCTGCCCGACGTGGTGGCCCTGGGCGGCACCACCGATCCCTACCAGCCGGCCGAGTCAATCTATCAGATCAGCCGCCAGTGCCTGGAAGTCTTAAACCGGCACGGCTATCCCGTGCATGTCTGCACCAAATCCCGGCTGTTGCTATGGGACCTCGATCTTCTTGAAAGCATCGGCCGGCAGACCTGGTGTACGGTTTCGGTTACCCTGACCACAAGCCGGCCCAATATCGCTCGCTTTCTGGAACCGCGCGCGCCCGTTCCGGAACAGCGTTTAGAAATTATTCGGCTCATCAAGGAAAAGACCGGCCATGTACAGACCGGCATTCTGCTTATGCCGGTTGTGCCGTTTCTAACCGATCGGGCCTCCGACCTTGAGGACCTGATAAGACAGGCGGTTCAGGCCGGTGCCGATTATGTGCTATTTGCTTCGGGTATGACGATGCGCGACACCCAGGCCCTGTGGTTTTTAAGCAACCTGCAAAAGCGCTTTCCCCAGGCTCTTCCCCATTACGAGCGGCTTTATGAATTCGTCCATGATCCGCAGGTCTACCGGGGCCGCTACCATCCTCTCTCCTCATATAGCTCCGGCATAGAGCACCTGCTGCAAAACCTGTGCGATAAACATCATATTGCCACCCGGGTGAAAAGATATCTTCCCGGCGACTACCGCCGGGAAAACTACCGGATTGCGGAGAAGCTTTTTGCCATGGCCGGGCGGGCTCAGATCGCGGGCCGGCCCTGGTCCAAGATGTTCTGGACGGCGCACGATATCCAAAGGCTAAAGGTTTCCATCAAAGAACTGGACCGGGAGCATCTGGAAAAAGAGCTGGGCAGAGCGGACGGCGGGCTGATGCAGCTCATAGAAGAAATGCTGGCCGATCGAAGCCCTAATGGCAGTCAAGGAGGAGTTTAAGGGTGTATGGCGAGGCGCTTGCGGCGGATGCTCTGTTTGCTGCGGGAAGATTTCATTATGTGACCATATTTACCAGAGATAAGTTTCCCCTGTTCGAAGATTATCACTGGGCTGAACTGCTGCTGAACATATTTACCTTTAACAAATACGCTTTGAACTACCGCGTATTTGGCTTTGTGATCATGCCCAGCCACCTGCACATCATTATTTATCCCTGTAAAGTCCCTCTCTCTCAGATCATCTTGAAAAATACCGCCAATTTCAGCCGCTACTATCAGATGATTACCGGGCGGCAGGATCTGTTCTGGGATAAAGATTATTATTCCTACCAGATAAGCAGCTATGACCGCCTGCAGAAAATTCAGGATTTTATCCATATGAACCCAGTCCGTAACAATTTGACGGAATCCCCCGATGCATACACCTATACCAGCTGCCGTTTTTATGCCGGGGAAACCGGGGAGTTCAGCCTGCTGCTGGACGAAATCGATAACTAAAACGAAATCGGGGGAAAATTCTTTTGATTTGCAGAAAACAAATAAAAAGATCTTTTCCCCGGTTCTACCAGATTATGCTGTTATGATTTTCTAGCGAAAAACAAAATACCAGAGGGCTATACCGCCTTCAATGGCAACAGCCAGGATAATCAGACCGATTCTGATTATCTTTTCTTTCTTTTCCTTTTTTTCAACCGATTGGATAGCCTGATCTATCTGTTCAATCTGCTCCTGGCGCTTTTGCAGCAAAGCCTGTTCCGCTGCCAGCCGCTCTTCCAATTCGGCCTTTTCCTTTTGCCAGGCTGCCTTTTGTTCAGGTGTCAGGGCCACTGTTATCGCCTCCGTTACCTAGTACAGCATTCCGTATACACAATATACGGAATGCTGTACTAGTCGGCAAAAATCATTTTACCGAGAATATGATCAACGGGGACCGCTCCAATAGCACGGCTGTCCTGGCTGTTGTTGCGGTTGTCGCCCATCAAGAATACACAATTATTAGGTACTACGAATTTTTGATTCCAGGTCTCCATGGGCTCCTTGAGGTAGGGTTCCTCCAGAAGCTCGCCGTTTCTGTACATCCGACCGTTTTTTATCTCCAGCATATCACCGGGCTTGCCGATAATTCTCTTTATCCAAAAACTGGTCTTGGGATAACGGGGATCGCGCCGAACCAGCTGGATGAGCGGGCTCTCCAGCAGATCGTCTTTCCAGGATCGCTCATAGTGAACCCGGCTGTCAATAACCACGATATCCCCGTAGGTCAAGTTCGTGTTAAAGGTGTGGGGCAGTTTCGATAAAAAAACCATTTCACCGCTATGCAGAGTCGGTTCCATGGAACTGCCCAGGACTTCGGTGGGCTGCAGCACAAAGGAATTGAGCAAAATGGCCAAAACCACCGCTACCGCTATACTGATCATCCAGTTAATAAGCTCATGCACCGCTTTCATGGCTTTCTCCATCATCTGCAAGTCTCTATTGATTGTAGCCCAGGCATGTCTTTCTTTCAAGAATCGGCCGGTTTTTTCTGAAATCCCCGATACCCGAAGTCAAGGCCTTTTAATGGAAACTATACCTATTTCTGTCCGAGCTGCATATGAATGTTATGCAGACAGCCGCCGGTGGAGGTGAAGTTATTTTGATTTTACATATCGATCGCAGGCTAAGCCTTTTGGCGAGTGCACTCCTGCTGTTCCTGGCCGTTGGGGGCTGGTATTTTTTCTTCGGGATTGACCGAGCCCCTTCCCCGCCTCCGGCGCTGCCGGATAAGAAACCAGCCCTCTACGGGGAGTACCTGCCCTGGGAACAGGTGAAACAGGTATTTCCGAAATACGCGCAGTGCACCGTGCAGGATTTTGAGACCGGCAAGCAGTTTCAGGTGGTCAGGCGAGCGGGAAGCTCCCATGCGGATGTTCAGCCCCTGACCGCCCGGGATACGGATATAATGAAGTCAATTTACGGCAATTGGAGCTGGCGAAGACGGGCGGTATTGGTCAAGCTGGCGGACGGGCGGATACTGGCCGCTTCTATGAACGGGATGCCCCATGGCGCAGGAGCGGTTAAGGGCAATGACTTCAAGGGGCATTTTTGCATTCATTTTCGAGGAAGCAAAACCCATTCCTCCAATAGAGTGGATCGGGCTCACCAGGCTATGATTTGGAAATCGGCCGGGGTGTTGGAGGAAGAGTTGTCATCTATGCCCGCCCCGCAGCTGGTTGAAACCTTTTTCTCCTTATTGGATCAAGGAGACGAAGAGCTCTTAAGCGCTTTTCTCATCGATGCCGGCGGCTTATATGAGGTTAAAAGCCTGGTGGATATTGAATACTGTGAGATGGTCAAGCTGGTTGCCCGGGACGAAACCACTTATACGGTAAACCTGCGGCTGCGCCGGGCCGGAATTAAGGGAGAGCAGACCCTGGTCCTTTCCCCCGTATTGACCAGACAGCCCTATTGGCGGATTCGCACGGAATCACTGGATGCCCTGTTTACCAGAACCAGCCTGCACACCATGGCCTGCGAGACAGAGTACTAGACTTCCGTTTTGTGCAGCTCGATTTTTTGCCAGTCGATGTTCTCCAGGCCGTCCAGCTTGAATCCCTGTACCTGAGGGCTTACCATTTTTACAGCCTTGCGCTGAAAGAGCCACAGATAGGGAGCGTCATCAACAATGATCTCCTCCGCCCGGTTGAGGGTTTTAATTCTCTCCTTGCTGTCCAATTTCTGAGCGCGGCTTTGTTCCAGGACGATATCGGCCTGGGGGTTGCAGTAGTTGGCATAATTACACACTCCTACCCGGGAGCTGTGATACATGCTGTATAAAAAGCTGTCCGGGTCCGGATAATCAGGACGCCACTGAACCCTGAAGAAAGCAAGGCTGAATGAATTGATCTGCTTTCTAAAGTAGGTCCAATCGACGGCTTCGGTTTTTACCGACACCCCGATTTTACCAAGCTGCCGGGCTACATTTTCCGCTACCTGGCGGTGGCCCTCATCCTTATTGTAGGTGAGTACGATGGAGGGCAGGCCCTCCCCATTAGGATATCCAGCCTCCTGCAGCAGGCTCTGCGCCTTGTCCGGGTCATAGGAATAGCCGCGCAGGGTCTCGTGAAATCCGGGCATGCCCTGGGGCAAAACGCCTTTAAGGGGAATGGCGCTTCCTCCCAGCACCTCATCGATAAGCGCCTGGCGGTCAATGGCATAGTTTAAAGCCCGGCGCAACAGATAATTATCCTTGAACGGCTCCCGGTTCAAATTGAATCCCAGGGCGTAGCTTTCCCACAGGGGGCGCTCCACCAGAAATTTGTTCAGGGTTTCATTTTGTTTCAGTCTGGACAGGTCGCTTAAAGGAACTGCATCCAGGTAGTCTAGTTTCCCATCGACATAGGCCTGCAAGGCGGCTTTGGCTTCAGGGAATACGGTGATTTGAACCGCGGTCAGCCTGGCTTTGTCCCGGTAATAGTCTTCGTTGCGGGCCAGCAAAATGCTCCGGTTGTCAGGGTTTTGGATTACTTTAAAGGGTCCGGTTCCAGGATAGGGCGCCGCATTCCCTTCAGCACAATCGAATACCCAGAAGATAGGGTTGGTTACTACCATCGGGAAAACAGCGTTGGGCTGGTTTAAAGTAATCTTCAAAGCATGGTCGTTTACCACCTGTATTCCGCTTATCTCTTCAGCCTTGCCCTCCAAGCGTTCCTGGGCTCCCTGGATAGATAAAAAATGGCTTAACTGCGGCCATTCTTTACAGGTTGCGAAACTATGCTCCCAGGCCGCTTTTACAGCTCCGGAAGTAAGGGGTTGGCCATTGCAGAATTTTGCGTCTTTATTCAGGGAAAAAACGAGGGTGGTGCAGTCTGATGACATGGACCATTTGTCGGCCAGCCTGGGCTCAAGCTCTTTTTTTTCTTCATTATAGTACAGCAATCCTTCATAGAGCATGGAAGCCAGCAGCCGTTCGTTGCGGTTGCTGAGCAAAGCCGGTTCAACCGTGTCAATGCTCCCCACCAGGCCCATTTCCAGGGGACGGACTTCCAGGCTGGCGTTTACCTCCTGAACCCGGTACATATAAACTCCCCAGGCCGCTGCTCCGAGCAGGGCCAGCGCCGCTATAAGCAGGCGCCACCGGTAGATTCTCCTCATCCCCTGTCCCCCCTTCGCGTATATAAAGAAAATATATTCCGTAAAGGAGGGATTTATGCCCCTATATTAGCGATAAATTACGACTTTGCATCGGGGGCGTAAATAATCTGATAGGCCTCGTAATTGGCCAGCACATTTCTTACGTAGTTCCGGGTCTCTTGAAAGGGAATACGGTCTATGGTTTCGGCCTGGCCGTCCCATACTCCGGCCGCCTGCCATTCGCTGACCCGGCCCCGGCCGGCATTGTAGGCGGCAATCACCAGGGGAAGCCGCCCGTCAAATTCCCTGCTCAAATCAGCCAGATACCAGCAGCCCAGGGAAATGTTCACCTGGGGATCGTGCAGCGAATCGGGTTCTAAAGCTCCCATACCCCGCTGTTTGGCGATCCATTGTGCGGTTTCCGGCATTATCTGCATAAGGCCTTTGGCTCCCACCGGTGACTCGGCTGCGTCCTCATATTTACTTTCAGCGCGTATAATGGCAAAAACCAGGTAAGGATCTATGCCCTGTTCCTGGGCCTGGGTAAAGACAATTTCCTTATGCGGCTGCGGATAAAAATAGGTTATCCACTTGGGAAAGGTAAGCAGAAGGGCAATAAATATTAGAATAGCTATCCATAGCCATTTTGATAGTATTGGTCTCCCCTTGTTAAGGGCCACGTGCAAATCCCCCGGTTGTTACTTACTTAGGTAAAGCTTATTTTAAGTAGCCTGTAAAATTTCTTTGTAATATTTGGTGGCAACTGCTACCGCCTCTTCAATACTGCGGGTATTGTCCACAATTCGATCCGCACGCCTGGCTTTCTCATCCAGGGGCATCTGGGCGGCAATGCGTTTTAAAGCATCCTCCCGGCTGATTCCTTCCCGGGCCATCAAGCGGTTTATCTGGGTTTCCCGGTCCACCCAGACCACCCAGACCTCATCGCACAGCCTGTCCATATGCGATTCATAAAGAAGAGCGACCTCCATGACCACGACGGCCTCCGGCTGGTTTCTCCTTATTTCATCCAGGTCATTTTGAAAACGCTCCACGACGTGGGGATGAACGATCTGATTCAAAAGCCTGAGCTGCTCCGGCTGGTTGAAAACGATCCGCCCCAGCACAACCCGGTTGATGGTCCGGTCGTCGTTTAAGATCTGCTTTCCGAAGTGTTTAACCACATCCGCCCAGGCCGGAGTTTCCGGCAGCATGATTTCATGAGCCACCGTATCCGCATTAATTACTAAAGCCCCCAATTCGCCGAGGGCTTTGGCCACTGTGCTTTTGCCACTGGCAATTCCACCGGTAAGACCTATGGTCTTCATCATAATCACCGACTTTACAGAAGCTTAAAAAATCCGATACCGACGAGAATAAAACCCGGTACTATCGCCGCTATATGTTGATAGCGTTCGGCTCTTAAGGACTTGCCCAGGCCAATCCCAGCGTTAACTAAAACCAATTGTACCACACCGACGCTCAAGGCCGTGTACAAAATGTTCAGACCGGTCATGGCCAGCCCGATCCCGGCCCCGAAAGCGTCCAAGGCCAGAGCCAGGCCCAAAAAGAAGGCTTCTTTGAGGCCGATTTCACCGGATGAATCAAAATCGGCCGAGGCCGGTTCTTTGAGTATCTGCACTATTATACCCAGGGTTTTAATGCTCAAGGTGAGTAAAGGAGCTTCCTCGTCATAAGGCAGCTTGTTTATTCGCTCTCGACAGGCCTGCATGAGATTATAAAAGCCCAGTCCTATAAGTAAAAGCGCTCCCACTTTTATGGCCATTCCGGCAGGAAGAACCTCGCTCAAGCCCTTTCCACACAGCATGGATATACTTACCGCACTGAGGGAGGCCAGGGTAATGACCAGGGAAGATGCCAGGGGAAGGTGAATTTTTCGGCAGCCATAGGCGATTCCTGCCGTAAAACCGTCCATGCTCAAGGCCAGACCGGTCAACAATGCCGCCCATACCTCCAATTTTAGCATCTCCTATCCATAAAGCCTTTCAATATATAGCTACTATATGGATAGAAATATTAATTTGTTACCTGTCTTCCGTCGCCGGTTATGTTGACGGGAGTGAAGGCTTTTAATGCTGGCAATGCGCACAGTAATGGGTGCTTCTTCCCCCCAGGCGCACCCTTTCAAGCGGCTGGCCACAGGTAGGGCAGGGTTCCCGAAAGCGGCCATAGACTTTCAAGTGATCCTGAAATCCGCCCATCTGATTGTACCCGTCCCGGAAATCACGAAAGGTAGTGCCCCGCTGTTCAATTCCCTGGCGCAGGACCTTTTTAATAGCTCTGACCAGAACTTCCACTTCCCTGCGGCTCAAGCTGCCGGACGGCCGGTCGGGAAGGATGCCTGACCTAAAAAGGGCTTCATCGGCATAGATATTCCCTATTCCGGAAATAAGGCGCTGATCGAGCAGCAGGGTTTTGATGGCGATCTTGCGGCCCTTCAGCGCCTTCTCCAAATAATCCGTATTGAAAGCGCGCGCCAAGGGCTCAACGCCCAGGTGGCTGAAGAAATCGCGGGTGTCTTTAACCAGCCAGACCCCACCAAAACGGCGGGCATCCTGATAGACTATAACCGCCTGGTTGCTGAGGTAAATAATCAGGTGCACGTGGGGCGCCTCTATCTGGCCCGGTTCTTCTACCTGGTAAACCCGGCCGCTCATACCCATATGCAGGATCAAATGCCCCCGGCCGCTCAAGACCAGATCCAGGTACTTGCCCCGCCTACCTACCCCCTTGATAGACAAACCGATCAGATCACGGAGCTCAAAATCGGCCCGGCGGATGATGTCCGCCCGTTTTACCTCTACTTTTACGATGCGGGCTCCCTGGTGGGCTTCCAGGCAGCTTCGGATGGTTTCCACTTCCGGCAATTCCGGCATAGATTTTAATACCTCTCTTATCAATATGGTTTACTGTTTTACGCTCTTGCTTGCTGTAGAAAAACATTTAAATAAATGGGGCAGATGTATATAATTGTTATTAAGAGGTGATTGTATCATGACCAAAAAAGACAAGGAAAAAATATTAGCTACTCTTACGCCGCTTCAGATCATTGTAATCTGTCGTCTGGGAGATCATATCGGTATGTGGATTTTACCAGTCGCCTGTGCCCTATTTACTATCTCTTTGCTCTGGTATGTCGGCTTCGACGCGCTCAAAGAACTTGTGAGTTAGAGCTTTAAAGCCTGCATATCATACCAGTTGCTCCCGGCCTTGACCGACACCTCCAGGGGAACCGCCAGTTGATAGGCCCCTTCCATGGCTTCCTTCAAAAGCCTGGCCACCGCCTCAAGCTCAATATTCGGAACCTCCAGGACCAGTTCATCATGCACCTGCAAAAGCATCCGGGCTTGCCTTCCTTGCTCTTTCAACGCCTTATCAACCTTGATCATGGCCAGTTTGATGATATCAGCCGAGCTCCCTTGAACCGGCGTATTTAAGGCCATGCGCTGGGCGTTAGACTGGATCATCCGGTTGCTGGCATTGAGATCGGGCAGGTAGCGGCGCCTCTTTAAAACCGTTTCCACGTAGCCGTTCTTGCGGCCAAACTCCACAATATCCCGCATATAGCCGCGCACCCCGGGATAGCTGTCCAAATAGCGGTCGATATACTGGCGGGCTTCCTTGCGGCTAACCCCGGTATCCCGGGCCAGGCCAAAGTCGCTTATACCGTAGATGATTCCAAAATTTACTGCCTTGGCCCGGCGGCGCAGGTCGGCCGTGACTTCTTCCAGAGGTACATGAAATATTTCCGAGGCGGTTCGCTGGTGAATATCCACTCCCTGTTTAAAGGTGTCTATTAATATCTCATCCCGGCTGATGTGGGCCAGGCAACGCAGGTCGATCTGCGAATAATCGGCCGCCACGATCAACCAGTCCGGCTCTCCGGGCACAAAGGCCTTGCGGATACGCCGCCCTTCCTCCATTTTTATGGGAATGTTCTGCAAATTGGGCTCTACGCTGGAAAGACGGCCGGTGGCGGTTTGGGCCTGCTTGAATATAGTGTGCACCCGTCCGCTTACCGGGTGAATCAACCCCTGCAGGGCGTCAACATAGGTTGATTTTAATTTGGTCAGCTGCCGGTAGTTAAGTATATGGGGAATGATTTCATGATCTTCGTATAATTCCTCCAGCACCTCGGCGCCGGTTCCGTAGCCGGTTTTGGTCTTTTTCACAACCCGCAAGCCCAGGTCTTCAAAAAGCACCTGTCCCAGTTGGCGCGGCGAGTTGATGTTGAAAGAATGTCCGGCCAAACTGTAAATCTGTTCTTCAGAAGAGTTTATGCGCTCCGCCAATTCCAGCGAAAGCACCTCCAGGGTACTCTTATCAACCTTTACCCCGGTGAATTCCATTTGGGCGAGAATATCCGATACCGGCATCTCCATATCCGCCAGCAATGATAGCAGCTCTTGCGCCGTCTCGCCCTGCATGTGAGTGAAGGCCCTTTGCAGATAGTACACCTGCTGGTCGCAGCGCTTTTTATCGATGTGCAGATCGAGGTGTTTTAATAAAACTGCAGCCAGCTCATCCCCTACAAAGGCCGGATCGTTTACATAGGCCAGAAGCAGCGTATCCCCAACTACTCCCTTCAGCTCCATTCCCTGGTTCATCAGGGCCACCCGGGCAAACTTGGCATTGTGTACCGTCTTTTTCACGTCTTCACTTTCCAGTAGGGGGCGCAGCCATTCCAGGGCATGCAGATCCTTGTCCAACGGCAAATGGTATATGCTTCCCTCCAGCTCCAGGTAGACCCCCTGCAGGTGGGACCACATCGGGTGGTGATAGTCGCTGTTCAATATCATCCCCAATTTCTGCCCGCTGGCTTGGCTCCTAAAGGCGAAGACCTCCTCCGCGCTGTTTAAAGTGATGACCTCGGGTTCTTCAAGAGCCCCGGGCTGGGCCTGGGGCAGGCTGTTTAAAAGGCTGTTGAATTCCATCATTTTATACAGTCGGATTACTGCTTCCCGGTCCATATCGCCCCGTCCAAACTCCTCCCAGTTGCAGTTCAAGTCCATATCCCGTACGATAGTGGCCAGGTGGTGGCTCAGATAGGCCTGTTCCTTGAATTCCGCCAGTTTAGCGCGCAGTTTGGCATTGACCATCGCATCCAGGTTTGCATATAGATTATCCAGGCTGCCGTATTCCTTGACCAGCTTTATGGCGGTCTTGGGTCCGATGCCGGGCACGCCGGGTATGTTGTCCGATGTATCGCCCATCAAAGCCTTGATCTCTATCATCTTGTCCGGCTCCACTTCCCATTTGGCCTTGACCTGCTCCGGCCCGTAGATTTCAATTTCACTTATGCCCTTCTTGGTCATCAATACCCAGGTGGTGTCCGAAACCAGCTGCAGGGTGTCGCCGTCCCCGGTTACGATCACCGTTTCTATGTCTTCCTGCTCGGCTTTTTTGCTCAGGGTGCCTATGATGTCGTCCGCTTCAAAGCCTGCCACTTCCAACCACTTAACTCCCAGGGCGGTAAGCACCTGGCGCACCAGACCAAACTGAGGACGCAGCTCCTCCGGCGGGCTGCTGCGGTTGGCTTTGTAGGAATCGTATGTTTCGCTGCGAAAAGTCTGCCGGTCCTTATCAAAAGCGACCACCAGGTACTGCGGGTCTACCTGAGCGATAACCCGGTTGAACATAGTCAAAAATCCGTAAACCGCATTGGTGAAGATGCCCTCATTGGTGTGGAGAGGGGGAAGCGCGTAAAAAGCTCTAAATAATAGGCTGTTGCCGTCAATCAACATGAGTTTTTTCTTTTCCATCTAAACACATCCTAAGCGCAATAATTAAGAAGGTTTTCATCTATGATACCATTTTATAGCCATATAAATGAAAAAGGTATCGAATTGGTTTCGATACCCGAGTGGTTTTTATTTTGAGCCCTATTTATTCAAGAGGCTTCTTTCTCCATCGATAAAAGCGGATAGTTTCTCCTTTCGGGCGACTTCCCCAGGCTTTGCCCGCCAATACCCGCAGGCGGCGTCCCACTCCCGGCCGGTTCTGCTCCCTGAATTGCTCCTCTCGCAAGCGACGCCGGATGTCGCCCACCAGGCTGGGCGGAGGAAGCGGGCAACCCATGCGCAGCATAGCCTGGCGCATGCCTCGCGCCTTATTGGCGTACTGCAGGCACACCGGGCAGACCGCCAGGTGTTTTTCCACCAGAATGGTTTCACTCCGGTCGGTCATCTGATCTATATAAGGAGAGATCAAAGCCCTGACTTTTTTACATCTCAAAAGAAAACGCCCCCTACCGAAGACCCTTGAAGAATTGCTCTTCTATCCGGTAAACTTGTCCCTGAACACCATTCTGGCCCGGCTCAAGCGGGACTTGACCGTCCCCACCGAGCATTTCAGCACATCGGCAATCTCGGCATAGCTCAGATCCATGATGTCCCTTAAGACTAGAATGATTTTATAATCGGGTTTTAATTTATCTAATTGGTTCTGTATGTATTGAGAGAATTCCTTTTGTTCGTATATCTGGTCAGCGGTCGGGGCCGGGTCAATGAGTTCCTTCTCTACCTCCTCTCCCCCCCTGGTATTGAGTGGTTCATCCAGGGACAGGGGCAATATTCGGCGTTTTTTTCGTCTCAGCTCATCAAGGCAAACGTTGGTGGTTACCCTGTACAACCAGGTGCTAAAGCTGGAATCGCCTTTGAAAGTTCCCAGGGAGCGGTAAGCCTTTAAAAAGGCTTCCTGGGCCATATCGTAAGCATCCTCTTCATTTCCCATGTACCTGAATGTCAGAGCGTAAACCTTATTCTGATACTTTATAACGATCTCCTCGAAAGCTTCAGCATCACCTAAAAGGCTCCTTTTGAGCAATTGCTCCTCAGAAGTCATCAGTATTCTCCTCAACCAGCAAACTATGGCAAAAAGCCTGATTTTTGCCTATTTCTAATCATGTATTTAGTTTATTCATCATTTTCGACGCCTTGCTTCGATTTCCTTTCTTTTTCTCCTGTTTAATGTTAGTACTGCAAGGCAATTTATACTGTAATGGCACCACCCGACCAAGAGAGAACAATTTTGTAAGAAGGGGAAAACGGGAACCACTCCAGGAGAAAGGATTACATAAGGTGAAGGCATTTTATAAGACGCCCCATCACCGGATTGCCGCAATCCGGTAAAGACGGCCTTGACAAGTGATCTTGCGGCCATTATAATAGTTTTGCATTGTAATTGGGCCAGAGTGTCGGAATTGGCAGACGAGCGCGACTCAAAATCCAGTGCGTCGAAAGCCGTCTGGCGGATCGCGAACTCTGATTTTACGGGGTTCTTGACAGCTGAATACTCTCTATGGTTCTTCATATCCCTCCACCATATCCCTCCAAATTCCAGAGATGGATTAGGGAGAGGGAAATTGAAATAAACTTGCCGATGTGGCGGAATTGGCAGACGCACCGCACTCAAAATGCGGCGGATAACTTCCATGCCGGTTCGACTCCGGCCATCGGCACCAGAAACAATCGCTCTTGAACCGCGATACAAGCGGATTTGGGAGCTTTTTCTTTTCTTGCGGCATCTTTCCGTTTATCCCTTCACATACCATTACATGACACACTTGGCCGAATATTCGCAATGCTCTCGTCCCCCTTCTGGCCTGGCTTTCCTCCCCCTTTGGAGGGATGTCAGGAGGGATATACGCCGATGATGGCGTTGGCCGAAGCGACCTTAGAGCTGAAATCCAGGTGGGTGTAGATGTTCGAGGTGGTGGAAATATCGCTGTGCCCCAACCACTCCTGGATCTCTTTCAGGCTGACTCCGTTGGCGTACAACAAGCTGGCGCAGCTATGGCGCAGGTCGTGAAAACGGATTTTTTTGAGGCCGTGCTTTTTCAGGGTGAGGGAGAAATTCTGGGTTATATAGCCCGGCTTGATCCGTTCTCCCAGCTCATTCACGTAGATGTAGCCAAGGTATTCCCGGCAATAGGCTTTTCCGCATACTTTTTGGTTGCGCTCCTGCTCCGCCTTTAACTGCCGGAGAAGCTTTTCAAAAGGCTCTACCAGCGGCAGGGCGCGGTGGCTGGACTTGGTTTTGGCGCGGTCCTTTACCACTGTGATAAGTTTTCCGTCCACCCTTACGTCGGTTACAGTATGTTTGATGGTCAGCGTCTTTTTTTGGAAGTCGATGGCGTCCCATTTCAGCCCCACGACTTCGCTGCGGCGCAGCCCGTAAAACGCACCCAGGATAACGGCCAGCTCTATCGGCTTATTTTTCACCACGGCGAACAAGACTTCCAATTCGTTGGCATCGTAAATACTGGCTACGAATTTTTCGATTTTGGGCCGCTCAATCCGGTCAGCGGGGTTAAAGGCGATCAGGCCCACCTTGAAAGCGTACTGCAGCGCCTTGCGAATGTTGGCATGGCGATGGATTACCGTGTAGGCGCTTACGCCTTTCTCGTTCAGCTCATACCGATAATAGTCCTGGATGTGCTTGGGCGTCACTTCCTTTAAGGTCAGCCTCAATTCCTTAAAATAAGGAATAACGCGGCTTTTAATGCATATGGCGTACGAAGCGTAGGTGGTCATTTCCACATTGTGTTTCATCATCTCCAGCCATTCCAGCAAAAAGTCGGTAAACAATATCCGCACTTCGCCGGTGATCGGGTTTACTTGGTCGGCCGGATTGTCTCGGATCAGTTCAAGCTCCACGGCATAGGTCAAGGCCTCTTTGATGATCTCGTGATATTGGAGCAAGGCTGTTTTTAGAGTGTTTTTCTCTGTTCTCTCATACTGATAGTAGCCTTCGATGTCCCCCGGCTTTATTTTCGCCACCGTAACGGCGGTATCCTTAAAATAAGGGATGATGAAGGTTTTGGCGTCGTATGCGTAAAGGACGTAGGTGTCGGTATCCACTCTGCCCATAACCTCCTGCAGCCATTTTTTTAGGAAGTTTGCAAACAACATGTTTTTGTCGCTCATTGCCGTGTCGGGATTAAAATCTTGCCTGGTTTTCCAAAGCAGTGTCTCGGCGCGTTTTTTATTCCCCTTGACGGGTAGTCCCGTGCTGACGGACTTGGTTTGGCGCTTTCCGTCCATGTCCTTATAGGAGAGGATCATTTGGAAATAGCCGTTTTTTTCTCGTAGATGTCCTGTTACCATGAATTTAACCTCCTTAAATCAGTAACAGCCTATATTCACCTACCATTGACGGCTTTAGTGTAGCAGGCTCCCAAATATCTTGCAAAGGTGCGAACGATGTTTTACGCATCGGATTCCTGCACGACCGCCAGGTATTCGAAAATATGAAGCTTGGGGATTTTGTACGTTCGGCCTATCTTAAAATGCTTGATCTGATTTTGCCGCAAAAGGCGGTATCCGGTTTTCGTGCTGATACCGCCAAGCATTTCACACATTTGCTCCACATTGACCACATCCGGGTAATCCTGAAAGATCAACTTATACGCTTCATTGCTTTTCAGCAAGGTATCAGCCCCTTTCTGCTTCTAAAGACAATGCAGGCAACAAGGGCGCACTCATGATTGGATACGCCCAAAAGAGCGCACCCCTGACCTGCGTTTCTGTTTCGGTTTCATCGTTTCGTGGGCTTATCGGACGGACGATGGCTAACCGTCCTCATAGGAATTTCACCTCCCCCCATACTGACGGGCCATCCCCATTGCCTGCGACGCTTTTAACGCTCGGACTGTGGCTGGACGGAAGTATCATTATACCGGTCTATGCGTCGTCGCCCCACAAGCTGCCACGCTCATTTTGCGGCCTGGGTGGTTGTCGCTCGTTCCCTCGGGGAAGTCGTGGCGCACCCGCCGTCCGGCTCGGCATAGACCGAAAGTATCCGATTTGCCCTATACTGCGCGGTGTTTTGCCGCGCTTTCTTTTTCAAAGAACGAGAGGCGTTTGTCAGCCTGTAAAAGCTCATTGGCAACCAATGGGCTTTTATAGACCGGCAACACACGAAAAGCCCGCATCGGAAATGTGGAAAGGGGACACATTCCCGCACGGGCAAGGCTTAGGCTACCTTGAACGTAAGGATTTTAGCAATGAGCTTGGTTTCCAGTCTGCGGCGCAATTCAGGGTCTACACACAGATGGGGATTGCCGTTTTCGTCGTAAAGCTGCCTAGTGGACAACGTGGCAATATATCCTCCGTAGTGTTTCAGCACGGCATTGATCGCGTCGATATTTCCTGCCGACGCTGCCACAATGATGGGAAAAGGCAGCAGATTTTTACGGCTCTGACTGATTTTCATCATCGTCTTTTCCCTCCACATATTTTTTAATTTGTTGCAGTGCGCTTGTCCTATGCCGGTAGATTGTGGTGCGCACAAGGTTCATCAGTTCCCCGATTTCCGCATCCGACATATCCATGAAATAAGACAGCAGGATAATACTGCGGTTTTTCTCGGGCAGAGATTCCAATGCTTCACCTATTAACTCGTTCTTGACCTCGACATCATAGCCCATTACTTGGAATAAATAATAATCATTCGAGTATTCATCCATAACATAAAGCTTGTTCAACTCCTTCTCTGAGAGCTCGGAAAAGTTCACTTCGTACCGCCAGCGCCGGGCAAGTGCCTTGCGGTAATTGCTGGCTTCGCCTTTCAGGACTTTCCTGCAAAAGCTGTCAAATTGATGCTGGACAGTTTTTCCCTTGTTATTGGAAGAAGATCGCTCCATAGAGTTCACCTCCTTCCTGTTCTGAATGGAGGAAGTAAAACCCGTCCCTTTTCCCCTTTCACTTTTTATCCCAACCGGCAACGGCTGTTTGTTGCGTTTTTCAGATGACGCTTGGCAAAAAGGCGCAAAAAAGCCCGGCTGAAAAATATCCCAAACAGAGGGTGGAGATCGACTCGCTGAAAAAGACAAAGATCTCCTGATTTTTACATTAAAATAGCGCGCCCGCTTCGAATCAGGTACGCTTACAACCTGGGCTCCCGAAAAAATATATCTAGGCAAAGATAAAATGGCGTAAAATCGGGGTAGAATTAAGAAAAAAAGTAGACATAGCATAGACCTAGATATAAGATATATCTAGGGGGTTGATTGATGT
>Ga0228536_1000602_pt1 | contig 58900 bp, 40 predicted proteins | sample SJ1Smetagenome_FD_168611 | JGI IMG/M metagenome (GOLD analysis project Ga0228536, IMG submission 168611) | Enriched culture of PCE-dechlorinating microbial communities from Ithaca, New York, USA - SJ1.S | ecosystem: Engineered > Modeled > Simulated communities (microbial... > Unclassified...
CATTTGGTTTATATTTAGTTAACATATAAAGCCGACGCGACAATTATTTTGTTGCTTCGGAGTTTTTCTGCACAGTAGGTTATTCTCATCTTCATCGAATTATTCGCATTTAGTCGTCGAAACTACACTCATAAAGGGGACGGAATTGCAGTTTTTGTTCGAAAAATCGAAATATCGCGGGGCGTGAGAAAATATAAGTCCAGTGCGGACAGAGAATAAAAAAAATATGGAATTTTTACGAATAGCAAGATAGTGTTAGCGTAATTTGTGCTATTCGGATAATGGTAGTGCGGAATTCGAAGTTTTGGAAACCGACTAATCCGGCATTCAAAACGATGGATTATTGGTGGCAGTTGGTCTGGTTCGAGAAGTCCGGGGCATCGTCGGAAACCCCGACGATATGAATCCTGTTTTTGCCGCTGCGTTTGGCCTGGAGCATGGCCTGGTCGGCCTGTTCAAAGAGCTGCTTCATGTCCCAGCCGTCCTTGGGGAACGACGCCAGCCCGCCGCTGATGGTCAGGTGGCCCTTGCCGGAGGCGCCCAGGTAGGACAGCTTGGTCCTGCTGAGCTGCAGGCGGAAGCGTTCCGACATGAAGACGGTCTCTTTGGGGTGCTCGCTGAGAGACTTGCGGCGTTCCGGCTCCTTCTCGGTGTGCGCGACTTCCGAGGGCAAATCCCAGAACACCACGGCGAATTCATCTCCGCCGACGCGTGCGACGACGTCATGGCTGCGGCAGCAGCGCTTCATGATCTGGCCGACCTGGTAGAGTACTTCATCGCCCACGGCATGGCCGTACTGGTCGTTGTAGTGCTTGAAGTTGTCGATGTCGAACAGCAGCAGGGTGACATGGAAGTTGTCGGTACGAGCGTACTCCAGAATCTGAGTCAGGAATTGTCGGATATATCGGCGGTTTTTCAGATGGGTTAAGTCGTCTTCCGTGGCCAGCCGTTCAAGCTGCTCAATCATCTGTTCGGCGGCGGCAGATACGACAGAAGCCTGCCCGGATGGCTCGATGAATGATTTTATTTTCTCAACAAAGCCCAGCGGGTAAAGCAGATAATCATCGACCGTTTTTAAGCCGTGGATTCGTTCCTGAAGCAGTTTATTGGCAAACGGTTCCTGCCGCATCGAGCACAGCAGCACAATCCGTGCTTGGGGACAGGACTGACGCAGCGTGTGCAGTCCATGACTATTCCCGGCGATTTTGTCAAACTGGATAAGGATGAGGTCGTAGGCAGTCCGGGCGGCAAACCCAATGGCATTCTGAATAGTGTCGCAGAAGGTCAGACAGACCTGATATCGGGCGCATAAATCCCCCCACGAGGTCTGGTGGTTGGCCAGGACCAGGATTTGCCTGGTTTGTGGTGTGATTGGAGCAGCCATCAGGACAAGTCTTTCAATGAAATTGTCCACAGTTCCCGACGGAGTTTCCGGATTTCACGCATCATATTATCTTGTTTTCGCATCATACCCTCGATTCTCCATAGAAAAAGATACCAAATAGAATCACTAAAGTCAATTCTGAAGACTCAGGGCGATGCGGGGGCAGTGCGGCTTGTCGCGTCGGGGACTCAGACCAGATTGGTTCTGTACCAGGCGATGGCTTTGTGCAATCCCTCTTCAAATAAGACCACGGGCTGATAGCCGATGACGGCTTTGGCCTGGTCGATGGACGCCAGCGAGTGTTTGACATCGCCGGCCCGGGTCGGCTGATATTTTATCGGGACATTCCTGCCCAGAATCTGGTTAATCAGGCCGATGATCTGGTTGACGGAGATCCGCTGTCCGCAGGCGATGTTGACCACTTGTCCGCTGACGGATTTGGCCCTGGCAGCCAGCAGGTTGGCGTGAATGACATTGTCGATATAGGTAAAATCCCGTGTCTGCTCGCCGTCGCCATAGACCGTCGGCGATTCATTTTTGAGGATTTTGGTCACAAAGGCCGGGATAGCCGCGGCATATTGGCTGGTCGGGTCCTGATAGGGACCGAAGACATTGAAATAGCGTAACGCGATGGTTTCCAGACCATAGACTTTGGAGAAGACGCTGCAATAGTACTCGCCGAACAGCTTGGCCGCCGCATAGGGCGACAGGGGGTTGGTCGGCATGGATTCGATTTTGGGCAGTGTCGGCGTATCGCCATAGGCCGAGGAACTGGCCGCATAGACGAAGCGTTTGACCTTGTTTTCTTTGGCTGCCAGCAGCAGGGTAAATGTGGCGTCCACACAATGCCGATGGGTGGTTGCGGGATCGGCCACGCTGCGGGGCACCGAAGGCACGGCCCCCTGATGCAGCACGACATCGATATCTTTCATCGCGGCACGGGCGACGTGGATATCGCCCATGTCGGCTTCGATAAACTCGATTTTATCCAGAATGCCGTCCAGATTTTTCTTCTTGCCGGTCAGGAGATTATCCACCACCCGGACAAAACAGCCTTCCTGCACCAGTTTTCGACAGATATTCGAGCCGATGAAACCGGCGCCGCCTGTAACCAGATATCGATTCATACATGTAGTCCGTCTGTTAGTAAGCCTGTTTGAGCTGAACGCGCTGGTAATCCTGATACGAACGATAGAACTCGCGGAAATAGCCTCCCTTGCGGGTCTTGACGCCCATCAGGACGGTGCCGAGGGTATTGGCATGGACATTCTGGAGTTCCCGCAGGATGCGCTGAGCCGTGCCGCGGTGCGTTTCGGCGGCGCTGAAGACCACCAGGGTGCCGTCGGCGTTGGTGGCCAGGACTTTGGCGTCGGTGACCAGCAGGGCGGGACCGTCGAGGATGACATAATCATACACCTGTTTGCAGCGTTCCAGAAGCTGATGCATGCGGGGGCTGTCCAGCAGTTCGGCGGGATTGGCCGGCAGGGGGCCGCTGTCGATAATATCCAGCCCTTCGATGCCGCTGAAGCGAATGATGTCTTTTTCTTCGGGGCACTGGCCCATCAGGTAGTTGCTTAGTCCGAAATCGGGGTGTTCGGATACGGCACCGTTGGTTTCGGTGCGGGGGAACAGATGGGCGGTCGAAGGTCTTCGCAGGTTGGTATCGACCAGCAGAATCCGTTTGTTTTCGTACAGCATGGTGCTGGCCAGGTTGACGGCGACCGAGGTTTTGCCGTCGCCTGCGGCGGGGCTGGTGACCAGCAGGACCTTGTGGTCGCTGCCTGCGGGGCCGGCCAGTTTCAGGTTGGTCCGCAGCTGACGATAATTTTCGCTCATAATCGAATAGGGCGCCTGGCGAACCACATGTGCCAGTTCGACTTTCTCCACATCTTTGTCGTCATCCGAATGACAGATGGTGCCCAGCAGCGGCGTTCGCAGGTGCCGCATGACATCGCTGGGGGTGCGGAGCAGGTCATTGAGCAGTTCCACCGCAAACGCCAGGCCCAGACCGGCCAGAAGCCCCAGGATAATGCCCGCCGGCAGCAGCAATTCGATTCTGGGGAAGCTCATCTTCAGAGGTTCGGGAGCAAGTCCGATGACCCGCAGCTTGGAAATCAGGGGGTCCTGAATCTGAGCATACAGCTTTTCAATATACGTGTTCATTTCATTGAGCATGGCAATTTCATCCTGGCGCTGCACTTCGAGTTTGTTGTATTCGGCGCGGATGATATCGATATCCTTATATTCCGCCTGGGCGGTTTTAAGCTGTTCAGTGATGGTATCCAACTGCTGGGTCAGAGCGGCCATCTGGTCTTCGGCGGACTGGTATTGGGATTTGCGGACGATGTCGCCGATTTCTTTTTGACGCTTAGCCAGGTCTTCGTTCATCTGTTTGAGCGAATCACGGACTTCCTTGACCGAACGATGTTCTTCTCCAAACCGTGTCAGGCGTTCGGCCAGAACGGGCTGAGTGGCCGCGATATTGGCCCGAATCTGACGGGCAATAATATCCTGTTCAATCTGGTCCTGAATGACTTCGTCGAACTGGGTGCTCTCCGCGCGTCGTTTCAATGTGGCAATCTGGACTTCCAGGTTGGCCCGGGCACTGTCGAGACTGCTGTAACTGCTCTCAATATCTGCTATTTTCTGGTCCATGTAATCGCGGAAGGTGTTGTTGTCCGACAGATTCAGGCGGGCAAAACGCGTGCCGGAGCGAATATTTGCCAGCGAGGCTTCGATGGTGTCGCGTCGGCGAATGATCTCTTCACGCTGCTTGGTGCGTTCGGCCAACTGGGCGCGGATGGACTGCAATGCCAGTTCGCGCTGGGAGGCCATGAATTTATCGACCATCTTGTTAACGATTTTGGCCGATTCTGTGGCGCTGCCGCAGGTCATGCCGACTTCAATGAAGACGAAATCACGCGGGGCCGTGGCGGTCAGATAATCTTCAAGATCTTCGATGGCTTTTTTGAAGGCCTTGTCGCGTCCCCCGACGATGTTGCCATTGGCATCGACGTCAGCAAACTTTTTGAACCAGTTGGTATTGCGAATCTCTTCATCCTGAATGAGTTCATTGAGCAGGGTCTGCTGCTTGACGAGGGCGGCCTTGGTAAAGCGGAACTGGTAATAGGTGTCTTTCTGCGGCTGGCTGATATTAAAGGTCAGCGGGTCACCTTCCACCGGGGGCATAACCTCGATCTGGGCACGGGCCGTATAGCGCGGATAAACACGCTGCAGCAGAAAATGGGCACCGGTTCCCACGATGGCCCCGCCGATGGTAAACAGGATAATCATCCAGATATGCCGACGGAGGATGCCCATAATCTCCTTGGGCGTCATCGCATCGGCGGCGGGCATTGGGGCTGTCATCGGACGCGGCAGTGAAACGGCTGCCGGGGTCGTTGCTGCACGCTGTATGTTCTGATTCATAAGTCTTGCTCCTTAAAGGGCATTGCCAGTTTAAAGTTTTAAACTTTGAATAGTCTTTTGTAAATATTGTTTTTCTTTATCCGGGATATCCGTTCCCAGTTCATTGGCTTTTTCGAATGCGGCCAGGGCTTCCTTGTTTTTCTTCTGGCCTATCAGTGCCATGCCCAGATGCTTATAGACATCCCAGGGCGGTACGGTGTTGATGCGTTCATAGGATGCGATGACCTGCCGCATGTAGGTTTCGGCCTGGGCATATTCACCGGTCTTGCACAGGGCATAGGCGTAGGTGTCGAGGAAAACCGCATTGCCCGGCAGTTTCTGGTGGGCCCGCCGTGCATACGATACCGCCTTGTCCAGTTCGATATCATTATCGGCCATCAGATAGGCGATATTGTTCAGCATGGTTTCGTCGTTGGGCCGCAGCTTGAGGTTGGCTTCCAACTGGGCCAGCGCCTGCTTGAGATAATTTGCGTCGGCGGTTTTGGCATACGCCTGCATCAGGATGTTGGCCTTGCGATTGGAAAACTCCAGCCACTGCATGCTGTTTTGCGGCGCGTTTTCAAGGCACTGGTTGATATGTGTCAGGGCCTTGTTGAAGGCCTCGGCCTTTTCGGCCAGGTTGACGAGCATCAAATGGGCCGGTATGAATTTGGGGTCTGCCGCCAGCTTCTGAGTGCACCATGACTCCACGTTGGCCGCGCCGAGCACCCGTTCCATGGCGGACAGTGCTGCCAGCAGGGAGGAGGGATTGTCGCCGGCCTTTTCGATGGCCCGGGCGAAGGATTCCGCGGCTTTGTCCGGCTGATTCAATTTGGCCTGGACCGCGGCGATGTTCCAATAGGCTACCGGTGCCAGCGGACCATCCATGTATTTTGCCGCAACAGCGGTGACGTTATCCAGCTTTTGTGCGGCGATGAGCGCCCCCAGATAATTATCCAGAGCGGCAGGGTCATTGACGCCTTTTTTCTGGGTCAGGTTCAGACAGGTTTCCAGCAGTTTCAGGGCTGTGGGGTAATCTTTCTGTTCGAGATAGAACAGCCCCGCTCGGCTGGTCCAGAAGGTATCTTCCGGGAATTTCTCGAGTGTTTTGGCATAGAATGTCTTTAAATCATTATAGCGTTTATTTTCCCGATAGAGCGTTTCAAGCATCAGGCGAAGCTGCTGGGGCGCCTTGGGGTCGTTCAGGCCGGTGTTTAATTCCCCGGCGGCCGCTTCAATCTGCCTGCTCTGGCTGTAAAGGGTGGCAAGCTCCATCCGAACGGACGAATCCGGCGTAATGGATTTACTGCGCTGCAGCGCGTCGATGGCCTGCTGCGGCTGATCCATCAGGCGATGAATGCGGCCCTTGAGCCGCCATCCGCCGGCGCTGTTGGTGTCTTTTTCCAGATAACGCTGCGTTTTGGTCAGCGATAGCTCCAGATTGCCCCGCATCATCTCCAGCCATGCGTCCAGCAGCAGGCCGCGGTTGTCGTCGGGGTGCCGTTCCTGGAAGCTGGCCAGCTTGGTTTCCGCGGGCTGATTATGCCCGGAATCGAGATATTTCTGGATCAGCCATAATTCCTGATCGACGGTCAGTTCCTTCTGGGCCAGGATATCCAGATAGGTCTTCATCGCATCCCACTGATTCAGGCCCTGATGGGCTTCGACCAGGCCCTGCAGGACGTCCATCTGGCCGGGTGTTTTCTGATTAATGGCTTCGAGAATCTCCAGGGCCTTGACATACTGGCTGTCGCTCAAATAAAACCGCCACAGGATATTTTCATTGCCGGCAAACATCTCAACGGCTTTCTGCCGCTGATTGGTGATTCGCAGATATTCAGCATACGCGGTCTGAACGGCCGTGTCGGATGGGGCCATCTGCCAGGCTTGTTCATAGGCGTTGCCGGCGATTTCCAGCAGGGCGCTCTGTTTGGCCTGGTCCTTTTCATCCTGGGCCTGCCGCATGGCCATGTTGGCCAGCATGATGGCATTGGTCGGGTTCGGATTGTTTTTCAGCAGCACCTGCCGCATGGCCAGCGCCCGCTGGGGATCCTGCTGATAGAGTGTTTCAGCATAGACGCTCTGGAGCTGCCATTCGCCCGGATTGAGCACCATCGCCAGGCCCACGGCGCGGTCGGCTTCGGCAAGCTGCTGGTCGGTCACCTTGCTGCCCAGGTCGCGGTTGCGTTCAAACAGCGACGAGGCCAGCTGCCTGGCGGCGACTCCATTCTGGGGGTCCATCTGAAATGCCTGGGTGGCGTTCTCAACGGCGGCGGTGTAGTTTTTCTGCTGGAGATAGACCTGGCTTTTGAGAATGGCCGCTGTCGTCAGCGAGGGACGAAGAGCAAGGCACTCATCCAGACGCCGCAGGGCGGCGGTGTAATTATCCCGGGCGATTTCAAGCTGGGCGGCAAACAGGTTGCCTTCGCAGCCGTCGGGATTTTTGTCACGAATTTTCTGATAGATGGACTCTGCGGTTTTAATATCCTTCTGGTCCAGCAGGAATCCGAAATAGCCGCTGCAGACTTCGATATTGTCCGGGGCCAGTTGGTAGGCTTTTTGATAGTGTTCTTTGGCCAGATCGACTTTGCCGACGGAACGATAATGCTGCCCCAGTCCCAGCGCCCGCCGGAGGGGGTCCTGAGTCTGCAGCAGAACCTGTTCCATCAGTTCCGTCCGCCGGCTGGCGGAAACCGCTTTGGGATCGGGTTCAGCCAGTTCCAGCTTGAGCAGTTGGGCGGTGGTATTGGTCGGGAAGGCGACCAGATACTGATCGACCAGTTCGGCGGTTCCCTTGATGTCATTGGCGATTGCATATCGGCAATAAGAGGCCAGAATTCCGGACTCGATTTTGTCCGGGGCCTTGTCCATCAGGCGCTTGATCAACTCACCCTGCTGGCTGCGAAGCTTTGCCAGTTGGGCCTGCTGGGCCGAAGAGGCTCCCGTTGAACCGCCCAGATTGATTTGTCCCTGGAGTCGTCCAACCTGCATGGTCACCGACATCAGCCGGGTCAGCAGGGTCTGGACATCATCCGGGTCGAGATCCTTGACAATGGCATCCACCTGCTCGAACTGGCCCGACTGAATCAGGGCGTTGGCCAGCATAATCTGAACCATGGGGGTTTTGCCGTAGATGTTCATATACGACTTGATGATATCGGTGGCCCGCTGTCCGCCCTGGAGTTCCAGCAGGACCGAGGCGTATTCCAGAATGGCGCCCGGTTTTTCGGGGGCGATACTGTTTTGATTATATAAGGCCTTCTCCAGAAACTCCCGCTGCATGCCGACGGAATGCTGCTGGGCGGCGATGCGGGAAAGCACATAGCACAGATGGGCATCGATGGTGGAATAATCGCCGGCCTTGTCGAGGGCTTTGTATTCCTGATAGATTTTATACAGGGCACGGAAGGCCTGGTCGGTTTGTCCTTCGGCAAGAAGCTGCATGCCTTGCCATTGTCTGGCCATGAGGTTGTTTTCGCCGACAGCCTGGGTGATGCTGCTGACGGTGGTTTTGGTTTTGGCCAGATAGTCCGTTTCCGAGGCTTTATCCTGGGATTCGCGGGCCAGCAGGGTCTGCTCCAAATAACACCTTGCCAGGAATATCTGAATCATCAGGCGATTCTGGCGGGCGGCACCTTCTCTGGGGCCGGGCAGTACGGTGGATTCAGGATAGGTCAGGGCTTGTTCTGCCTCTTTGATGGCTCGCAGGGTCAGGTCTTTTTCGCCATAAAACGAGCCGGTGCGATACAACAGCGATGCCAGACGCATGGCGTGAGAGACCTTTTTATCCGTGGCGATACTTAAGGCTTTTTCTATATTCTGGATGGCCAGGTTGAGTTCCTGTCTGCGATCCATGGCACCATGCAGTTCGTAAGAGGTTGCGACAATGGCATGGATGCGGTCCGAGTCGGGGAACGCCGCCGCAAGCGCCTCGGCTTCTTTGCGAACGGCAGGCAGCAGGTTGGGGTCGGACTGGGCCTGCCGAACACGCATTTCGAGGGCGAAGGCATTGGCAAGACTTTTATCGGAAGCGTTTTCCCTGGCTTGCTGGATAATTTGTTTGACATCTTCCTGTGCCTTTTCGCGGGCGGTTTTCAAGGCGAACGCCGACGTATTATCCTTCAGCTCGGCCGCTCCCTTGAGATACTCCAGTTCACCTTTGAGCAGGGTGGCTTCGATGAGGTATTCGTAGATTCTGGCGTTGTCGGGGGTTTTCTTTTTGAGTGTTTCCAGATCCGTGATGGCTTTGGTCACCAGCGCCTCGCGGAAGGCCGACGTGCCGACGCGGGCGATTTCCAGCGAGGCTCGTGCATTGGCCATCAGAACCTCGATATCCGGCTCTTTCTGGGTTTTTGTGAACGATTCCAGCAATTTGGACGAATGCTCTTCAACCATCTTCCAGGCGCCGCTGCCGCCGCTGTCACCCATCTGATAATAATAATCCATCAGTTTCCGGCGGGCTTCGAGATGATTGGGATTGACATTGAGCACGGTCTGCCAGCAGCCCAGGGCCTTGCGCCAGTTGGGTTCATGTTTTTCCGTGCTGGTCAGATGGAATTCGGCCATCTCAAACAGGATATCGATTTTGTCCTCATCCAGTTTGGTGTAGGCATACGCCTTGCCGAAAAACTGTTCAGCGGTTGGAAAATCCTGGTTCTTGAATGCTTCGCGGGCCTTGTCGAGGCTGTATTCGGGATTTCGCTCCCGCCACATCCGAAGTCCGACAACGGAGCCGCCTGCAATACAGACAACCAAAAGTGCCAATAACGAATAGGCTATTTTTTTATTCAGCTTTTTTGCCATTCTTCAGGATTCCTGTTAAAGGTCGCATGGGCTATGGTTCAATGATTTCGCCGCGTTTGGCTTTGTCCCAGTCGGGCCAGTGGTCTTCTTCCAGTACGGGAAGCACTATGGCCAGCAATTTCTGGCTGGCCAGCATCACTTGTTCCTGATTCGGATAAATCGGGCCGGTATAGTCATTGCCGCCATAAAACTTCCATTCTATTTTAGCAAAATAGGAGTACTTCACAAAAAAGTTGCTGCCCAGAACCGCACGGGTTTCGGTCCGACTGCCGCAAAATTCGCCGTTGGCTTTGAAGCAATACTGGACGGAAAACTGGGTTTCCGGGGTCAGGCTGTTTTTTTCCTGGTGTCTGAACAGCACCGACTGCATGGAAATCGGAACCGGCTTTTCCTGTCCGGGCCAGGCGATCTCCGTGGACAGGGTATCGGCCCTGAGTTTGGTGTTGCCGCTGCCGACGTAACACTCATCCGGCACATGCGGTACCATGTCCGGATTGCCGGTATAATACGTAATGAACAGTGATAAGCACTTCGTTGGGCTGTCGCTTTGAGCCTGCGGGTCTTCCAGGATCCAGTTGAGATATTCTTCGGTGCCCAGGCTTTCCACCTGGTCCTGATTTTCAATCCTTACCCGCTTTTGAACGATATACGGCTCCAGCTTTTTGGCATCCAACTGTTCCAGCGGCTTTTTCAGGGGGATCGGCAGTTTTGTCAAATGTACCCCCAGTGCGTGGATAACCACGGTTTTGGTGGCCGCGAATAAAGCCAATATGACAGCACAGGCCACAAAGGCCGGATTCAGCAGGGATTGGTTTGGCCGGGTCATGGCTTTGGCTCCTTTGCCATGGAAGATTCGATGCGCCGGATAATCAGGTCGGACTGGACTTCCTCTTCATCGGTATATAGATTGCCCATCAGCCAGGCCAGAATCCCGTAAAATCCAAACGCCAGCGGCAGCATCATCAGTCCCAGCATTTCGTGGTATATCCCTTTGGCGTACTCGGGATTCCACAGGATATAAATCAAACCGGTGATAGTGACGCGGACCACGTTGCACAGAATGGCAATCGGAATGGTGCTGAGCAGCAGGACCAGCCGCTGCCAGATGGGTCTTTCGTGCAGATAGGCCATGGCCACCCCCAGAGCGACAAAAGCCATCAGCAGCCGCATGCCGCTGCAGGCCTCGGCGACATCCAGGCCGGGCGAAAGCAGTTGTCCCTTGTAAACGACATCAATGACTACACCGTTGGCGGTGGCAGTCAAATTTGGAATCAGGTTTAATACCCAGGTTGCAGCGACCGCCGCCATCTGCCGCAGGGGGATGGTCATCTGAGAATACAGACGGTCGGGCAGCGGGATCGCAAAAAACAGAAAACCCACCGGCAGCCAGGTCAGACGCAGCAGGCTCCATCCGCCCAGAAACAAGACCATGGCCCCCAGGGTTCCCACCATCAAAATCGGTCGGCCATAGGCAAACTTAAACTGGACAATGTTCAGCGGGTACAGCAATAAAAAGAAAATCAGGACGGGAATCCCCAATTTCCAGTTCGGCTGATAGGAATTGGACAAAAGCAGGTCTTTTTTCTGATGCAGAAAGTAAAGACTGAACAATGGAATCAGAAAACCATGCGACCAGCTCGAGTCATTGATCCATCGATGGACCATGCCCCACAAATCCTGTCCGAAAAACCATCCGAACAGAATCGCCAGGACTGCAATCTGTATCCAGACCGCAGCCGGGATATCCGTCCAGCGGTATTCACGCCCCGGAGTCTGGCAAGACAGTTGGGTTTGGCTTGTAGATAATTGAGTCATCATATTCAGACAAATGGCCTATCATTAAAATATATGACCAGGGATGGGGTTTCCACCGGCATCCAATTCCCCAAAGTTACGGTCATAGATAAAGCCAAAACCATACGTTGCACGAAAGCCATTCCGCAATTCCAACAGCCATCTGCTTGTTCCCGTAGTACCTACGTTGATCAGGTCATAGGGTTTGATGAAAAAGTCAGGCTGAAGGCCCTGGGATATTTTTTTCAGGTCCACCATCACGATTTGTTCCTGCATCATGCCGGCCTTGTTTTTACCGATACGGCGGACGACTTCCACTTTTTGCGGAGCGGCAATGCCGTTTAGTCCGCCGGCTGAAGCAATCGCCATTTTGAGGGTAATGGGGCGTCCGGTGATGGCGATGGATCCCTGGGCATTGACGTTGCCGGCAACCCAGAATTCCCCAATCAGGTCCACGGGAACGGTGATACGATCGCCGGGACGGATGGCGATGTTGTAGCGGGGATCCCCGGCCAGCAGACGATCCACTGGAATACGCATGACACGGGTTGACTTGTTTTTGGAACCGATGGCATCGACTCCAAATCCGCGGGAGATGGGTTCCGGGACGGTCGGCCCAAGCGGTTTCTCAACCTGCTGCTGCGAGACCGGGACGGTCGGCTGCGGTGTTAGCTGTACCTGGCCGCCTGCACGAACCGGCTTCCATTTGCCATCCTCAAAGATCCACTTGACCTGTTCGGATTGCGGCTGGGTGGCGGGGGCTGTCTCCGGTTCATTGACCGGCTGTGTCGGAGGGGTTTGAACCGGATCGAGTTCCTGCGGCGTTGCCAGAGACTCTAATTGCTGTGTGGCTGCCATTTCTGCGGTTGTGAACATGAGGCCGCTTTTTTGGGAGGCCACCGCCGGAGCGATAATATTCAGCAGTTCGTCTTCTGCACTGGGTTTCTTCGGCTCGACGGGAGTCATTTCGATTTTGGGTTCGGCAGGGGTAATCTCCGTTGCCGGAGCGGGTGCAGGAGCGGGTTCCGAAGCGAGTGCAGTATTCTGCACCACAACATCCCGCGAGACGTAAATATAGCTGACATTGAATTCCGCCACACCGCCGGCCAACGCAATGGCATCGGTCAGGCGGAAGGAATAACGCGGGATCTGAAACCGGGCCGATTGGCCGACACCCTGGCCGACAATCGAGAAGTACCGGGATTCGGAGTTCAGCAAAAGAACCGTAACGGATGGATTTTTCAGAATAGCCGGTGACAGGATATCCCGGACTTCCTGTTCCAACTGGGCTTCTGTCAGCCCCGCGGCCTGAACCTGTCCGACATCCGGTATGGAAATGCGTCCGGTTTCAGTGACAACGTAATCGTTGACGTACGTCTGGCCGGGCTGATATAACTCGAAAATGCTGATGCGAACAATATCGCCGGAACCGAACACGTAGTCCGTTTCGATATCCACCAGGTCTTCGGGTTTTGGATCTTCGGCCCCTTCATACGTGGGGGAGGGTTCATCCGCCACGCCCAGCGAATCCAGAATGACATTGACTGTGGGAGTCGGCTCGAAACGTCCTAATTGCGTAGGGTCGAGAATGTCGTTGTAACAGCCGTTTAACAAAGTACATACAACGACGATTGTAAAAAAGGCCCTTGTTTTACCCATCGCTTTTACAATCCTTTATAAAATTATTTTATTATTGTTTATCGGCCCATCGGCCGTTACAGAGTCCAAACTTGCGCATACAGCGATACTGCACGTTATTACTTCGGTCGTTAAATGCGACCTCTTAATTCTAAAAATATAGTAATACCACAGACTTAGGTCAGTTTTTATAACGTATTTTTACGAGAAAAAATATCTTTTGACAAGCCTTTTTTTGATAGAACGAGCAATAATCTATCCACTTTCTATATTGATAATGCATGTTTCGCCTTTTCCAAAGTCACGGAAAAACAAGAGAGGCAGGATTATTTTGTGACGCTGACGGAGTCGTATTGGACTTTAACAAGCAGCTTTTTGGAGGACAGGCCGTCCGTGGCGTCAAAAATATCAATAGTTCTGGGTAGATTATTATTTAAATCCTTATCGAAACGAAGATTATAACACAATACCTGATATATTTGATTGTCTTTCTGGAGAATGACTTGTTCAAACCGGTCATTGAATTTATTTTTCATCAAACGAATTTTCGCGTCTTGTTTGGTGAGAAGATAGGGAATATACCATTTCCCTTCGATACGCACCGTTTCTTCCTCAACTGCATGACTGTCGGTAAGCAATTGTGCTGAAGACATCATGCCATAATAAATAGCCTGGAGATAGGCCTTATTATAGAGGTCTTCATGGGTTTTGCTGGTTGTCGGATTTTTAACGCTGTATTGTTCGCCCTGTAATGACCAGATGTATCGCCCTGAGGGTTCTTTGGAGCTGATTTGAAGGCTTTGGGAAGACGGTGTGAACAGATGTTCCTGCTCGGTGACATAAAGGGAGTTGCCCTGATAGAAGTTCACATGACAGGTCATCTTCAGATGGGCTTGTTTTGCGGATGTCGCCTGCTCAGCGGATGGTGTCTGGTTTGACTGACAGCCGCAGACGGCGATAGAAGCGATGAACAGCAGAAATTGATACTTGCCTCGCATATCTACTCCTTAACACATTGAATATCTGATTTCCGATGAATTCGTTTGATTTTAGTATAAACCAAAAAAAACGGCCCTGCAAGTTTATTACAGGGCCGATATAAGACGGAGTCTTAATTTTTTACAGCTTAGACAGCTTTTCGAGGCGAGAATACTTATTCTGTGTATCCTGTTTTGCCTGTTCCATCAGGACTGCTGCCACTTCGGGCTTGGACTGTTTGAGTGTCCGGTAGCGGTTCTGACCATAGGCATATTCCGCGAAGTCCATGCTCGGTGCTTTGGAGTCAAGCTGCAGCGGATTCTTGCCTTCGTTGGCCAGTCGCGGGTCGAACCGATACAAGGGCCAGTGGCCGCAGGCGACCGCCTTTTTCTGTTCATTATAGCCGGTCGCCATATCGATGCCGTGGGCAATGCAATGGCTGTAGGCCAGGATAATGGACGGTCCGTCGTAGCTTTCGGCTTCGACAAATGCCTTGACGGCCTGATTCGGGTCGGCGCCGATGGAGATGCAGGCGACATAAATCCCGCCATAAGTCATCGAAATCATACCAAAATCTTTCTTGGGCATCCGTTTTCCGCCGGCGGCAAACTGGGCGACGGCACCGCGCGGGGTGGATTTGGACATCTGACCGCCGGTGTTGGAGTACACTTCGGTGTCGAGGACCAGGACGTTGACATTTTCACCGCTGGCCAGAACGTGATCCAGACCGCCGTAACCAATGTCGTAGGCCCATCCGTCACCGCCGATGATCCAGACGCTCTTTTCGACCAGGTAATCGGCCACGGTCAAAAGCTGTTTGCAGTCCTTGCAGTCGCTCTTGGTGCAGGCGGCTTTGAGTTTGTCCACGCGGGCACGCTGGGCTTCAATACCGGCCTGTTCTTTCTGAGTATTCAGTCCGGCCTTGATTTCTTCGGCCAGGGCTTTATCGACACAGCCGGCGGCAGCGACTTTGTTCAGCAGTTCGGCGGCAAAGCCTTTGAACTTATTGACGGCCAGACGCATTCCAAGGCCGTATTCGGCATTGTCTTCAAACAAGCTGTTGGACCAGGCAGGACCACGCCCGTCACCGCGTTTGGTATAGGGAGTGGTCGGCAGATTGCCGCCATAAATGGAGGAGCAGCCTGTTGCATTGGCAATCAGGGCGCGGTCACCGAACAACTGGCTGAGCAGTTTGACATACGCGGTTTCGCCGCAGCCGGCGCAGGCACCGGAGAATTCAAACAGGGCCGGGACAAGCTGGCTGCCCTTGACGGAATTGAGCTTGTACTTGTTCGGGTCGGTGTCCGGAATCGACAGGAAGTAATTGAAGTTGTCGCGTTCGTTGAGCCGCAGGGGTTCCTGCAGGGCCATATTAATGGCCTTGCGTCCGGTCGGCTGCTTGTTGGCGTCTTTTTCCTCGACCGGGCAGTTCAGAACGCAGGCGGCGCAGCCGGTGCAGTCTTCCGGGGCCACCTGGACGGTGAACTTCATGCCGGCAAACTCTTTGCCTTTGGCTTCAGCACACTTGAAGGTCTTGGGGGCCTTTTCGGCGAATTTGGGATCATAGGCTTTAATCCGAATCGCGGCATGCGGGCAGACCAGCGAGCAGCGGCCGCACTGAATGCAAAGATGGGGTTCCCAAGCGGGAATGTGCACGGCGATATTTCGTTTTTCGTATTTGGTGGTGCCGGTGGGGAATTTGCCGTCCACGGGCATTTTGCTGACCGGCAGCTTGTCGCCGCGGCCGGCAAGAATTTCGCCGGTGACTTCCTTGACGAATTCAGGGGCATCGGCGGGCACTGCGGCGGCGATGTGGGTCTTGCTGGTCACCTTCGCAGGCACCTTGACTTCGTAAATTTTATCCATCGCGGCATCCACGGCGGCATTGTTCATGGCGACGACTTTTTCGCCCTTCTTGCCGTAGCTCTTTTTGATTGCGCCCTTGATGGAGTCCACTGCGATTTGCGGATCAATGACGTTGCTGATTTTGAAGAAAGCTGTCTGCATGATGACATTGATGCGGGCACCGAGGCCGAGTTCTTCGGCGATGCGGATGGCATCGATGACATAGAATTTCATTTTCTTATCGATGAGGTGCTTCTGCACTTCGGCAGGCAGCGAATCCCAGACTTTGTCCGGGCTTTCGAGGCTGGTCAGCAGGAAGGTGCCGCCGACTTTGGCACTGGCCAGCATGTCGTATTTTTCAAGGAAGCTGGGATTGTGGCAGGCGACGAAGTCCGCCTTGCTGACTAAGTACGGGCTGCGAATCAGGTCTTTGCCGAAACGCAGGTGGGAGACGGTCATGGTGCCGGCTTTCTTGGAATCGTACACGAAGTAGCCCTGGCAGTAATTGTCGGTCTCTTCGCCGATAATCTTGATGCTGTTTTTGTTGGCGCCAACGGTGCCATCCGAGCCGAGGCCGAAGAACATGGCCGAATATACTTTCTGGCCGGTGTCGAAGGATTCATCGACAGGAAGGCTGGTATGGCAGACGTCATCATTGATACCCACGGTGAAATGATTTTTCGGTTGTTTCTGATCGAGGTTGTCAAAGACAGCCTTGGCCATCGCGGGTGTAAATTCCTTGCTGCCCAGACCGTACCGTCCGCCGACCACCACGGGATATTTATCGAGGTGAATTTTCCGTTCGCTCATCAGTTCGCCGAAGGCGGTGCGGATATCCAGGTAGAGCGGTTCGCCGATGGAGCCCGGTTCCTTGGTGCGGTCCAGAACGGCCAGTTTGTAGCAGGTCTTGGGCAGGGCCATCGCAAAGTGTTCATTGCTGAACGGACGATACAGGCGAACCACAATCACGCCGACCTTTTCGCCCCTGGCGACGAGGTATTCCACGGTTTCGCGGACGGTTTCACTGCCCGAGCACATAATCACGATCACTTTTTCCGCATCGGGGGCGCCGTAGTAATCAAACAGCTTGTATTGACGGCCGGCGATTTTGGCAAACTGATTCATGGTCTGTTCCACAATTCCCGGAACAGCCTGGTAGAATTTATTGACGGTTTCACGGCCCTGGAAATAGACGTCGGGGTTCTGGGCGGTACCGCTCATCATGGGATGGTCGGGCGACAAGGCACGGGCTTTGTGTGCGGCGACGAGCTTGTCGTCAATCATGGCCCGCATATCATCATAGGTCAGTTCTTCGACTTTTTGCACTTCGTGGCTGGTGCGGAAGCCGTCAAAGAAATGCAGGAAGGGGACACGAGAAGCCAGGGTTGCCTGCTGAGCGATCAGGGCAAAGTCCATGGCTTCCTGAACGTTGGCTGAGGCCAGCATGGCAAAGCCGGTCTGGCGGCAGGCCATCACGTCGGAATGGTCACCGAAGATGCTCAGGGCCTGACAGGCCAGCGAGCGAGCGGTCACATGGAACACTGTCGGCAGCAATTCGCCGGCGATTTTATACATATTCGGAATCATCAGCAGCAAACCCTGTGATGCCGTAAATGTGGTGGTCAATGCACCGCTGGCCAGGGCGCCGTGGACAGCACCGGCGGCTCCGCCTTCGGACTGCATTTCCGTCACGGAAGGAATCGTTCCCCAGATATTGGGCTGATTGGCCGCTGTTTTGGCGTCCGAGATTTCACCCATCGGTGAGCTGGGGGTAATCGGATAAATCGCGATTACCTCATTGGTGGCATGCGCGACATGCGCTGCTGCCTGATTACCGTCAATTGTTACCATTTTTCGCTTCATATATTACTCCATAAATTTGATTAAAAACAAAAAGACCTCTATCGCATCCTTTCGGGTTGATACCGGAGTGGATGTTCGTTGTGTTTAAAAGATAGATAAATATAGCACAGATGGCGGGGGCAAGCAACCTTCTTTTTTGTGTTTTGTCCTATCAGGATACTTTTTGAAAGCAATACATGAGTATTTTGTTCTATTTGGTGCAACAAAAATATCAGAAAATGGTTTCACAATCATCCACAATCCCTGTATAGTTGGAAGCATGACTAAGGAGACAAAAAAACTATTTATTATCGATGGGCATGCGCATATTTATGCGGCGTACTACGCCCCGATGCGGCCGCTGAATAGTCCATCGGGGGAGCCGACAAAAGCTGTTTTTGTGTTCACGACTGCATTACTGGGATTACTGGACCGTGAAAAGCCGGATATGCTGGTGGTGGCGATGGACTCTAAAACGCCGAGTTTTCGTACTAAAATCTATCCGGAATACAAGGCACATCGCCCACCAATGCCTGAGGACATGCCGTCCCAGATTAACCGGATTGAGCAGATATTGGAAGCCTTGAATATCCCTATGCTCAGGGTCGATGGCTGGGAGGCGGATGATATTATTGGAACACTGGCGAGCAAAGCTGCCAAGGCCGGTGTTTATGCGTATATCTGTTCCAAAGATAAGGATATGCTGCAATTGGTCGGGGATTGCGTTGCGACCTATGACATCAAAACCGGCCAGAAGACCGACCTGCAAAAAATGCACGAAGAGATCAATCTTTTGCCCCGGCAGTTTATTGATGTACTTGCTTTGCAGGGGGATGCCTCGGACAATGTTCCGGGGGTGCCTGATGTAGGGCCTAAGACGGCGCTGGAGTGGATTCAGAAGTATGGTTCGCTGGAAGAACTATATCGGCATGCCGACGAAATCAAGGGGAAACGGGGCGACAACCTCCGGAACAATAAAGACCTTGCTTTCCTCAGTCAAAAGCTGGTGACGATTGACTGTAATGCGCCGATTGCATTCGATGAAAAATCGTTTGCTGTCACGGAGCCAAACCGGGAAAAACTGGCGTCTTTGTTTAAGGAACTGGGCTTTAGCCGACTGCTGAGTCAGCTTGATATCAAGCCTTCGGAAGCAAAAGCCCAGATAGACAAGCCTAAAGCCGCAGAATCCGCAGGCAGTGCCAGCGGACAGGGAATGCTCTTTGCGATGAGTGGGGACAATCCGGCCAAACGGACAGACAAACAATATCATCTGATTGATACACTCGAAAAATTTAACAGCTTTTATCATGATTTGGAGCAGCAGGCGGCGTTTGCGGTGGATACGGAAACGACATCGATTGATCCCATGCGGGCGGACCTGGTTGGGATGAGTTTCTGCTGGAAGGAGCATGAAGCCTATTATCTGCCGGTGAAGGCTCCGTTAGGGCAGAGCCGGCTGGATTTAAATAAAATCCGCCCTGTACTGGCAGCTGTGCTGGCCGATGCCAAACGCTACAAAATCGGGCAGAATCTCAAATACGATATGCTTGTGCTTGAAAATGCCGGAATGCCTCTGACGATTGCTCCGGGCGGGGCCTTTGATACGATGATTGCCTCGTATTGCCTCCATGCCGACCGGTCGAGCCATTCGATGGATGCGATGGCCAGAGATTATCTGAATTATATCCCAATACCGATCAGCGACCTCATTGGCAAGGGCAAAAGCCAGATTACCTTTGATATGGTCGATACCGTCGCGGCCTGCGACTATGCGGCGGAAGATGCGGACGTGACCTGGCAGTTATGGCAGTATTTATCGACTCGCCTGGATGGCCAGCCTGCGATAAAGAAATTGTTTGAAGAGGTGGAAATGCCGCTGATGCAGGTGCTGGCTCGAATGGAAGCCAATGGGGTCTCGCTGGATTGCGACCTGCTGCGCACGATGTCGCGTGCGATTAACAAGCAAATTGATGAACTGGCTGACAAAATCTATCAGCAGGCGGGCTTTCCGTTTAATATTGATTCAACCAAACAGCTTGCGGAGGTCTTATTTGACCGGCTTGGCCTGCAGAGCATTCGTCAGGGCAAAACCCAGCGCAGCACGGATGCCGATGTCCTTGAACAGTTATCCGGCCAGCATCCGATTGTTCCGCTGGTGCTGGAATACCGCCAGCTTGTCAAGCTGCAGAATACCTACCTCGACAAGCTGCCGCTGATGATCAATCCCAGAACCCAGCGGCTTCATGCCTCGTTTAACCAGACGATTACCGCGACAGGGCGGCTGAGTTCGTCGGACCCGAATTTGCAGAATATTCCTGTGCGTACCGAACTGGGGCGGCAAATCCGTTCGGCTTTTGTTCCGGCAGACCGCACGTATGGGTGCATCCTCAGTGCCGACTATTCCCAGATTGAGCTGCGGCTGCTGGCTCATTTTTCCCGGGATGCTGCGCTGTTAAAGGCGTTTTCCGAGGATATGGACATTCATACTTTTGTGGCGTCGCAGATTTACGGCGTTGAGGCGGGGGAGGTCACATCGGAAATGCGCGGCCGGGCCAAGGCGGTCAATTTCGGCATTATCTATGGGCAGGGGCCTTACGGTCTGTCGCAGACAATCGGCATCAGCCAGGCCGAGGCCAAACGATTTATCGACGATTATTATAGCCGGTATCCTTCCATTCGTAAATTTATGGACGGTGAAATCGACAAGGCGTCCAAGCGGGGGTTCGCCGAAACCATTTTAGGCCGGCGTCGTCCCATCACGGGTCTGACCAGTAAAAACTTTACTGTCCGTTCACTGGCCGAACGTCTGACGGTCAATACGGTGATTCAAGGCTCGGCGGCGGATTTAATCAAGGTGGCGATGGTGTCCATCCAGCGGCGCATTGAAAAAGAAAAGATGCCGATTCGGATGATTCTGCAGATTCACGATGAACTGGTCTTTGAATTGCCGAAAACAGAAGCAGACAAGCATGCCGAGTGGATTGCTTCCGAGATGAATAGTGCTCTGACGCTGGATGTTCCGCTGAAAGTGGATGTGTCGATTGGTGCATCCTGGCTGGAATAGGTTTCGTTGTGCCGGTCATGGATATACCCAACGGGTATAGAAGCAGAACAAAAATCAAAGGGCAAAAATTAAAATGATGGAAACCGCCGGAGGCGGAGGCTGAATTGTTCTCAAGCACAGAGGCTTGAGCCGCAATCGTCGCGACGAAACGGGAAATTTCAAGCAGGATCAGTACACAAGGAACGCCTTGAGGTGTTGTGCGGATTGAAAGCAGGAACTGATGATGATGGATGAGAACAGGAATCAGATGCTGCGGCTTGTCTGTGCCTGGATGAATAAGCAGGTCGAGAAGCTGGAGCTGCATCTGGGGAGTCTGGATCAGATGGATGATCCCGAGCAGATTCACCAGGCACGCGTCTCATGCAGACGACTGCGGCAGGGATTTATGCTTCTGGAGACATATATCGAATCGGATATCCTGGACGACTGGAGCAAGGCAACCAGGCGACTGCTGAAGAAACTGGGACCCGCCCGCGATCTTGATGTTCATATTCTTTTTTTGGAGGATGTCCTGAGCGGATTGAGTTCTGAACAGAAACGAATACGTCCCGGTATCGAACGGCTTAGTTTCCGGCTGGGTCAGCAGCGTCAGGCAATTCAGAAGAAACTGCTGAAAACCGCAAAGCAATTCCAGAAAAAACAGATTTTGATGAATATCCGCCTGCATTGCGAGAAACTGCTGTATCTGCTGGAGACCTCCAGCGGGACCGAATCCAGGCAGGTGTTTGTCGGACATTTCATGGATTGCTGTTTCCACCAGGCACAGGAATTGACCAAACGGGAAGCCGCACTTGGCGATGTCGAAGATGCAGCCGGCCACCATGCCCTGCGAATTGCCGTCAAGCGATTCCGTTATCTGCTGGAAATCGGAAATGAAATGAGCCGGGGAGGACTTGCCCAGTCGCTGCAGGCCGCCAGGACCTATCAGACGTTACTGGGGGAGCTTCACGATTGTGATGTGTGGCATATCATGCTGGACGAATTTGAATCCGCGGAAAAACAGCGCATGCAGGAATTTTCCGGTTCGACACGGGCATTCGGCAGGCTGCGTCCCGGTCTGGAGCATCTCCGTCAGACGCGGAGCGAATGCCGACGGACTTTGTTTGACCATATTTGCGGACTTCCGGAACGTCAGAATCTGGTGTCAGAGGCCATGCAGAAGCTGCAATTGCTGTTGAGCATCAGGCAGGAGGTGCAGGATGAAACCGGCACAGAGACCTGACACGATGCGAGTTGCAGGGGTGTATCCGAAGCAGATTCATGCAGTCAGACAGTTTGCTCGGCAATGCCGATATGAGCAGGGCCACAGCGAACAAGTGACCCGGCTTGCTGAACTGTTGTTTGACCAGCTTCAGCCGCTGCATGGATTGACCGAATCGGAACGATTCCTGCTGACCTGCGGCGGGATACTTCACGATATCGGCTGGGCCGAAGGGCAAGCCAAGCATCATAAAACATCGATGCGGATGATACTGGAGGATATTACAATGCCGCTGGATCAGACTCAGCGGATTATGGTGGCTCTGATTGCCCGATATCACCGCAAGGCATTGCCGGAACCGGGGCATCCCTATTATGGCGAAATGAAAGAATCTGATCAATATAAAGTCCGGCTTCTGGCTGGTATGGTACGGCTGGCCGATGGTCTTGACCGGGGGCATGTCAACGCCATCTCCGGCCTGACCGTGCAAATCGCTGCCGGACGGATTGTCATTCATTGTGATAAAACAGGGTCTGCTTTGGAGGAACTGCGTTATGGCAAAGCCAAAGCGGATCTGCTGGTAAAGGTACTTGGTCGCACTGTGGATATTGTTTAACAGGAAATGCTTTCTGATGATTTCCACGGACGGGTCCCATGCAATACAACCCAATATTATTGTGGCTGAGTAACGGATTATATCCAGATGAACTTTTTTACATCTTGTGTTGTATAACCTGGAAAGACATTTAAAAAACAGGATGGTTATGAGCAAAAAAGTGTGTAAATTAGTCAAAAAGGAGCTTCCCAAAGAGGATATTGAAAGTTATATCGCGTATATTCTGCCAGCAAACTATCTATGTAAAAAATGCGGGAGAACCGCTTGCAAAGAAGACTATTTATGCAAGCCGGTTAAAATTACTTCAAAATAGGGGGCGGGGGGGGTATCAAAGCCGCAAAAAAAGGCTGTGTCGCAGGACACAGCCTTTTATCGTTGATGCAATCCGCGGTTTAAGCCTGGCCGGGGATGGCTATGACATCATCCGCAGGGGCTTTGACGGTGCCGTTTTCAAACTCTTCCGAACCGGGCGTGAGTTTGAGGTTGTACCACGGGGAATTGGAGGACGCATCAGTCAGATCACGCCAGCGGACCAATTGACCGGTGTAAGCGCTGATTCGGCCCATAATGGCGGTCAGTGTGGATTCGGCCACATCTTTGGCGGCATTGATGGGTTTGCCGTCAATGATGCCCCGCAGCAGTTCGACGTGTTCCTGCACCATTTCGCTGCCGTTGGCCTGTTCGTAATCCGGATACTTGATGTCCACGGCTTTGATGAGTTTGACCGGGCCGGAACCGTAGGTGGTGCCGTTGGAGCCGGTGAACAGTTCGGAGACCTGATTGTAGCAGCCGTTCACCTGGCGGCACATGCTGTGAATCCGGCAGCCTTCATCGTAATCGAAATCGACATTGAAGAAATCGAACTGGTTGCCGGTCTTTCGGCGGGCGCGTCCGCCGAAACCGATTGCCAGTTTGGGGGTGCGTCCGATGAACCAGTTGGCGATATCGATATTGTGAATATGCTGTTCGACGATGTGATCGCCGGACATTTCGGTAAAGCTGACCCAGTTGCGGACCATGTAATCGGCATCGCTTTCGCCGTCTCTGCGTTCCTGGTGCCACAGCTTGCCGCCGCACCAGTACACCGCACCGCCGAGAATCGGCCCGAGGGCGCCCTGTTCAATCGCGAATTTGGTCTTGCGATAGTTTGCCGCATACCGGCGCTGTGTGCCGGCGACGACGCATAGTTTCTTCTGTTTGGCGATTTCGCCGACTTCCATGATTTTGCGGGCACCCGGGGCGTCCACGGCGACGGGTTTTTCCATAAAGACATGCTTGCCGGCATTGATGGCGGCTTCGAACTGAGTAGGCCGGAACGCCGGCGGGGTGACCAGAAGAACGACATCGGCGATGGATTCCATTACCTTTTTATACCCGGCGGGACCGTCAAAGCAGATATCCGGCGACAGGCCGTGCTGTTCGGCGGTTTTCAAGGCCCGGTCTTTAAAATGGTCGGCCAGGGCCACGATTTCCACCGGGATGTTCAGGTACTTGGCGGCGTTGATGCAGTCGCTCAGGGCGCCATTGCCGCGTCCGCCGCAGCCGACGAGGGCCAGTCGGATTTTTTCAGGACCTGCGGCATAGACCGCCCCGGCCTGAGATATCACTGCCGCAGCAGAAACCGCGGCGGTGCTTTTCAAAAAGTCACGTCGAGAGAAGCTGATTTGTTTCATAATGCCTCCAAATAGATGATTTATACTAACTTTGTCTTACCGGGGATAGCCACCTGGGGTTCCGGTATATCAATAAACTCATATTTTTCGGGCGTATAGTCCAGTTTGGAACTTTTCATTGCCCAGTCCCATTTCAATGCATTTCCGGTATAGGCGCTCATTCGCCCCAGGATGGCTGTCATGGTGCTTTCTGCGACATGACGGGCTTCGTTGAGCGGTTTGCCGGAGCGAATTCCCGCAATCAAATCCTTGTGCTCCTGGACATAAGGATTTTCGCCCTGACCGGTAAACGTCCAGGGCTTTGCACCTTCAATGCGTCCGTTGGAACCGTCCAGATACGCGACACCGGTGGTGCCGATGATGTATTCGCATACCCGGTCGCTGCAGCCGTTGATCTGCCGGCACATGCTTGTAACCCGGACGCCGTCGGCATATTCAAAATCCACGGCAAAATGATCATAGATATTGCCGAGGGTACGGAGCTGCCGGCCTCCCATTCCCATGGCGCTGATGGGATGGCCGTTGATGGCCCAGTTCACGACATCCAGATTATGGACATGCTGTTCCACGATATGATCCCCGGAAAGCCAGGTGTACCATGGCCAGTTGCGGCACTGCCATTCCATTCCGGACAGGTTGTTTTTTTCGTACCATTGCCAGTACCCCAGCATATCAGCGCCGTTCCAGAAACAGGTGGCCGAGCGAATTTGTCCGATTTGGCCGTCTGCGATGCGTCGGATCGTTTCAATGTAATGGGCCTGATGCCGCCGCTGTGTGCCGGCAGTAATCGAAAGGCCTTTGCTGTCGGCCAGGTCGGCTGTTGCCAGAAGCGAACGAATGCCTGCCGGGTCAACGCCTGCGGGTTTTTCCATAAAGACGTGTTTGCCTGCCTCAATGGCGGCTTTCACATGCAGCGGACGAAAATGCGGCGGGCAGGCCTCGATGACCAGCATGGCCTGGTTTGCAGCGACCGCTTTCTGATAGGCGTCAAATCCGATGAAGCAGGTATTTTCGGTGACTTTGATGCGGTTGGCAAAAGGGGATTCTCGCAATTGTTTCAGGCAGCTTTCAAGGCGGTCCTTGAATAAATCCGCCAGGGCCACAATCTCCACGGACGGATCGGCAGTCAGGCAATCCAGGGCTGCACCGGTGCCCCGACCGCCGCAGCCGATTAAGGCCACGCCGATTCGGTCGCCGCCGGCGGCAAACACCGCCCCATTCAATGTCAAAATTGCCGTTGCGGAAGCCGCTGCCGCTCCTTTGAGCAAATCTCTTCGCGATAGTACCGTCATATCCGCACCTCGGTCCTTTATTTCAGGGGTTCCAGATAAATGTTTCTGAACTCAATCGGCGAACCTTCGCTTTGCAGACAAATACTGCCGGTGGTCTTGCTGGCTTTGGTGACTTCATTCTGGAGAAATCCATTGACAAACAGCTTGATGGAATCATTCTTGCAGAAGATGTCATAGGTATTCCATTCGCCCGCAGGATTTTCCGAGCTGTCCAGTTGTTTGGGAACACGTTTGACGGTGTTTTTCTCATCGGTGGCGATGGTCATGTCAAATTTGGCAACCGAGACACCCTGGCCAATCAGGTAAATATCCCCTGCATTGCTGTTCATCAACTGAGCTTCGATGGCATTGGGCCAGACCGTATCCGGCCCGGTTGTGTGCAGCAGAACGCCGCTGTTGGTGGGAGTCTCGACCCATCGCCATTCCAGATGGAGATGATAATTGCTGTATTCCTGCTCGGTCCGGATATAGCCGTTGGGTTTGCCTTCACAGCGGATGATACCGTTCTTGACCAACCAGATGCCCAGGGTGTTGGCGGGATATGCCGTCCAGCCGGTGAGGTCTTTACCTGAAAAGACGCGCTGTTTCTGGCCGCAGCCGCCGACAGCCAAGGTCACAACCGCTGCCGCAAGCAACAGGTTGAATGCTGATTTTCTGCACATGTCGAATCCCTCCGTATTTTAGACTTCAAAGTCATCACACCAGCGGTACGCCGCCAGCAGCGCCTGTTCGCCTTCTTTGCCGCCCTTGCTGAGTCCATGTTCCATGCACAGGACTCCCTGGTAGCCTTTTTTATGGATATGAGCAAAGACATTGCGATAGTTGATTTCACCGGTTGTGGGTTCTTTGCGGCCGGGATTGTCGCCGATATGGAAGGCCCCGATTTCGCTCCATGCCCGATCGATATTGGGGATAATGTTGCCTTCGGTAATCTGCTGGTGATACATATCATTGACAATCTTGCAGCAGGGGCTGTTGACGGCCCGGCAGATTTCATACGCCTGCGGCATTTTAGTCAAAAACAATCCGGAATGGTCATACGGATTCAGCGGTTCAAGGACCAGCACCATATTGGCCGGTTCGCAAATCTCCATGCAGTACCGCAGGTTGTCAATCACATTGGCCGTCTGGTAGCCCCATTCCATGCTCAGGTCATAGCGTCCCGGAACCAGCAGGGCGGTCTTGGCATTGCACCGTTTGGCGCATTCAACGCCTTTTTTCATCAGGTCGATCAGCATGTCTTTGACAGAGCCGCTTTTATAGACCATCGAAGCCTTGCCGAAATCGGCATACAGAACAAAGGGTCCCAGGTCCATCTTCAAATCCGCCAGTGTTTTGGCGATTTTTTCCTGTTCTTCCGGGGATTTACCCATCATGCCATTCTCGAAAATCGCCCTGAAGCCCTGGTCATAGCAGAATTTGATGTTGTCAATTGGGTCGTTGCCGGCATGATTTCGGAACATTCCCAGTGAGGGAGCATATTTGAGCTTGAAAGGTTTGATTTCAGTGGAGGAAGATTCCTGGGCGATGGCCGATGCCGCCAGAGGTAAAGAGGTAAGCCCTGCGGTAGCCAGCGTTGTGGCTACAAAGTCTCTTCGATTCATAAGTTCGTCTCCAGAAATGGTTTATAACCCTGTTTTCGACGTCTTTATGGCTTGCCTTAGCGGCCAATCCGCAATTATTATCGACAGGCAAAGCCTTCTTTACAAAGATGACTCGTGATTACTGGAAGTTACAGTTATTTTATACAGCGATAAACAAACGCTGCCGGCAGATTTCTCCAGATAATCCGGCCGATATGGACTCTGGAAAAAGTCTCGCGCAATTTTTTACGGAACCGCTGACCCGAGGGTAATAGCAGCCCTTGCAGATAGGCAAAGGTGGCAAATCGTCCGCCGGGACGAAGAGATTCCATCGCCGCATTGAGCAGTTTATCCTGAAGCTCAGGCGGAAACGAAGCCCACGGCAGGCCGGATACGATGCAGTCCGCCTCGTTCTGGTGATAATCGGTGAGGATTTTACGGGTATTTTCCGCAGAATCCGCAAGAATCGTCGCCTCGGGCAGTTCCTGTTTGAGGATTTCAACAAGCCTGGAATTGGCTTCGATTCCAACAAAAAAAGCTGACTTCTGCTTTTGCCGGAGGATTTCCCGTGTAAAAGAGCCTGTTCCGGGTCCAAATTCCACGATAGTTCGGGCCTTTTTGACCCCGGCCTGACGGACAATTTCAGCAGTCAAAGAGGGGGAACTGGGAGAGATCGCCCCAATTTGTCGTGGATTCTTTAAAAATTCACGGATAAAAACCGCTGAACTATTTTTTTTAGCTACCATAAATCCCAAAAGGATTTTTTCCTGACCCGCAATGACTATCATATTGGGTATAAATTTTCCACATTGTACGCGAATTTACTATTCAGGCAAGAGGTGAAATGTGGAGTTTTCGGGCTTTTTTTCAGGATGTCAGGTTGAAAATAACGACAATGCAAATCTTTAATAATCTTAGTTTTAAAAATGATTGCTATTTTTCAACCTTTTGCTAAGATGGCACGTAAATACTTATAATGTGTCAGGGGAGCTTGGCTGATGGCCGAGCTGAGAATCCTGCGGGAGACCCTTTGAACCTGATCCGGTTAATGCCGGCGAAGGGAGGCACAGGGATTGTGAATTGACGCCCCTGGTTGCTAGGGGCGTTTTTTTTTGACCTGATGCGTGTGGATCGAAAAATTTGAGGTAGAACCAATGGCCAAAATGCCTTGTCCATTTTTTGAGCTGAGAAATGCAGTCGTTGGGATCGCGGGCCTGGGAGGGCTGGGGTCCAATGTGGCGGCTGCGCTGACGCGGCTGCGGGTGGGCAAGCTGATTTTGGCCGATTTTGATGCCGTGGAAGAAAGCAACCTGAACCGCCAGAATTATTTTCATGACCAGGTGGGGATTCACAAGGTTGATGCGTCCATAGAGAATCTTCGCCGGATTGATCCGGATGCTAATCTGGTCGGGTACAAAATACGTCTGAATCCGGATAATATTCCACAGGTATTTGCCGGGGCGCATATTATTGCTGAATGTTTTGACCGGGCCGATCAAAAACAGATGATTGTTGAGACAGTCCTGTCAAAGATGAAAAAAACGATTGTGGTGACGGTCAGCGGCCTGGCGGGTTTTGGCCGAAGCAATGAGATAACCACCACACGCCTGTCACCCAGGCTGGTTTTTATTGGCGACGGTGTCTCTGGAACTGGCCCCGGCGTTCCGCTGACAGCGGGGCGGGTGGGGATTGCTGCCTATCATCAGGCTAATGCCATCACCGAAATCCTGTTGAATGAATTGAATTTTATGCTATTGCGAGGCGGTACATGGACAAACGATTGAAAATTAATGGTCAGATTCGCGATTTTGGCGATCAGCTTCCCCCCACACTCAGTGAACTGCTCAAGCTGCTGCATATCGATCAGGCCACTGTTGTTGCTGAAGTGGACGGCCGGATTATCCCTCGCACCGCATTTGGTCAGACAGAGCTGAAAGACGATGCAGTCATTGAGTTGGTGCGTTTTGTTGGCGGCGGATAGATGTACACCACTTTTTGAAGTAGTTGAAAAAGGCAAAGATTATGGACAAACTGGTTATTGCAGGTCAGGAATTTGAATCGCGATTATTCATTGGAACCGGCAAATATGCATCCAATGCTATTATGGCACAGTCGATCGAGGCCTCCGGAACCCAGATGGTCACCGTGGCTTTGCGTCGGGTGGATATCGATAATCCCAACGATAATCTGCTGGCCGCGATTGACCGGAAAAAGTATCTGCTGCTGCCCAATACCTCCGGCGCCCGCGATGCCGCCGAAGCGGTTCGGCTGGCGCGTCTGGCACGTGCCGCGACGGGAATCGCCTGGGTTAAATTAGAAGTCACTCCGGACCCGTATTATCTGCTGCCCGATGGCGAGGAAACGCTCAAAGCCACCGCCGAACTGGTCAAGGAAGGATTTATTGTCCTGCCGTATATCAACGCCGACCCGATTCTGGCCAAAAAGCTTCAGGATATTGGCACCGCGACGGTCATGCCGCTGGCGGCTCCCATTGGCTCCAATAAGGGAATCAAAACCCGTGACGCAATTGAAATTATTATCGAGCAGGCCACCGTTCCGGTCGTAGTCGATGCCGGCCTTGGGGCACCGTCTCACGCGGCAGAGGCGATGGAAATGGGCGCCGATGCGGTCTTAGTCAATACCGCTATTGCCGCCGCAGCGGACCCGATTGCGATGGCATCGGCATTCAAGCTGGCGGTTGCGGCGGGTCGGCTGGCCTATCAATCCGGCCTGGCGGCTCAAAGTCATCGGGCCAGTGCCTCCAGCCCTTTGACGGGCTTTTTACGAAGTGAATAAACCATGACAGATATCAAGACTCAATTATCCCAGTTTCGGCTGGATGGTTCACGCGGGTATTGGAAAAACGCTCTCGATCAGGTCGCTTCCCAGGATGTTCTGGCGGAACTGGAAACCCCGCCGGGACGCTACTCGATTCACCGCCTCGTGCGTCTGTTGTCCCCGGCGGCTCGGGATTTTCTGGAGCCGATGGCTCAGCAGGCCCGGATGCTGACCTGTCAGCGATTCGGCAAAACGATTGCGTTGTTTGAGCCGCTGTATGTTTCCAATGTCTGTATCAATAGCTGCGTGTATTGCGGATTCAACCGGACCTCCGATCTGCCTCGTACCCAGTTGACGGTTGAGCAGGCGATGTCCGACGCCCGTGCGATTGCCGAACAGGGATTTCGTGATATTCTGCTGGTCAGCGGGGAAGACCCGAAGTTTGCCTCGGTGGAGTATTTTTGCGAACTGGCCCGACAGCTTCGCCCTCTGTTCAGTTCGATTTCGGTTGAAATATACCCCATGAGCCAATCGCAATATCAGCAGTTGCTGGCAGCCGGCATCGATGGAGTGACGGTCTTTCAGGAGACCTATGACCGTCAGGTGTATGAATGTCATCATCCCGCCGGCCCCAAACGAGACTTTGACTGGCGGCTGGAATGCCCCGACCGCTTTGCCTCGACTGGGATGCGGCGGATCGGGCTTGGCATCCTGCTGGGCCTGACCGACTGGCGGCTGGATACGCTGGCGATGGCCGAACATGCGGCGTATTTGATGAAGCGATACTGGCGGTCGTCGGTGTCGTTTTCGTTTCCGCGGATGCGTCCGGCGGCCAATGTGATGGATCAGTGGCCGCATTTGATTGACGATACTGACCTGGTTCAGATGATGCTGGCGCTGCGGCTGTGTTTTGCGGATGCGGGCATGGTTTTATCGACGCGCGAACGGCCTCAATTGCGCGACCGGCTGATTCATCTATGTGTAACCCGGATGAGCGCCGGGGCCAGAACCAATCCCGGGGGTTATACCCGCGATGACCGGGATGGCAGCCAGTTTGAAGTGGCCGATACCCGAAGTGCTTCTGAGATTGCCGCGATAATTCGGCATGCGGGCTATGAGCCGGTCTGGAAGGACTGGGATGCGGCCTTTTGCGGACCTCAAACCTGATAGCAGGCGAAATCCTCTTTTTTTGATAAAATATTATACTTTACCCTGAAGCCCCTGAAGCTTATGAAGCAAATTTTATATATCTTTTACTCTTTATGTCCTTCATGGTAGAATTGATTTCTTACTTTTCAATTCTAACTTCTCCATTGCCGCAGGCCACGCATTCCTGCATCCCTGTACACCTATATTCTTATTCTCACACCATTCCCGGCTCATCTTCATCCGTATAAAATATCTCGCGGTCGATTTTGCCGGTGACGATGCGGTTATCCTGTCGGATGAATTGGAGAATGGCGTCAAGCTGCTGATGGACGAACGGGCCTTCGTTGGCAACCACAGCCAGCCCGATGACCGCGATGCGGTGGTTATCCTGGGCGGCGACCTCGGCGACCGAGGCGTTAAACCGGCTTCGCAGGCGTTCGATGACGCTTTTGACGATTCGCCGTTTATCCTTGAGCGAGTGGATGCCCGACAAGGGAATCTGGATGACTAAAGTGCCTAGGGTCATAGCTATTCCTGTTGGTTTGGATTGTATCACGCGGTCGGCAAATGGAAAGTAAAAAGTGATTTATTGCCGGTTACCAACACCGGCGTAGTTTCTGCTCAAAGACTTTTATGGAATGCTGATCTGTGCTTTCTGTCACTAATGAGCCCGTCCAGCCTGCCGGCAGGTCCAGGGTATGCACGCTCCAGCGATGATTTTGTTCGGGTGCCAGCGTGTCGAGTATTTGATGGGTTTGCAGCCCGGTATCGAAACTATCCAGAGGGCGAATGCCGGCGGCCTTGAGATAGGCTTCTTTGCGGGTCCAGCACTGATAAAATGCCAGGAGTCGGGCTTGCAGCTCCAGATGTTCAAGATAGGATGCTTCGCCGGCGGTAAAATACTGTCGTGCCAGAGGCAGTAATTCTATTTCAGGGTCGATTTTCTCGATATCGATCCCGATACGACGGCCTATGGTGAAGGCAAAGGCCGCGATTCCATGGGAGTGCGATAGCGAAAACTGAATTGCGGATGGATGTTCGGCCGGATTCAGTCCCGGCTTACCTTCTGCGGTGCAGTGGATGGAAACGGCATGAGTCGGACGGTTCAGAAAGACTGACAAGAGCCGACGCAGCAGACTGCGGCGGACGATAAATCGATCCCGATCGCGTGTATGGACATACTGGCCGGCACGGTGCAGCTCGGTATCAGACAAAAGCTCTGAGGAGGTATCCCATTCATCTACATTGGCCCAGTACACTAAAACCTCATCGGGCTTGGGGGCAGCCAAACGTGTCTGCGGCTTGAATGATACGGCATCAGGATTGTGCTGGGTTAACGTTTTCATATTAACTTATGCTGATGGAGTGTTTCCAAAATTTCTTTTTCCAGCAGCGTCGCACAAGCCTGGACATGGGGCTGATTGAGAATGTTGGGATGGATGCAGTCGATGTCATGGACGCGAATTTGTCCGGTAATGAACTGGTCCCAGCCAAACGTCGGATGATTGTACATCTCCTTATCCAGCAGGTTGAAATCCTTCATCTCCCGAAACAGGACAATGTCTCCATTGTACCGCTGTTGGGTCTGATAGCGGAAAAACGCCTCAAGACCTGCCTGATAGAGTTTGCGATAGTTCGGGAACTCGTGGATATCCCAGCCGTCCTTTGGAGCGGTTTGCCGTTGTTTTCTGTGTTTTTTGTATTGACGCTGCGACTGGAGATACCGCATTTTTTCATTGAGGCTCAGGCCGCAAAACTTCCAGAACCGTTCCAAATAATGAGCCGGTTTCCATGAGTAGGCTTTCGGAAAACCCGGGGCCGAGGTCCCCAGAATTCCCAGAAAGGCGACGTTGTGCCCCTGTTTGGTCAGTTGGAGGGCCATTTCGTATGCGATTCGTCCGCCCATGGAAAAGCCGCACAGCCAATACGGGCCTTCGGGTTGAACCTGCTGAATTTCTCGGATGAAATACGCAGCCATCTCCTCGATGGTATGCAGGATTGAAGAATTTCCATTCAATCCCGGCAGATTCAGGCCGTACTGGGACAGCGGAATCGTGACTAAATGGGCCAGGTGATAAAAATTCAGTGTGTGGCCGCCCACGCCGGGCAGGTAGAAGATGCCCTGTTTGAGCCGCCCGGATTGAATCTGCACCAGTGTTTTTGAGATGGATTCGTGACGCTGTTTCTGCAGACAGACGGCAAGCTGCCGGATGGTGGGGGCTTCAAATATCAGCCCCAGCGGCAGGTCAATCTGGAAACGTTCTTCCAGGCGATAAAAGAGTTTCGCCGCCAGCAATGAATGCCCACCCAGGTGGAAGAAGTTGTCGTCCAGATAGACGGTATCAATCCCCAGCATGTCCTGCCAGACGTCGGCCATAATGCGTTCCATGGGGGATTGCGGAAGTCGTTGTTGACCGTCTGTGCTGTCATGCTGTTGTGGTTTTGGCAGACGGATTTTGTCGATTTTCCCGTTGGCGGTCAATGGAAGCTGTGTCAGTTCAACGATAACCGATGGAATCATATAGTCCGGAAGCGACCGGGCCAGGTGTTTTTGAATCTGGTCCGGCAGGATGGAACCCGGATTTTCAAGAACAACATACCCAACGATGTGTTTTTGCCCCGGTACGTCTTCCCGGACGATGACGGCGGCCTGCTGGACATGCGGACAGTGCCGCAGGGCGTTTTCGATTTCGCCCAGTTCAATCCGGAATCCCCGGATTTTGACCTGGTCGTCTGCCCGGCCGCTGAATTCAATAGTACCATCCTCCATCCAGCGGCAGATGTCGCCGGTCTTGTAAATGCGACTGTTGGGCTCCGCATGAAAAGGATTGTGTATAAATCGTTCGGCGGTCAGCTCCGGACGATTGAGGTAGCCTCGGGCCAGTCCGTCCCCGCCGATGTAGAGTTCGCCCCAGACGCCAATGGGAACCGGCTGCAAAGAACTATCCAGAATATACACCTCAGTATTGGCGATGGGCCTGCCGATGGGAATCGACTTGAGATTGTCCGGGATCAATTTGGGAATCGGATAACAGCAGGCAAAGGTCGTGCTTTCGGTTGGTCCATACCCATTGACCAGCTCGACCGAATCCAGCAGTTTTACGGCTTTTCGAACATGGGGTACGGAAAGGGCTTCGCCGCCGGTCAGAACCGTTCGAACCGAGCTTAGTATCTCAGGTTTCTCATCGATTACCATGTTAAACAGCGAGGATGTCAGCCACAGGGCATTGACCTGCGATGCGGCCAGAATATGGCCCAGCAACTCCAGTTCCGGGATTCGTCCGGGATAGAGAACACATTGCCCGCCATGCAGCAGGGCGCCCCATATTTCCAGGGTTGATGCGTCGAAGCTGACCGGAGCTAATTGCAGGAAGACCCGATCCGGCCCGAACTGCATATACTCTTGTCCGAAGACCAGTCGGACGACTCCGCGGTGAGGCACGGCGACGCCTTTGGGTGTCCCTGTTGAGCCGGAGGTGTAGATGATATAGGCCAGATGGTCCGGCGTGGTGCACAGAGTTGGATTGTTGGTTGGGTATTGGGCCAGCCTGTCCCATTCCTGTTCAATCAATAAAAGCTTGATTTTGTCCGAAACAAGCGTCTCTGCCAAGCCGGAATGGGCAATAACGATGGAAAGTTCCGTATCGGATGCCATAAAACCGAGTCGCTCCGCCGGATAGGTGGGATCGAGGGGGACATAGGCCCCTCCGGCCTTGAGAATCCCCAGCAGTACCGGCAGCAGTTCGATGCAGCGGTCCATGCAGACCCCTACCGGCACATCCGGCCCGACGCCATACTGCCGTAGATAATGCGCTAATTGATTAGCCCGTTCGTTGAGCTGGCGATAGGTCAGTGTCTGGTCCTCAAAGACCACCGCCATCGCATCCGGTGTCTTTTCCGCTTGCTGTTCAAAGAGATGGTGAATGCATTTGTCTTCAGGATAGTCGTTATGGGTATTATTCCATTCTGCCAGCTGTTTTTGTTCTGGTTCCGTCAAGAGTGAAATCTGACAAATGGAGACTTCAGGAGTATGGATTGCACAGGTCAGCAAATGTTCATAATGAGTCAGAATACGCGTGATTGTCTCGGGTTTGAATAATGCGGTGTTGTATTCTGCGGATACGACAATATCACGGTCGGTTTCCTCCACAAACAGCGACAGGTCAAATTTGGATGTGCCATTGTAAATCGGTTCAATCGTCATCCGTAAACCCGGCAGGTCATCGATAACCGGAGAGGGTGGCTGATAGTTGAGCATGATCTGAAACAGAGGAGTTTTTCCAGTCTGGCGTTCCAACTGCAAGTGGTCAATCATCTGGTCAAAGGGGTAATCGGCATTAGCAAATGCCCCGGAAACAGAGTCATGAACCTGTTTGAGTGCATCGTGGAACGATTGGCTGCGGCCTAAATCCGTGCGAACTGGCAGCGTGTTGACAAAAAAACCGACAATGGATTCGCATTCTTTGTGACTGCGGTTGGTGGCTGGAATCCCGATGCAGATATTGGATTGCCCTGTGTAACGCGCCAGCAGAATCTTTAAAATAGTTAAATAAACGACAAACGAAGTGGTATTGTTCTGTCGGGCAAAGGTTTGAACCTGGCTGCAGATGAATTCCGAGAAAGACTGTTTCAGATAGCCGCCTTCAAAAGTCTGGCTTGCAGGTCGGGGAAAGTCCGTTGGCAATTCCGCATCCTGAGTCTGTCCGGTGTGCAGTTGGGTCCAGTACTGGATTTGGTTTTTCAGGTATTCGGATTTGCTGTACTGCTCCCATTGCCATGCAGCATAATCGGTATAATGCACGGACAGGGGGGCCAGTGGGGATGGCTTATTCTCGGCAAATGCCTTATATAAGGCAGCAAATTCCTCCAACAGGATGGATATCGACCATTCATCGGAAATAATATGATGCATCGTGATCGTCAGAACGTATTCATCTGGCCCCAGTCCAATGAGGTGGAACTGAATCAGGGGGCCGCATTCCAGGTTAAATACCTGCCGAGCCTGCCGTTGACAACTGGATTCCAAGTGTGCAGTCTGGGACTCTGGTGGTATAGTCGATAAATCTTCTACTGTCAGAGGTAACGACAAGGAGGCATGAACCCGCTGGCGGGGTGAGCCGTCCTCAGCGGACTCAAAGGTAGTTCGCAGGGACTCGTGACGTTTGATTAATTCATTTAAAACCTGCCGCAGAATCTCTTGATTGAGGCTTCCTTTAAGCCGCAGGGCCAGAGGGATATTATAAACGGTCTTGTCAGATTCATAGAGGTACAAAAACCACAGCCGCTGCTGAGCAAAGGATAGCCGAGCTGGCACAAAACGATCTGTCAGTGGAACGATGGCATCTGGTGAAGAAGGTGTTTTCTGGGATTCAATAAAATCAGCCAGTTCCTCAATCGTTTGGAGTTCGAATATTTTCTGGATGGGGACTTTAACGCTGAGTTGTTTTTCAATCGCATAAATCATTCGCACGGCCAGCAGTGAATGCCCGCCGAGTTGGAAGAAATTATCTTCAAGATAGACCTCCTGAATTCCCAACAGTTCTTTCCAGAGTTGGGCTATTTGTTTTTGTGACGAACTGTGAGGATGAGTTTTATTTTCCGATAACTGATAGCTGGAAGAGAATATTTTCACATCAGAGGTTGGAGTCTGTTGAGACAAAACAGACTCATCTGTGATGGAATAGCCAGAGTCGATTTGATTGAGTAATTCAGAGATTGAGATTTCAGGGCGATTTACAATGGCAGACAAGAGAAATTCAAAGGTCTGTAATACGGTCTGGATTGTTTCAGGCTTATATAAATCTGTATTATATTCCGCCCGCAGCAGCAGACCTCTGTCATTTTCTTCTGCAAAGAGGGTGAAGTCCGACTTGGCAGTCTGGGTGTTAATCTCTTTGACCTGGACATTGAGATGTTCCATTTGAGGTTTCCATTCACGAGCATCCTGGTAAGCGAAGACAGTGCTGAAGAACGGATCAGCCCCGTTGGATCGATACGGATTGAGCTGTTCAACCAGCACATCGTAAGGCATATCCTGATGATACTGGGCCTCCAGGCAGGTTTGACGAACTTGTTTTAAGATATCTTTAAAGACGGAATCTCCATGAAGATGAGTTCTCAGGACAACCATATTCACAAAGAAACCAACCACCCGATCGATCTCTTTCTGGGTTCTGGCAGCGATTGGGCTTCCTACCGTAATGTCCTGGAGATGAGTGAACTGATACAGGAGTACTTTAAATACAGCAAGCAGCAACGTATATAAAGTTGTATTTTCTAATGAACATAACATTTTTGCTTTTGCATAGACGGCAGGATGAATCGAATGGAAAGACCATTCTCCCAGGAAACGGGTAACAGATTTTTTGGGATAATCTGTTGGAATGCAGGCCTTAACAATATCCCCATGCAATTTCTGTTTCCAGTAGTCAAGATGCTGGTCAACAAGTGTATCAAGTTGACTGTGCTGACAATAGCCAAAATCGGTGAGTTGGATCGAAATATCACAGAGAATTGCGTTCCTACCCTGAATTCGGGCATTATATAGGTCTGATAGTTCTTCAGTCAAAAGCCCCATTGACCATCCGTCGGTAATCAAGTGATGCATATTAAAGAACAGGGCATGGTTTTGGTGGCCGGATTGATATAAGACGATATCGAACAGGGGACCTTGTTCGAGATTAAAGCAATGTTTGGCCTGAGATTCTGCAGCATCTGTGACACACTGTTCAAAAGATTGCCCGCTGTCAGGTGTTAATTTGATAGCAGATAAAGCCCAGTCATTATTCGAATCTGTTGTCTGGATCGGTTCTCCGTTGATAAGTACAAATCGGGTTTGGAAAGCCTTGTGCCGTTGTATCAGTATCTTCAGGGATTCCTCAAGGGCTTCTCGATTTAATGACCCTTGAATAAACAGGACAAATGGGACATTATAAACCGGCAGATCAGGGCATAATTGATGGGCAAACCAGACTCGCTTTTGGGCAAATGATAAAGGTGCTGTGGCCGTTTCGGGCGATGTGGTAATTTCTATTGTCCTGTATTTGTGATCACTGAGGGCAACATCAACTTGCTTTGCCAGTCCTGCAAGCGTTGGATGCTCAAAAAAAACAGCCACTGGCAGTTGCACTTGCCAGGCTGTCTGAATGCGATATATAACCTGAATGGCTTTGAGTGAATGTCCGCCCAGGTGGAAAAAGTTATCCTCAAGATAAACGTCTTTTATGCCCAGCAATTCACTCCAGATCTGGGCGAGAGTGTGTTCGGTAGGTGTTTGCGGCAGACTGGAGCTGCTGCTGTGGAGTGCTTCGAATGCAGGCAGAGCCTTGCGATTGGTCTTGCCGCTGGCAGTCAGCGGGATCTGGTCCAGCTCCATAACCCCGGCAGGCACCATGTAGTCCGGCAGCCTCTGCCGCAGATGAGTCATAATGTCATCGACTGAGACGGCATGGCTCTGTTTGCAGACATAATATCCGGCAAGTATTTTCTGTCCCGGCTGAGTTTCCTGCACTTTCACGGCAGCCTGGGCAACATCTGGATGCGACCGCAGGGCGTTTTCAATCTCGCCTAATTCGATGCGGAATCCCCGGATTTTGACCTGGTCATCCGCCCGTCCCAGGTACTCGATGTTGCCGTCCTCCATCCAGCGGCAGACATCGCCGGTTTTATACAATCTGGCTCCGGGCTGCGAACTGAATGGATTCGCAATAAATCGTTCCGCTGTCAAATCCGGCCGGGCCAGATAGCCTCGAGCCAGTTGCACTCCGCCAATATAGAGCTCGCCCGGTACGCCGACAGGCACGGGCTGGAGAGAGTTGTCCAGAATATAGGCCTGCGTATTGGCGATGGGTTTGCCAATAGGAACAAATGGATATGGGCCGTCTTTACGGCAGGGCCACCAGGTCACTTGAATCGCAGCTTCTGTCGGGCCGTAGAGGTTATGCAGATCAGCTTTGAGTAGTTCAAAAAATCGGGTCTGCAATGGATAGGATAATGCCTCGCCAGCCGCCAGAACCTGACGAAGTGAGGTGCATTGGCTGACTCTGGGATGAGCTAAAAAAAGGTCCAGTACCGACGGAACAAAATTAATAACAGTAATCTGATGAACTTGGATTGTCTCTACCAGATAGTCCATATCAATATGTTTGCCCGGACTGGCAAGAATAACCTGGGCACCTGCCGTCAATGGCCAGAGCAGGTCCCACAGAGAGACGTCGAAGGTGAAAGTGGTTTTTTGCAGGACACGATCTTGAGGACTGAGCACAAAGGTCTCCTGTAGCCATAAAAAGCTGTTCAGGATGGCCCCATGTTCGACCACGACCCCTTTGGGCAGTCCTGTAGAGCCGGAGGTAAAGAGGATATAAGCGGCGTGACAGGGCTGGATGGAAACATCAGGATTGGAGGCTGGAGATGCAGAATGAATATGCTCCCATTGGCCGTCCACTGCTACGACATGAGAACCTTGTCCCAGGTCAAGCGTTTGAAATTGCTGCTGGGTGAGAATGACCCTTATTTCAGCTTCATGGATCATGTGACCCAGACGCTCTTTTGGATACTTTGGATCCAGCGGCACGTAGGCCCCTCCGGCCTTGAGAATCCCCAGCAGTACCGGCAGCAGTTCGATGCAGCGGTCCATGCAGACCCCTACCGGCACATCCGGCCCGACGCCATACTGCCGTAGATAATGCGCTAATTGATTAGCCCGTTCGTTGAGCTGGCGATAGGTCAGTGTCTGGTCCTCAAAGACCACTGCCGTTGCATCCGGCGTCTTTTGGGCCTGTTGCTCGAAGCACTGGTGGATGCACTTGTCTTTGGGGTATTCGACCGCAGTATCATTGACCGCCTGGATAAAGTTCCACAGCGTCTCCTGATCCATCTTGTGTAATGTCTTGGCGTCAGACATAAACAGTATAGTCGTGTGACCTAAACACCTTGTAATTAACCGGTAATGTCTAAATACTAACCACTAATCACTAACAACTAATAAATCAACAACCGTTTTTTATTATCGTCAATAAAATATATCCTGATTACAACAATAATTCACCATGAATGCTGTGATATCAAAAAAAAGACATGTAATGTCTGTATATCTTATTCATACTCAATAAAAAACGAAAGTATTTTTTAGTTTCGCCACAAATGCTTTTAACAAGAGTAAGAATGTCTATATTGTCAAGATAAAATGCCCATATATTCTATACTCAATTATGTAATATTTACCTCCGTAATCCGGCTGCTTTTTCGTTCTCGAAATAGACTATAAAATTAGTCTTGCGTCCCTGTTATCTGTTTACTTGTATTCATGTATTCCTGTACACTTATCTCCCAGCCTTCTCATACTGCTATATGTTCTTCAAGAAAAAATCACTATTCCTCCGTCCGTAAAATGCCGACAAATAAAATGGACAATACATAAATTTTCGATAATAATTTTTTAAAGAAATCCTTATTTTTAGTGTTTTGTTGTTAAAATAGGTTTCGGATCTTTTTTTCGCGTTCTGGTTGGCGAATAATCCAATTGAAAATTGAAATTCGAAAATGAAAAATAGAAATTATTCTTATGTTCCTGTATCCTTATATTCTTGAACTAAAATCATGGATATAAATAAAGAAAAGTCAAATACCTTAAAAATGGTCCACCATCGCATTCTGCTGGGCATATTTATCAGCACAGCGATTCTTGCAGTCTCTGCGGCGGTGTTTCATGTCTATTCGGCTCAAATGGATCGCGGCCTGGCTGTCCCCGTCAAGCTGCCAGTTCCCTTGTCAGGGTTTCCCATGCTGGTTGGCGATTGGCAAGGCCAGGAGATAGAGCTCTCCGAAGCCACCAAGGAAGTCGCCGGCAATGACGACTACATCAGCCGATATTACCGCAACCAGACAACCTATAAATCCGCATCGCTGTATGTCGCTTTTTCCGGCCGTCCGCGATATATGAAAGGCCACAAGCCAACCGTCTGCTATCCCGCCGCCGGGTGGAATTATAAAGGCACCGAGTCCCGACAAATCGTCACCCCCTCCGGCAAAACCATTCCCTGTGTAGTGCATCGATTCCATAAAATCAAACCCCTCGACCAGGAAGTGGTTGTATTGAATTTCTATCTGGTCAACGGTAAATTGACCACCGATGACCACAGTTTCGATGGCCTGGCCTTCCGTCGCCCCAATATCGAAGGCGACCCCGCCCAATATGTCGCCCAGATCCAGATCAGCTCCACCAATGAAAACTCTGTTCTGGAAGCCGGGCGGGACTTGACCGATGAAATTCTGCGTTATTTCCCGGACGAAGAGGGTCGGGTGGATATCAGCGGTACCGTTATTGCCCCGCAGACTGGAAAATAGGCATGTCTGTGTTTCAGACACTATTAAGCCGAATCCCCGCCCGATTCAAATCCGATGACCTGGGCAGCCGCTTTATGCGCGGCGGGGCGATCCTGACTGCCGCCGTTGGCATGGAGCGTCTGCTGCGGCTGGTGCGTTCAATTGTATTGGCCAAGCTCATCAGCTCTGCCGATATCGGCCTGGTGACTTTGGTTGCGGTGGTCTTGACCGTCTTTGAGACCGCCGGTGAAGCCGGAATTCGCCTCTCGGTCATCCAGAATAAGCAGGGCGATACCCCCGCCTTTCTCAATGCCGCCTGGTGGTTTCAGTCGATTCGCGGCCTGATTCTGACTGCAGTCGGAATAATAACCGCCGGCCTGATTGCGACATGGATGCAAAAACCCCAGTTGACACCGCTCTTGCAGGCGGCCTTTCTGGCCGTGGCGTTGAATGCCCTGGTCAGCCCGGCATCGTTTCTCCTGGAAAAACACATGCGTTTTGGCAAATACGTCCTGCTCAATCAGGGGACAATGCTGCTCGGTACGGTTCTGACGATTACCCTGGCCGTCTGGATGCGCAATGCCTGGCCGATGATTATTGGCATTGCCGCAGAAGGGGCAATCCGGCTGGGCTTGTCTTTTCTGATGTGTCCTTTCAAGCCGAGTTTTTCCATCGACCGGGGGGCGATGCAGGAGTTATTCCATTTTGCCCGCGGCCTGGCGGGGATGCCGCTGTTGATTCTCGGGGCCTTATATGCGGATATGCTTGTGGTGGGGCGGATGCTGACGGCCCAGCAGGTGGGCTATTACGGCATGGCCGCACTGCTGGCCCGAATTCCCCGGGATTTGGCCATGCAGATTGTGGGAAAATTGCTGTTGCCCGCCTTTTCCGCTCATCAGGATAATCCCGAGGCATTAAGCAGGGGGCTGATGCTGGCTTCCCGCTGGATGACGCTGGCGGCAGGACCACTGGCGGCGTTTTTTATCCTCTGGGCAAAGCCGCTCCTGACGCTGGCCTTTCAGCCGGAATATGCCGTCGCCGCCCAGACCCTTGCGATTTTGGCTGGCGTGGTTTTTTTGCGGGTGCATGGTGTGATTATGTGGAATTATTATGTCGCCACGGCTCAATTGAAGCACAATCGTTTATTTACGATGGTTCGCTTTGGTTTGCTTGCGGTCTTGATTGTTCCGATGACAAATAGATTCGCCATGGCCGGAGCCGCGACTGCGGTTTTAATTGGGGAACTGGCTGGGTTCATCCTGCAGGTGGTGATGGTGTCCCGCCGCATTCCAAAGGCGGGGATGGGTTATGTCCAGAATCTCCTGCCCGGCCTGCTGCTGGGCGGCCTTCTTGCCGCAGCAGGGGGCATACAGCTGAATATGACTGATTTGAGTATCGCTGCTCAGTTCGCCGCAGGTATCTCCATGTTGCTTATGACATATAGTACAGCCGCGGTATGGGAATATGTTCACCGCCGGCGCAAAGTGTTAACTGTTTAATGTTCAGTGATAAGTGGTAAGCTTCCGGCTGAAAGCCCCAGCCTCCATCAATAACAGGCTCGAAGCTGGCCGCTTATTTATTTCTCAAATCTCAAATCTAAATTCTTAATTGCCGTAGGCGCCTTGCCCCTATCGCGTCGATAGCGTTATATGCTACGAACTATGAACAATGAACTAATTCAATTCTAAATTCAGCAAGTGACCTTATCTCACTTTGGTCAGTTGCCCTTGACCCAAAGTATACCAACTGGTCATGCTGCTGGGATGTACTTCGACATTGACTACTTTTTCAGGTTGTCCCGTCGAGGTAAACCTGAAGCTAAACAGCCCAAGCTGATTATGCCAGGGCGTCCACCTGACCGATTGCGTAGCCGCGTCAAAACTCGCCCCCGCGGGCATGGCCGAAGCCTGATAGACGATGGGAATCCCCTGGGCGTTGACCGCGTTGACGGTGAATTGCAGCTCTTTTCCCTGCCGGACATCATGTGTCAAGTAGAGAGCATCAATTTCTTCCGCCGCCAGGGCACGGTTATAGGTACGGATGTCGTCGATCTTGCCCGCAAATCCCAGCGAGCGAAAGGCTGGATCGCCATAATTGCCGATATCGATGAAGGTGTTTAATGCTGTCAGCCCGCTGAAGGTCCCGGCAGCTTTTTGCACGCCGTTGACATAGACTGCGTAGGCCGTCCCTTCCCAGCTCAGGGCTAAGTGCACTGGCTGATTTAAAGACAGGGGTGTGATATTGGTTTTCAGTGTCGCGTTCGAACCCAAGCCTACAGCCAGGCTGCCTGCTACAGTGTACAAGCTCAGCCGATTGGCATTATTAAGTACATGCCCGAAGATAAATTTCATCCCGCTGAAGTCCTTGGGTTCCAGCCAGACCGCGATTGTCCCTGTTTGAGGTGACATGCCCATCGTGGGGATAGTGATCGCCTGAGTTGATTGATTGAGTCCCAGCCAGTCTTCATCCCGCCATCCTGCTCCCCATAGAGGACCGTTGACTATATTCGCAGTCAGTTGGATATTATTCGCATCCGTGGCCGTTGGGCCGGAGCCATCATCCAGTAAACAATGAGAGACAAGTCCCTCTCTGAGAAAGCCCTGTGTAGGGGGTGTAGTCGCCTCGCTTGAACTTGAGATATATTCAATATATCCAATATCAGGGGCTTTCCCTTGATAAGGTAATCCTACATCAATTCCTGCATCAATGAGACTGCTTCCTGTTTTGAGTTGGTAATTATGCTCTTCAGGATTAATAAATTGTGCTCTTGTGTCTTCAGCTACTCGGGTTAGAATACTTCTCTCACCAAAACCTTTAAAGGTAGACCAACATGTATAATACCAATTGTTTACAATGTTGTAATAATTAGCGTTTATAATAAAGTAGGGGAATAGTTCTTTTGGCGGAATTTGTATAGAAGATTCTATGATAGCATTGTTTTGTATTTTATTCTTATGGCTACGGTAGTTTTGAACTGATTTATAAATTTTACCCTCAAAACATAGTTCGTCTAGAATGACTCGATTCAAACCTTTAATTTCTATTTCATAAGTATTATTATACATAGAACCTAATGTTCCGTTTTTATTAATGAGGTTGGCCTCAATCATTGCGTCCAGTATTTCCCTGGCAGGGCCTTTTGAATTCAGTTTGTCATAGAGATAGGTATTGCTTTTGTAGAAATCCAGGTCATTGATCACATCATTAATTCGAGCGACAATAGCCTCTTTCATAGTTGTATCTGCAATTTTTTGGTCAGATGCCCACGACCGTATAGTTTTAATAAATGCCAGATTTGTATTCCATAATAGGTTGTGGGGATACTGAGTGATATCAGATTGGATGTCGTTTTGTATTTTATCCCATGAAAAAATGTCTTGCACGCGAATGAGAATCGGGGTTGTGATAGCGCTTGCAGTATTTGCACTATTATAAGCATCAAATCTGAGGTATGAATTACGGACAAGATTGTTTGTAAACATAAGATTTCTTATACAATTCAATCCCAATGGACCATCTATGAATCGGCAATTATTGATTGTTATATTGCCATTAAATTGGCACCACATGTTCTGGCTGCCATTTTGCTGAAGTACGCAATTGTCGATAGTGAGATTGTTAACCTGGTGGATTTGTATATTATCTGGATGAGACTTTGCTGAACCCTGGAACATTATTTTGGTATTCTTAATTAAAATATCTTCACACGCATACAGAGTATCGATGCCCCCTCCAAGCCAAATTCCATTATTAGTATTATGGTGAATATTACAGTCCAGAATTGAAATAGCAGTTGAACCGCTCGCAAAGTTAATGCCATTGTCTCCATTATATGATAATTCACAATTTTCTAGAGAACAGTTGGAGCTGTACCTGGAATAAAATCCATCCAAACCATTATGGTGAACAAAACAATTTTTGATTGTGCGGTTTATAGAAGAAACATTGATATTAGTAATGCCATATTTTTTAAACTGGCGAATCTCAAATCCATCAATGATTATATTAGATTTTGGAATAGATATGCCATTCTCAAGTGCAGGTATTTGGATTTTTCCCAAGGTTGCACTAAGATGTTTAATTTTTATTACATCATTTGTTAAAATATATTCTCCTTCTTTGTCAAGCACTCCTATGTGGTTGGCAATAGCATATTTGTCATTTGGGGCAGTAATGCGGCTGCTCGAAATAAGTTTTACGGTTATTTGATTTTTGAGGGCATCATAAGAAAGAATTTCTCTTACATTTGTAATATATGTTTCCCGATCATACTGGAAAAGTAACGCTCCTTTCCAATAGTTATCTCCAACTTGTTTTCCGTTAACAGTTTTTAAATGGTCATCTAATATAAGGTATTCGACACCATCAGCCAGCATTTTTGACTCTTCAGAACTGCCTGCAAGGGGAACTGAAGCAGTTGTGACTGTATACCAACGATTGCTATTATAAATATCATCTGGATCAGTTGCATCAGGTTCCATGGCTAATGGAAGTCTTGTATTATTTTGAAAAACAGATAAGCCTGGGATATCAATTGGAGTATTGAAACTGGCTGTAAATATATTAGCATCCTGTTGCCAGTTTTGGATTACAGTCGATCCATCAATTACTGGCCGGTTTGTAGGATCAGCAGCAATCATTGTTATAGGTCTGTTCGAAGTGCCGTTATTTTTGAATACAATAGATTCTCTATATATTCCGGGATTCACAGAGATTGTATCCCCTGCCATGGCTAGGCTGACAGCTTGTTGAATGGTTTGAAATGGTGCAACAGATGATAATCCATTATTTGCATTACTGCCATTTGAACTGACGTAGAAAATTTTAGGATCTAATGGGTAATTTTCTACTTTTCCGGATGAGATTAACACATTTTGAATGTTGACCCATTTGTTAGCAGGAGCACCTGTTGAAGCATTATAGAAACCAAATCTCCCAGTTGAAAATCGCTGGATTGCCAAAGAATCCTTATCTTCTATAGAAAAACTGTAAGGTATACCTGTTCCAGCACGTCCGATCTCAAAGAGAATAGAATTACTTCTCCGTAAAATATGAACTCTAGTGCCCCCCCAGATATTGTTGCCATGAGGAATGGTTAGATCTATAGAGGGAGCTTGCCCCAAAGTCGTTTCTTTGCCATTCATAATTCGTACTAAAGTCAGTACGGTTTTAGTTAGATTCATTTTATAGTAATTATTCTCATCCTGATAGAGTAATATGATACCTGCAAGGGTGCTATAAATCACGTTGCATTCAAATGAAATAGTAAAATCCTGAACATTAATAGTTTGGTTGGTAATTACTCTGGAACCATCATAGTGTAAAAACATGCAGGGGATATTATTGGATTGTCCCGAGGATATGGTCCCACTAATTGTTTGCCAAGTGAGTTCATTTATTGATTGAGCTTTAGTTAAATCCTGATCTGAGAAGTCATCTTCGAACAATATAGAATTTCCGCTGGCTGGTAACCATGGTTCAATGGTGATTGGAACTGTTAGGGTGGCGACTTCTGAACCTGCCGTAGCAGTGATCATTAGAATGTGTTGGCCAACGGATTCGGGTCGTGTAAAATAGGTAAACACTCCGGTTGAAGAGGAGAATATTGCTCCACTTGGTAGCATAGAGGAATTATTGTATTTACAGGTGTAGAAGAGAGTTTGACCTGTATTGTTCAGTGTGCTAGGTGTGACTACGATGGGAGCCCCTACTTCCATGCGAATTGGATTGACAGAAGCTATTGACAGGTCACCTTTAGCTATCGCAACGAGGCTATTAAAAATAAGCCCTATAATAAAAACTGTTTTAAATTTCATCATGAATACTCCGATACTTTAGTGTGATTCTATAATAAAAGGATAAATAATAAAATCCTTTTATGGAATTCATGGGAGAGAATATATTTCATTGGCAGTAATATACATAAAAGATAGAGATGGGCTGGAAATCAGGAAAATATCAAATTGTTCACTAAATTATGTTATTCTATCAAACGGTTATCTTCTTTTTACCGATATACTGACATATAGTTATATTTAGTTGAAACTAAATATGGCAACAGAAAATCAAATAGTTATGATATAGGGTCTTAATCCCGACAGGGACGGAGTATAGGTATTCACAAAAGAAGATATTATGGATTATACCAAGCCAGAAATCGTTAATTTACCAAAGTTTGAAGATCCCAGAGGAAATCTTTCTTTTATCGAAGAAGACAAACATATACCCTTTAAAATAGAGCGAGTATATTGGATATATGATGTGCCCGGCGGCCAGATACGTGGCGGGCATGCTTTCAGGCAGCAGCAGGAATTTATTGTAGCCCTGTCCGGCAGTTTTGATGTGGTTATCGATGATGGTAAAGAGAAAACGAAATATCATCTCAACCGGTCATATTTTGGTTTGTATATTCCCGCAGGTTACTGGCGGCAGATGGAGAACTTTTCTACCAACTCTTTGGCGATGGTTATGAGTTCAACCCAATACGACGAAAGTGACTATATACGCGATTATGAACAGTATCTTGCCGATCGAAAAAAAATCCAATAGCATTTATGATTGTGTCATCTTACCACTGAGTAAAGTGCATAACCGGGCTGGTAACTTGACTGTGGTAGAAGGGCGGAAGAATTTTCCTTTTGATATCCGGAGAGTCTATTATTTATATGATATTCCCGGTGGAGAGACCCGGGGTGGGCATGCTCATAAAGAATTATTCCAGCTCATTGTGGCGGCCAGCGGCAGTTTCAATGTCTTATTAGATGATGGGCAGAATAAAAAAGTAGTGACTCTGAATCGCCCTGATTACGGTTTGTTAATTGTCCCTGGTATATGGAGGGAGTTGCTGGAGTTTTCGTCAGGTGCGGTGTGCTTGTCATTGGCATCGAACAAATATAGTGAAAATGACTATCTTCGGGAATATACACAATTTATTGAATTCAGAAAGAGTCTAATGTGATACATCCTACCGCAGAGGTTAATACACAAAATATCGGTGAGGGGACCACGATATGGCAATTCTGTGTTGTTCTTCCAGGGGCCAGAATTGGGAAAAACTGCAATATAAATTGTCATGTCTTTATTGAAAATGATGTGGTTATTGGAGACAATGTAACTATTAAATCAGGAGTTCAGCTTTGGGATGGCTTAAGGATAGAAGACAATGTTTTTATTGGCCCCAATGTTACATTCACCAATGATCTGATCCCTCGTTCCAAGCAATATCCTGATCAATTCCTGCAGACTACAATTAAAGCCGGCGCATCCATAGGTGCCAATACAACCATTATTGGAGGTATTACCATTGGCCGATATGCCTTAATTGGGGCTGGCAGCGTAGTGACAAAAAATGTTCCTGATTATTCATTATGGTATGGAAATCCTGCACAATTTAAAGGGCATATCTGCCGTTGCGGAAGTAAATTGGGCAATACTCTGATATGTCCTAAATGCAGGCTGCAATATGAATTAAAAGATGGAGCGATAATTGCGAAATGATTAAGTTCCTGGATTTACAGAAAATAACGCAAAGTTTCGAACCGCAATTAAGTCAGGCTGTCCAACGGGTCATTGACTCCGGATGGTACCTGCTGGGTAACGAAGTTAAGGCCTTTGAAGAAGACTACGCCAAGTATATCGGTTCACGTCACTGCATTGGTGTTGCCAATGGTTTAGATGCTTTGCGTTTAATTCTTCGAGCCTATATCGAGATAGGGATTATGAAAGAAGGCGATGAAATCATCGTCCCTGCCAATACTTATATTGCCAGCATTCTAGCGATAACTGATAATCGTCTTATTCCTATTTTAGTCGAGCCGGATATTCATACGTATAACCTTGATCCTTTGAAAATCGAAGAAAAGATTACCAAAAATACTCGCGGTATTATGCTAGTGCACTTATATGGCCAGAATGCCATGCATCCAGAGATCCAGAGATTAGTCGATAAGTATAATCTAAAACTCATTGAAGATAATGCTCAGGCCCAGGGTTGTTTTTATGGTAATCGGCGAACTGGCTCTCTGGGCCATGCCGCAGGGCACAGTTTTTATCCCGGCAAAAACCTGGGAGCTCTGGGAGATGCCGGTGCCGTGACAACCGAGGATGATGAACTGGCCGCCGTAGTGCGTTCGCTGGGTAATTATGGCTCCTCAAAAAAATATGTCAATGAGTACCAGGGCTTGAACTCTCGGCTGGATGAAATCCAGGCAGCCATCCTGCGTGTTAAATTGGCCCGACTCGATGAAGATAACCAGAGGCGACGCGAAGTCGCAGCATATTATGTTGACAACATTAAACACCCCGATATAATTTTGCCGAAGACTTCGGATGAATCCGCAGGGGTCACAGAAGATAAAACCCATGTCTGGCACCTATTTGTGGTGCGTTGTAAAGGACGCAATCGCCTGCAGTCTTATCTAACAGAAAATGGTATTCAGACATTAATTCATTACCCTATTCCATCCCACAAGCAAAAGGCTTATAGAGGCTGGAATTCTATGTCTTTGCCAATTACAGAACAGATTCATCACGAAGTGCTTAGCTTGCCAATCGATCCGATAATATCAGTGAATGATCTTCTTAAAGTCTGCAATATAATTAATGAATTTAAACACCCCTACTCCTCAAAATGCTAAAATTAGTTTCAAAACCTATTTATTTTTTCAAGAGGGTAATACGGGTATTGAAATCCATATATTTAACATCTTATAAGGATCATGGGACGGGAAAATTTAAAGTATGCAGTAATGATTTACCTGTCAGAATTATAAAAGCAAAAAACTCAAAGTTAATAATCGATGGTATTTGTAGACTGGAAAGTCATCTTGGAGGGAATGCTCCAATAGTAATAAATTTAGAGGAAGGCTCAATATTTGAAATAAGAGGAGATTTTATTATAGGGCATGGAGTCAGGATACATTTGAGCAAAGGTGCAAAGTTAGTATTAGGAGGTCGTGACATAGAATCAGCTTCAGGTATAACTTGTGATTCACTGATAATGGTAAATAACAAAATTGCCATAGGCAAGGATTTTATTTGTGCATGGAATGTGTATATAACGGATTGTGATTGGCATCAAATTGAAGGGCAAGATCATACTTTGCCTGTTGAAATAGGCAATCATGTTTGGATTGCAAATAATTGTGTTATTTTGAAGGGAACAACAATCGGCCAGGGTTGTATTGTTGCCAGCCAATCAAAATTAATGAGTAAAAGATATCCGGAAAATACATTGTTAGCGGGTGTTCCGGCTAAAGTTGTCCGAGACTATGTTGTCTGGCATCGAGACATGAAATAAAAAAGGGTTTCATTTGAGTGATGCTTCTTCTCATAAGCAGATTCTGAAATCCACCAGTATTCTTGGTGGTGCTCAGGTCATTGAAATTCTGTTTCGAATTGCCCGCAGTAAGATTGTGGCTGTATTGCTGGGGCCTGTTGGGGTAGGATTAATTGGCCTTTACCAATCCACCATCGATCTGGTGCAAAGTGCGACGGGTTTAGGGATTAATTTCAGTGCCGTTCGCGATATTGCCGAGGCTGCAGGAGCAAACGATCAGATGCGTATTTCGCGTGCGATCCTTATTCTGAGGCGATGGGTGTGGTTTACTGGCCTATTGGGCATGGTACTGACTCTGGTCTTCTGCAAACCGCTTAGCCGCTATGCCTTTGGCGATGACCAATATGCCTGGGGGATCGCAGTGCTGTCTGTCGTTCTGCTGCTCAATGCGGTTTCGGGAGGCCAACTGGCTTTGCTACAGGGCTTGCGCAGGATTAAAATGATGGCACAGGCTAAGGTTTGGGGTGTTATCGCAGGTTTTAGCATTACCGTTCCTTTGTATTGGTTAATCGGTGTTAAAGGCATTGTTCCGGCTATCCTGATTACTGCCGTTGTCAGCCTTTTTCTTTCGTGGTTTTATTCTCGCAAAATCCCTGTTGAACCGGTAATGATAGGTCTGACAGAGACTGCCAAGGGCGGTTTTAGAATGATACGGCTTGGTATTTTTATGGTCATATCGGGTTTTGCATTGACGGGGGCGATGTATTATATCCGGGCATTTTTATCCCAGAAAAGCGGGCTTGACGGAGTGGGGCAGTTCCAGGCGGCCTGGAATCTTTCCGGCATGTATTTGGCGGCCGTCTTGCAGGCGATGGGAACGGATTATTTTCCCCGCCTCAGTGCTGTCAACCAGGATAATGCTCAGGTCAATAAGCTGGTCAACGAGCAAACTGAAGTGGCTCTCCTTGTAGCCGGTCCACTCATCGTCGCAATGCTCTCGTTTATGAACTTGGTGGTAGTTATATTATATTCTTCTGAGTTTACAGATACGGTTTGCATTCTGCACTGGCATTTGGCTGGGACTTTTTTGAAAGTCATTTCCTGGCCAATAGGATTTATTATTCTTGCCAAAGGACGCGGTGGTGTATTTATTTGTTCTGAGCTGGCATCCATTATAGCTTTGGTAGCTCCGATTGTTCTATTCTGGGATAGTTTTGGAATAGAAGTAGCTGGCATGGCATATCTATTTATGTATTTTTGCTGTCTTATTATTGTTTCGGGAATTGCCCGGTTGCTTTGTGGTTTTAGTTGGTCTCGCGCCAGCATTAAGCAAATTATAGTCTTTGGGGTTTTAGTCATATTGGCCTTTTTTGCTTCTCGATATATCTCCGGTGTTAACGGTTATCTGGCTGGTGGAATTTTATCTCTGATTACAGCAGGATATTCTTATTTAGAACTTCGTAAAATTGTGAGTTTGAAAGCCGTTTTTGATAAGTTGTTGAAACGGTAATTGTGGGAGAATAAAAAAAGATGCCAAAAGAGCCATTGGTTTCAGCAGTGATCATTACCTACAATCAGGAAAAATATATTGAACAGACAATTGAGTGTGCACTTGCGCAGAAGGTTAATTTTCCTTACGAAATTATAATCGGCGAGGATTGTTCCACGGATAAGACACGTGAAATATGCCTGAGATATCAAGAGAGGTATCCAGATAAAATAAAAGTTGTAACTTCTAGCAAAAATATTGGCTTACTGGGTAATTATTACCGTGCAGTGCTGGCTTCTCATGGAAAATACATAGCAGTATGTGCAGGAGATGACTATTGGCATAATCCAGAAAAAATCCAAAAGCAAGTAAAGTATCTCGAAGAAAATATCAAATGTGGCATGGTTCATTCTGACGAAAATACACTTTTTGAAGACACTGGAGAGATTATTGAAAATTATAACCAGAGAAGTAAAATTCATTCTAAGATTAACAATCCAAAGGAAACTTTACGTCTTTTATTTGCGGGAAATTATCGTATTGTTGCCAGTTCTTCAATGTATAGGAAATACTATTTCGATAATTATTTTGATATAGAAGAATTAGATGCTCATGGAATTGTTATGGAAGATATGCCTCTTTGGTTGATATTGGCTATACATTCTCAAATACACTATATTCCAGAGTCTTTAGTTACACGGCGAGTTGTGCAAGGTTCAGTATCACGGCAAGCATTTGAAAAGAAAATTGCCCTTTGGCAATCAGCTTATAATTGCTATCTTTATTTTTATGAAAAATATAAAGATAAGTTGAGTGACACAAATATTGATATAAAAATGATTCATCGACTGTTCAATTTTCTCATGTTCAGGACGGCTTATAAGGCCAATCGAAAAAAAGCTGCTCAATCCTATTATCTTGAAATTATAAATTTGGCTGGTGATTCATATGTGCGCCCTATTGACAGATTTAGATACTATATGACGCACATTCCTTTTGGAATCCCAATCCACAATTGGTTGTTCGGAAAATATCGTCATTTATATGAATCAATAACAGGAATTCCACAGAGAGATATTTAAATCAGTGATGAAAGTAATATAGGTAATCAGATATTATGGATGAAAATATAAATGTAGTTGGAAATTATTCCTATGTAGACCAAACATTGGTTCATCCTCTTGGTTTGTTTGCAATTCTATTATTGGGAATAATGTTATTTTTTGTATCAAGACGGTGGGCGGTGCTCCCAATATTAATTATGGCCTGTTTTGTGTCTTGTGCGCAAAGATTGGTAATTTTTGGAGTAGATTTTAGTCTGTTAAGATTTATGGCAATGTTTGGGTGGTTTCGGGTATTAATAAAAAAAGAATATATCTCATTTGTATGGAAGCCTTTAGATAAAGCGATAGTTTTATGGGTTTTCTGTTCTATTTTATTCTTCTCGCTTCGCGAGCAATCTTTATCAGCATTTGTCAATCGGTTAGGTTTTGCATACAATTCTGTTGGGATGTATTTTCTTTTTCGTTGCTGGATTAGGGATTGGCGTGATGTTGATAATGTGATTTCTAGTTTTATATGGATATCAATTCCTTTGGCATTATTTTTTGTATTTGAATGGCTAACACGACGAAATATTTTTTCAATATTTGGCGGTGTACCACAGTTCACAGCTATTCGAGATGGACGTTTACGTTGCCAAGGAGCTTTTTCGCATGCGATTCTTGCAGGCTGTTTTTGGGCAAGTATAATTCCAATCATTGCAGCTTCTTGGTTCCGATCAAAGGAGTATCATATTAGAGCAATTGTTGGGGTGCTATGCTCACTAATAATTATATTTTGTTGTGCATCCAGTACGCCATTGATGGGCGTCGTATTTGCAGGCATAGGTGGCCTTGTGTTTCTATTTAGATATCATATGAAACGGATTGTCTGGTGTATATTATTAATGCTTATTTGTTTGCATATGGTGATGAAGGCTCCTGTGTGGCATTTGATTTCGAGGATTAATGTAGTTGGTGGTTCTACGGGTTGGCATAGATATAATCTGATTAATCAGGCCATTATTCACTTCTCAGACTGGTGGTTTTGGGGTTGTTCTGGATTAACAATTGCGAATTGGGGTGTCTTTGGTGGTGATGTTACTAATCAATATATTTATGAAGGCGTAATGGGCGGGGTGTTAACGCTGGGATTATTTATTACTGTAATTATTGTCGCATTTAGAGATATTGGTTGTTTATGGAGATCGCATATTGATAATTTATATAGATTAGTTTTATCATGGGCGTTAGGAGTCAGTTTATTTGTGCATTGTGTTAACTTTTCTGGTGTTTCATATTTTGGTCAGATATTTGTAGTGCTATATCTTCTTCTTGCTATAATTGGAAGCATTTCGACAAATAGAACAATTATTTTGACTCATTCAGTAACAAAGCCGCCAAAGGTAAAGATGTTGAGATGTTCGAAAGAAAATACTACAACTTGTCAGAGATAAAATAAACTTGGGTAGATCAACGAATTATACTTTAGGGCAAGAGGAGCTGATAAAATCTACTCGAGTAGGGCGATCTCTTGCAATATTATTGGTAGTTATAGGGCACTTGCACCTGGCGGTTAGTGAATTTCATTTTGTAAATTATTTTAGTGGAGCAAAAATAGGTGTCGCATTGTTTACTTTTTATTCTGGATTATTGCTTCAATACCAGTATGAAAGGCGAGCCTGTGGATTTAAAATTAATACATGGATTGTTAAGAGATTATCAAAAATATATCCTATATATTGGTTGGGTTTGCTTTTGTGTATAATGATTGGCTATATTATTAACAAAGAAGGTTTTTCTTTTGAGACAATTGTATGGAATATTTTGGGATTACATTTATACGTGGGACTATTTAGAGACATCCAAGTAATCTCATCTGGATTCATGACTTCGCCATACTGGTATGTTTCTTTTATTATTGGATGTTATTTAATATTCATTATCTTGAAGGACTTTTCCTATAAAGGTCATTTAGCCATCGGATCCATTATTATTTTACCTGTATTATTTGTGTATTGGTTTTCTGGAGATCATATCATACTGGCATTGACGGCATTGCCTATGTTTTTGTTAGGAATGTGGAAGGGGCAGCAATTAGCCGCAGGAAAAAAAATATATACAAATAATAATATTTGTTTAATGCTTATTGTTGTATGTTTGTCATTTTCAGCAGTAGGTTATAAGCTGCCATTTATGATTGATTCAATGTACATAAGAATGGCTTTGAGAGTGCTGGGTTGTATTGGCTTAAACAGCGGTTCTTACTTTATTTTTATCCTGCTGGGCCATCTCTACAATATATTAATAAATAAACATCCAACATTGCTAAAATGGGCAGAAATACCAGGTAATATTTCTTATGAGATATATTGCTTTCATGAACCCCTTATGTTTTTTCTGGTAACATTGACTTCCAATGGATATCTTTGGATGGGACTTGTTGTATATATGCTCGCAATTACCTTTTTTTCTTATTATATACAATATCTTATCAAAAATATAAAAATTGTAAGCACTTCCTAGCAACTTGCTGTTGATGAGTAAAATAAAAGAGATGAGAGGGATATAAATAATGTTAAAAATAAAAAGGCTTGCTGCTATTGTATGGAAAGTCAAACGTGGATTAGATAAATGGATTGTTCATGTTGTTTTTCCGCTATTGGCGTCGAAAACTGACAAGACGTATAAACTTGAACGGTTGGGTTCGCAATATGGAGGCTGGGTAATTCCAGTGGATCTATTATATAATCGGTCGATATGCTATTGTGTTGGGGTTGGATGTGATGCCACGTTTGATTTCGCTCTTATTGACCGTTTTGAATGTCGAGTGTATTCTTTTGATCCGACACCTAAATCAATTTCATATATGAATAATCAAAAATACGATCATTCTAAATTAACATTTGTCCCAATTGGAATATGGAATAAGAATACGAAAATGAAATTTTATGCCCCTGCAAATCCAAATCACACATCTCATTCAATTTATGACTTACAGGGGATTGGGGATGGTTTTGAAGCTGAGTGTAAAACGATCAGTACAATCATGCAGGAATATGGACATCCGCGAATAGATTTATTGAAGCTCGATATTGAAGGGGCTTGGAGATTAGTAATAGAGGATATTATTAAAAATAAAATAGATATTTCTGTTATATGCGTAGAAATGGATTCACCTGTAACATTGACTAAAGTATTGTCTGCGATTAACTTATTCAAGCTTGCAAATTATGAACTGGTATATCGAGAAAAAGACAATTATCTTTTTGTGCGAAATGATGCTAAAATAATTTAATGAATTCGATTGATAAATATATAATTGTTAAAGCAAAAGGGGGGATGGGGAACCGCATGCTATGCGCCATAACAGGCATTATTTATGGTCTGCTCTCTAATCGTAAAATTCTGATGGATTGGAGGGATGGTGGGTATGGTGAATTGGGTGAAAATAGTTTTAATCATTATTTTGATAGTTCCGTTTTAGAATGTATTCAGGATGAGATTAAGACCAATGATGTGTTTCCTTCTATATGGAAAGCCAATTTGGATAAAGCTGTAGGTCAAATAATTGATGCATATTATCCAAATCAGCATTCCAGTTTTTTAATTCACAGGAAGCTATCCATTGATGTCAGAAAACTAGATTACCCGCAAGAAGTAGTAGTGTTCTGGCACTACCAGCATCGAATTAAAGGGCTTATGTTTCACTTTAAAAATAAGCTGGATTCTTTTTCGGGATTATCTGTTCATGAAGTATTGTCGAAAGCCATAAAATATTATTTGCCTCTGTCTCCATTGATCTTACAGAAGATTGAGGACTATTATTCGACTTATTTCAAAGGCAAGATAATAGGTATTCATATACGTTATTCTGATCGCCAGACGAATCTTAATGCGTATGAGAAGGCAGTAAGCTTTTTTTTGAAGCGTAACCCAGATGCAAGAATATTTCTGGCGACGGATAATATTCAAATCCTGGATTATTACAAAAATAAATATGTTTCAGTACTCTCGACACCTAAATGGTATCCTCCGTCCTCGATTGCGATGCATCAAAATCAAAGTTGCCCGAATCGTATTATAAACGGGGAAGAAGCATTAATTGATATGTATTTATTATCTCGATGTGATTATCTGATATATTCCGGGTGGTCAACTTTTTCTTTGATCTCAAGGTTAGTGTCAAACATTCCAACTGAGAATATTGTTGATATTGATAAATATAATCTTACTGTTCGTTTTAAGCAATGGCTGAGAGATACGCTTCCATGAGTGAAAATATAGTCGATTTGTCTATTATAATCGTTAATTGGAATACACGGGATATTCTCTGGGATTGTCTGAAATCGGTCTTTGACCAGACCCAAGATATTACTTTTGAAGTAATTGTTGTCGATAATGCGTCATCGGACAATTCTGTCAAAATGGTCAAATCTGAATTTCCTCAGGTTGTCTTGGTCGAAAACAAAGAAAATCGCGGTTTTGCTGCGGCCAATAACCAGGGGATGCAGATCGCCAAAGGTCGATATGTCTTATTGCTCAATAGTGACACGATTGTCCTTGATGGGGCTATTCAAAAGACCCTTGTTTTTGCAGATCAACACCCTGAAGCTGCGGTAGTAGGCTGTCGGGTATTGAACCCGGACAAATCATTGCAGCCGACCTGCTTTATGGTTCCGTCGCTATTAAACTTGTTTTTATCCAGTAGCTATTTGTATAAGCTGTTTCCTCGCAGTCGGTTTTGGGGCAGAGAGCGTATGACTTGGTGGGATCGAGATGATGTTCGCGAAGTAGAGGTGGTGACCGGCTGTTTCATGCTGGTTAGAAAAGATGCAATTTCCCAGGTGGGAATGATGGACGAATCCTTCTTTATGTATGCCGAAGAGACGGACTGGTGCTATCGATTCAAAAAAGCAGGATGGAATTTATTATTTACTCCCGACGCTCAGATTGTTCATCTGGGAGGCCAGAGCAGTAAAAAGGTTCGGTCGGATATGATTTTGCAAGCTCGAGCGGGAATTTTATATTTTATTAAAAAACATTATTCATATGTTAAATATATCTTGTGCTGTATATTATTTTCATTGCATGCTTTTTTAAGAGTACCTTACTGGTTATTTGTATCCATTGTTGGTACTGATAAAGCTTATGCCAAAGCAACGATGAAGACTTATCTCAAAGGAGCTTTATACCCCTTGGGGGGGTGGCGATCCTTATCATGCAAAAAAGAGGGGTAAATCTGAATTGTGTACTAAAAACTATCTTAGATATTTCTGCGTAGAAAGATAAACTTATGAAAAAAGCGTTAATCACCGGTATTACCGGCCAGGATGGATCGTATCTGACCGAACTGCTGCTGGCCAAAGGCTATGAGGTCTATGGCATCATCCGTCGGGCCTCCACGTTCAATACGGACCGGATCGACCATCTCTATCAGGACCCGCATCATCAGCCGAAATTGAAGCTGATCTATGGCGACCTGACCGACGGCGGCAACCTGTCCACGATCTTAAACGATATCCAGCCTGACGAAGTCTATAATCTCGGTGCACAAAGCCACGTCCGCGTCAGTTTCGACCAGCCGATCTATACGGCCAATGTCGATGCGCTGGGTACGCTGCGTCTGCTGGAAGCCCTGCGGATGATGAAGACCCCGCCGCGGTTTTACCAGGCCTCCAGCTCCGAGATGTACGGCAAAGTGGTCGAAACCCCGCAGACCG